>JGI12316J15309_10006995_pt1 | contig 100179 bp, 92 predicted proteins | sample MarCyaLeptolynsp_FD_15309 | JGI IMG/M metagenome (IMG submission 15309)
GCCTGGATGAAACCGCCACTGCGCTGACCGACATAGCCCGCAACAGTTCCGCGCGGGCTTCAGAGACACTTGAGGCATCCGACGAGACCACTCAGAACGTTCAGACGGTAGCAAGTGCGGCCGAAGAACTTGCTGCTTCGATCGGCGAAATCAGCCGTCAGGTCGAGCAAACCACGGACGTGGTCAGCAAGGCCACGGAAGGAACCCGCCTGACCAACGAAAAGGTCGAAGGCCTTGCATCCTCCGCCGCCAAGATTGGTGAAGTGATCACCCTGATCCAGGCGATCGCCGAGCAAACCAATCTTCTCGCCCTGAATGCAACTATCGAGGCGGCGCGCGCCGGCGAGGCGGGCAAGGGGTTCGCCGTGGTTGCGGCCGAGGTCAAGGAACTCGCCAATCAGACCTCGAAGGCGACTGAAGAAATTTCCAGCCAGATCTCGGCAATCCAGAACGCCACCCGGGAATCCGCGGAAGCGATTGCCGGCATCACCGGCACGATGGAGGAGGTCAACACCTACACCGCCTCGATTGCCTCAGCCGTGGAGGAACAAGGCGCAGCGACCACCGAAATCTCGCAGAACATCCAGCGCGCCGCGCAAGGAACCACGTCGGTTTCCAGCACCATGTCGGTCCTGTTCGAATCCGTCGGTCAAACATCGCAGTCGGCCGAAATGGTGCTGACCGCATCGGGAGCCCTTTCCGACAAGACGGGAACATTGAAGGATGAAGTCGAGCGCTTCCTCGACGAGGTCGCCGCGGCCTGATCGCGACTGACAGATCAATCCGATATCGAAGGGGCGAATGCAACTTTCGCCCTTTCATTCTGATCGCTTCATTCTGTAGATCCCTCAGCTCTTTTGTGTTTCCGATTGCTTAGGCCCGTCGTTTCACTGTGCAATCAACGCTCGAGGTCGCTTGCAATCGCAGCATTTGCGGACAATGGGATGAACCGTGTTCTGGTCTTGCCTAGAGAGGTAATGACGTTTTGCTTGGACAAGCAAAATTTTAGCAATCAGCCTGAAACAAATCGAATGCAGCATATGTTTGCCGACTGGACGTGGCGACACTAATTTCGCATCGGGCTTCATACCGTGGAGGCGGTCGGGTATCCGAATAGACAAACAATCGTTTTCTCAGAAGGGTTGGGTCGATCAATACTGGTTTGGGATGTCAATCTGTGCTGAAGTGCATGTTCACAGCGGCAACATCTGTTCTGACTTCTTGCAGGCATTTGTCCCAAAGGGAGCAGCTCTAAAGCCCGAAAGGAGCAGACCACAACGGTAAATACATAAACACCAGCCATATGCCAATTTTATCGATGACATGCCTGAATTCATCAAAATCGATTTAACGAAAGGCCGTCGTTTCCGGTTCATCGCCGACGGCCCGACAGCATCGGCAACGAAAGCAGGGGCATTCCAGCGATAGGATATATCGCTCAAGCGGTTTTGCAAAAGCAATTCGCGAGACTATCGGAGTTCAATTCCACAGTCGTTATTCATACCCTGTTTGCTTTTTAATCTGCATCGGCTTGAGCCGATAACAATTGGTGCGATCGCAAATGCAATGCACACGCAGTCGTTATACATTCAACTTCGATAAGCCGGGCATTCGTTTTCCCAGCAGTCCACTGGAACCAAATATCGAATTGGCCTAACAATTTCAATTGATACACTTTGCTCACCGATGAACATAGCGTTTAATCGATAATCGGTGTTCCAATATTTGACAAAGTACATGCAAGCGTCCAGCCGCGACCGATCCCGTGACTGTCCATGCCAATTTTGAAGCACGTAAACCAAGAAAATATCTAATTGACTACAAAGCACTATTGACAACCCTCCCCTCGGGAGATTTAATTTGACTTAAGGTTGAAATGCTTGATTTTTCTCCAACTATGAAGTATTGAAATTATTTTTACACGGGGAATGGTCGTGCGACAGAGCAGAAAATTTTGAGGTGAAGCAACTGATCACGCATTCTGGAAAATTTTGTCAAATACAAATTAAGTCCCGTTAATGTCACCAGCAGCCTCAATATTACTAGTTAAAAATTGCAATTCCCATGTACACCTACCGAAAACCATTCTATCGCCCGATTACAACTAAGGAATCAATAGAATACCGAGCCAAGCGTGAACTTTATCATGCCATCCGTATGGGCAATGCCGTCGGATTCATAGGCTCCGGCGTAACGATGGGGTATGGGCGCCTCAACTATAACGAACTGGTCCGGCTGCTGCTATTGCGAGCAATCGATGAGCTCGATCGTTGGAGAATCGGCGAGCGAGAGAATGGCGATACACTTTCACTGCAGAGCCGTGATATTGAGCGACTTGCCACGAGCCTCGCACTGCAGTTGGACCAGACGCTGGCAGATAATTCCAACGCGCGCAGCGGCTTGCGAGCTGATTTCGCCAAACCCGTGGAAACCAGCACCGCGCTGCTCGAAGTCCTGAATGAACTCGCTGAAGCGCTCGGGCAGCCTGACATGTTGGCCGAAGAGGTCGCCCGCCTTTTTCAAACGCGTCCGTTGGACCAGTTTGATGCTCGGCTGCGACTACTTGGCGGCGGCAATCTTGCTGGCGATTGTTCGCTGCACAAGACCTGGATCTCGCATGTGATCGGAAAAAAGGGAAGGAATTTCAATAAGGATAAATATCCTCGCTTTGTTGAACATTTTCAGAGGCACATGCCCGTTGCACCCGAAAATGCCGCAAAACCAACGATAACGCAGGCATTCGAAAAAGCTTTGCGCGATTGTGGAGTTAACGATGCGGTGAGGCGAAGCAAAAACATATACGACGAACTTTGTTCTGATTTCAAAGAAGTGGAGGGCAAACATGGAGGTTTCCTCTATGTCCCTGTGGAGGCGGGCGGTTCGGGAGAACCACCAAACATGCAGCAAGTTGTTATTGGAATATGGGCGTTATTGGCCGCTGCGGTCGGGCAGGTCCCGAAGGAGAACCTGGAATTTCGCCCTAAGGTTTTCCGCGCAATCTTCTTCAGCCTCGCGCATTTGTACAATCTTGACGACATAGCATTGTGCGATTGGCCCGATCCGATCGACGGCATTGTCCGGGCCCTCGGCCTCCGCCGATTGCTGACCGTGAACTACGACCTTGAACTGGAACGATATTTCCGGCGACGGTTCGGCGTCGACTTCCAGAGCGACCGTCAGGAAATCGATGCAGGGCACGGACTTCCCAGATCGGAGGAAGAGGATCGAGAGATCCATTTTTCAGGTATGGGGGTACGGCTTGTTCGAGCGGAAATGCAGAAAACTTCGACCAGTGAATTGCTCGACTTTGCCATTCCGCACGACGAAGATATCCATCTCTATTATCTCCATGGCCGCTCCGACACGCCTCAACAGATGAGGCGAGATCGCCTGATCATTTCAGAAAGCGACTATCAAAAACACTATTTGGAAAACAATCAGGTCAGGCGTAGTTTCGATGAAGGCCTGCGCGCCCTGTTTGCAGCCAACACGGTAATATTTCTGGGGATCGGAATGAGTGAACCCGATCTCCTCAGGCCTTTGCGACAATTCGTTTCAGATGACCAAAAATGGCGCCGAACCAGCGGTGGACCCATTGTCGTGCTCAATAGCCAGGGGCTTGTAAAAGATGAGAGACGAGCTGTCGAGTTGAACGTGAACTTCGGCGCAAAGGCCTTGTTCTACAATCCGATTCTCAGGTTCGAGCGTCAAGGCCGACAACACAAACTGGAAGTCAAGCCGCTGGACGACCTTGCTAAAGCGTTCACCGATGCAGTCGCGGCGGTCGAAAAATCTTCCAAATTCGGTGACGAAGCCGAAGATGGCACAATCGACGTAAGAACCAGAAAAGCGGTGCCCAATTCGAACGACTCTTTGGCAAAGCTGAAAGAAACCATCGGCAAGAATCTGGACACCCTGAAAGCTGCTGCAGCATTCGCCAAGGAGCACCTTGGCATGAACACGATCGCTTCACTAGAGTGCGATAGTCTGGGGTTGTCGGCGACCTCAACGCTGACTGCTGAACAGGCCTATCGCCTATTGCTTATTAATGGGTACCTCGGTCGCGTGAAGACGTATGTCATATCACATTCCCTGACCGAACTTCTCAGGCAGATAGAACCTGATCGCGGCAATTGGCTGCGGGAATGGCGACGTCTTCCTGACCAGCGCATTTCGCGATTTGTTGACTGGCGTGACCCTGAAAATCAGAAGGATATCGAACGCTGTCTTTGGATCCGTCAACGCATAAAACATAGCGGCGGTATGGAGCCCACCAAAGCCGAAGATTGCAAGCACTTCGTCGACCTATGCAGCGCCCTACATGCGGATATTGATGCCACACCGGAGAAAAGCCGTTTCATCGAATTTGCCGCCAAGGCAGAACACGGCCGCCGGATCGTCAGGATTGCCGGCCCACGCGGTGTCGGAAAAGGTGCCCTGATACACGCGATTCAGTTAGGATATCACAAGCTCTTCCAACCAAATACCCCAATGAAACGGCACTATGCCGGTGCATTCTTTGCTGACGCACGCTACTCGACCGAATTCAATTCAGTCTTGACCTCGCTTGTGCGGTTCGTGGCAGGACGCACGGTCCAAATTGGGCACGATCCTTTTAGTGCGGTAGAATCAACGATCCTGAAACGCGCAAGTGAAGCGGAAACAGAAGTTTTTGGCGATGGCACAGGTTCGCGTTATAAAAAGTTAGACTTCTGCTTTGATGCGCTTACGGAACAACTCGAAATTTTTTTCGAAAAAGTGAAAACCAGCTTTAGCGGGAATGTTGAAAATGGAGGGCAAACCACCTCTTCTGTAGGCCACATGGCAACTGGAGCACCCCCTGACCGTCTGCTGATCTGTCTCAGCGGAATCGAGCGTCTATTTACAAATTCCGGCCAAGCTTATCAGCCAGTCCACGGTGCATTCTTTCGTCATCTCTGCAGTCAGGATTTCGCCAAATTTCCGATCGACATCATATTTGTTGTCGGACACGACAATCCCCAGGAACTTTTTGATCTAAGCTCGCGCCAGAACAATCAATCGACGACAGGCGATAATGAATCCGCTGATGGGTCGAATTGCCCTTCTGAGGCTACGACTTCCAATCCCAAAGCATTGACAATGTCTGACAGTCAGTGGTGGACAATGGAAAGCACCTCTCCCCAAGACAGGTTTTGGATTCCCAAAAATCTTGAAAAAGGAGACCTGCGCGACAGGACAATGGAGACCTTTAGGTCACTAATCATGAAAAAGCGGGGCCAAATTTCCAATGCATATCGGGAAATTCACACGATATACGCGACTTTAAAAGATAGTACGGTCATCCATATGTGGCTGATGCACTTGATTCAGGAACGCTGGCGACTCGTGTCGCAGGAGCCGGATCCTAACAAAACGGATGACCTTATTGCTTCGGTCAACGACTACCTCAAGGAACTGATCGACCGGCTTGAAGTCGCAGCCTGCGAAGGACATGCCGCTGTAATTGAGCAGATAATGAACAGCTACCGCGAATTGGATGAACCGCGTGCAAGCGGCCAGCCACGCGCCGCCCGACCATCAGATCTTGAAGTTCATGACGAAGTCATGCGTCACCTCGCGTTTTTCTCTGTGCCAATTGAACGCAGCGTACTCGCAAGTTGCCCCAGGATCATCGCTCTTGCCCAGCGTGACACATATCGGGACAAGGATGGTAAAATCCACAAAATCGAAAACACTGAACGGGGGATAGCACAATGGCTTCAGGGTTTCCTCAACAGACTCTATCGGCGCCGAATGATCATCCGTCTGTTTCGTTCGCGTGCACGGACAAATCACAATCAGGATTATCAACCACCTGAAGAATGCGATGATGCTCACGTTCGCTACTATTTACACTCGAGAATGCGCGAGCACATTTCACGGCAGATGAAATTCGACCTGTTCGAATTTGGAGAGCATTCCTATTTCAATCTATCCATGTTTGCAGCGCAGCCCAAGGATCTGCCCAGTCCGCGATCGCACGACTACAAATTCGTCGGTGATATTCTGCATCGATTGATCAGGGTTTCTCGTTTGGACATCCACCCCTTCTTTCATAGCAAAGACCCCAAAAAACAAGCAGCTAATGAAGATAAACTCGTCGCGGCTAGATACGACCGTTTGGCTGAATTGGACACTCCCTATTCGACGACACGGCGCATTCGGGCAGCGCAAAGCCTTTTGGCTGGTTCATTTTCGATCGGAGTAATAACCCGTTTTGACAACCCGCAAGGCGTTCCTGACGGCGTCTGGGAGAGCGAAAAACCCTTCGAGAACTACGACGGATGGCTTCGAAGCCTCATCAACTCAGCAAATGCCGTCGACGTGACCAAATCCGAATATTGCAAGGCCGTTAACGAAGGCATCTCATACACAACTGTAAACCCTCTAAAGTTCAAAGAGGGGGCTCCCAAATGGACGCCGATTACCGATGTCACGCGCCCGTTTTATCCGAACGAAATCGCCTGGCTTTTCAATGAACGTGGGCTGTGCAAACTTGTTCAAGGCAGGGTGAATGAAGCACTTACACTTTTTGAACAAGCCGAGGACCTCCTGCGAACGTTGAGATGGCAAGAAAACGATCCCGATGAGGTTTCTTATTCTGCTCTCAGGGTCTTGCGATTGAACAAAGCTGTTGCCTTGATCGAGCATGGCAGATCCGTTGACGCGCGCCCCGTCCTTGAAAGCATCAAAAGCCGTAAGATAAGTGAAGACCGGCGCCCAGTAGCGCTTACACCCCACGTCGCAAGGGGCTATCTCGGACTGATACATCATCTGCAGGGGCGTCTGGACGCCGCGGAGGCAAATTACGAGGAAGCCATTAAGTTTACTCATACATACGATATACCGCGGGCGGCTTCGATTTTCATGAAACATCAGGCGGACTTGTACCGAGGAACAGGCGATTACGAAAAAGCCGAAGACTTGGTGACGCGAGCAATTTACGAAGCAAACAGCACAAGGCAAATGGATGTTTTCCATCTCGGCCGCATCTCTCTCGCACGGCTACGCTATCGACAAAACCCATCTGACACAGCCCATGCCACCGAACTTCTGAACGAAGCCACGATCTATGCCGAACGCTTGGGGATCCCGAAAATCCAAGTAGAGGTTGACACCTTCTATGCACAGATTCTGATCGAAAATGGGGATCTCGATGCTGCCGGAGCATGTTTGGTGAAGGCGATTGCGACAGCGTCGCGTTTTGGTATGAACCTTCGAAAGATTACAGCGGTCCAGAACTATGTCCGATTGGCCGATGCTCGCGAGGATACGAAACTGGTTAAACGCTTGCGCCGCAAACTTACAGATCTCACCGAGAAATTCAACCACCAGCTGCATACAAATCAAGTCAAAACCTTCGCAAGAATTGAGCCCTGATACCAGAATACAAGCAGTATAATGATTGGCCGTTACTGCCTCTCAACTCAGAGGATTGTATCTAGCCCCTTAAAGAACTCTTCAATTCAGGTCTCATTGCTTACCCGACGCGACCCGTTAATCGGCACGCACCAGCAACTTACCCGTATTACGGCCCTCATAGAGCATATTGATGGCGTCCGGCGCCGCCGCGGCGCCGTCCAGAACATGTTCGTTGTGCGAGAGTTTGCCCTCACGGACCCAGTCGGCCAGAACCGCAATCGCCTCGCCGAAGCGCGGTTTGTAATCCAGCACTAGAAATCCCTGCATCCGGGCCCTGGCAACGAGCAGTTGACGGTGGACGCGCGGGCCGACCGGAATCGGATCCCAATCGGTCAGAGATGCAGTGCCGCAAATGGTAATGCGCGCGCCGAGCGCCAGATTGGTCATGACCGCGTCGCTGATCGGACCGCAAGTATTGTCGAAGTAACAATTGACGCCATCAGGACAGGCAGCCGCGACTGCCGCGGCAACATCGTCCTGGCGATAATTGATCACCGCATCGTAGCCGAACTGGTCCCGGCACAAGGATGCCTTCTGTGGGCTGCTGGTAATGCCGACCGTGCGAGCACCGCGAATTTTGGCAATCTGGCCGACGGCGGACCCGACCGCACCGGCCGCCGTCGAGACGACGACGCTCTCGCCCGCTTGCGGATCGCAAACGTCAAGCAGGCCATAATAGGCCGTCACGCCATTCAAACCGAGCACACCAAGCGCCAGGGATGGCGGCAAGTCAGTCTCGGTAATCTTGCGATCGACATTTCCGCCGTCGCTGACCGCATAGCGCTGCCACCCGAACATGCCGGACACCATCTCGCCTTCCTCATAGTCCGGATGCCGGCTCGAAACCACTTCGCCGACCGCAAACGAGCGCATCACCGCGCCAATTTCGACCGGCGGCAGATAGTTTGGCGCGTCATTCACCCAACCCCGCATGGCCGGGTCGACAGACCAGAATACGGTCTTCACCAGAAATTCCCCTTCGCCGGGATCCGGCACCGACGCCTCGTCGATGGAGAAATGGCTGGCCTGCGGCACGCCTTTCGGACGGCTCGACAGGAGGACGCGACGGTTTACCAGATTGGCAGTCATGAAAAGAGCTCCGTGAGCAGGGTTCAGGTCCGATCTGCACCGCCAGATGCAGCACCGGTAGATGCAGTTTCTGTCCGCAACCGGCATTTGCTCGGGCACTCGCCGAGACACAAGCCATGGGGACGGCACCCTCTTACAACAAAAGGCCCCGAGAACAATCCGTTTGATATGGGGGAGCGGCGCTCGCAAGTCCCCTTGGCATCAATGCGTCGGAGCGGAAAGCGCGATCAAAGCCTCGGCGGCCGCTTTCGCATCGGCCGCGGGATCATCCGTATGATGGAAATGGGCGGTAACGATCGCCCCCTCCTTCAGCAACAACAATTGCCGGGCCAGAAGGTCCGGATTTTTCAGGCCCGCCTCCCGAGCCAGTTTGCCAACATGGCGTTCAAGAAGGCGTTTGTGATCGGCGGACTGCTGGTGGATCGGATCGTCCGGACTCTGATATTCAGACACGGCCTTGACAAACATGCACCCCTGGTACCCGGGCTGACGAAACCACTCGTCCAGGGCATCGAACATGGCGACAAGCTGTTCGCGCGGGTCGTCCGCCATCGTTTCCATGCGACGGAACAGCCAGTTGCGAAACCTCTCGTCGCGCAGGCGAAGCGCCGCCAGGATCAGGTCTTCCTTGGTCCTGAAATGTTTGTACATCGAGGTTTTGGAGATACCGGTTTCAGCAACCAGCATGTCCATCCCGGTCGCGTGGAAGCCGTTCCGATAAAAAACATCCAGGGACTTCTGGACAAGTTCGTCGCGTTTCGAAGGGCGCATGATCACTCCTGACGTACCGATCAGTATTTATTGATTGCCAACACATTGTCCAGAACCTTTGACAAATTTTCCCATCTCCTCTTGCCGAACACTCATCTACAAACTAAATAGTGTACCGATCGGTACTTATACCGCAACCGAACACCCGTATCTCAATGCCAAGGAACCTGACCATGAGCAGACCGCCCCTCCCTCCCTTCACTGAGGAAACAGCGCGCCAGAAGGTCCGCCTGGCAGAAGACGGATGGAACACGCGTGACGCGGCGAAGGTTGCCCTGGCCTATACGACAGACACCAAATGGCGAAACCGCGCGCAATTCGTCAGCAACCGGCGGGAGGCCGAGGCCTTCCTGACCGGCAAGTGGATCCGGGAGATCGACTATCGGCTGATCAAGGAACTCTGGGCTTTTACCGACAACCGCATTGCGGTTCGCTACGCTTACGAATGGCGGGACGACAGCGGCAACTGGTTCCGTTCCTACGGCAACGAGAACTGGGAATTCGCCGAAGACGGCCTGATGATGAACCGGTATGCCAGCATCAATGACCTGCCGATCCGCGAGGAAGACCGCAAATTCCGCTGGCCGCAGGGTCGGCGCCCGGACGATCATCCCGGATTGTCGGAACTTGGATTGTAGGGGCTGGCGGGTGCGGCAATCCGGCAAACGTCATGGAGCGATCTGGCGGATGGAAGGCGCCACAGGCAGGCGAAGGCACGCGAACGTCCAACAAGCCCACAAAGGCAAGGGTCTTTGGCCTGTCAGGGTTCGGAACCGAAAGGACCGATCAACCGTCTATTCTCACTGGGAGGATAAGACGTCTGTCTCTGTTCACGCCGCCAAGGGGAGAACGTCGGGTTGGACGGTTGCAATACCATTTGTCGTGAAAAAAGACCCATCGACATTTACAACCAGATGGTCTTCTTCGACGGAAATGATTTCCGCCTCAATGAGTTTGCCGGCATCTGTCTCGCGGACATTTGCCGCACGTGCGAAGCCGGCAATCCAACCGGTCAGCGAATCGAATTCCACGATGACTTCGCCATCAAAGGCGCTGTCGCTCACTTTACAAGGGATACCGATCAAACTACCCGTCTCTACCTTTTGCATCATGCTTCCCCAGAACCAATGAGGGAATAGATTACACTACTGGACCTAAAGTTAAGTAAACCGGATCAGTACAAATTTGCATATTACCTGCGAAACCGAAATCCTACCCACGCTGAGCCACAAAGCTGAGCTGGAAGGCAACAAATTCTGGTTGCGAACAGCGTGGCGAAATTTCGACTTGTACCGTTGGAACTCAACAATGGTCCCGCAAAGGCTTATTCCAACGATGAGAAATTCATCTGAATTGCCACGAACGCTCTGCGTCCTGCGCCAGCGACCTTTCATTCGGGCATTAAGCCAACGTGCACCAGACCGTCTGGTTTTCTTTTGATTGCGACACACCCGAAAACCAAAAGCGATGCGCCAGAGAGTTGCCCGCCCCATCCGTAGTGAAGCAATCAGTTTTCGGCTGAGCCAGCCGGGTCTCAAGTCGTAGTGCAACTGCACTATGGACAGCGGATCGGTGCGTTGTTCTCCTTGGATGCAAGTCCAAAGAGAGAAAAAGACATGTTTCCAACCAACAGACGTGCATTGACGTTCGCCATTGCCGCACTGGCTACCGGCGTCACACTCGGCATCTCAATCGCCAGGGCTGAAAGCATTGTTATTGGTGTTCCGGCCGCGCAATCGGGTCCCGTCGGGGTTGCGGATCATCAGGACTGGACCAATGGTGTCACAATGGCCGTTGAAGAGGTCAACGCGGCGGGCGGTGTGCTGGGTCGGCCGCTTGAAATCAAGATTGTCGATCTGGACATGATGTCGCCGGAAGGCAATGTCGCCGGTTTTCAGGCCCTGATTGAGGCAGGTAGCCACGCAATCGCGTCCGCCTTTACGATCATCCCTCCGCCTGCCATGGATGTTGCCGCGCCGTCAGGCATTCCCTACCTGCACGGCAACACATCGTCACTGAACGTCGATCTGTTCAAAAAAGACAAAAAGAAATATCGCAACATATTCCAACTCGATGTTCCCGAAGTCTGGTACGGCTCAGGTTTTGTGAAGTTCCTGCAGGACAAGGTTGCCGAAGGATCCTGGAAACCGAAGAACAGAAAAATCCACATCGTCCAGGGACAGATCAGTTACACGCAATTGATCAGCAAGGCGACACAGGAGGCTGTCGCGGCCACCAACGGAGACTGGGAGATCGGCGCGATCACAGACATCCAGTTTCCTGTTCAGGATTGGGCTCCCGTGATCCGCGCATTGCAGGAGACCGATGCGGCAGCGATCATGATCGACCACTGGGTTGCTGCGGAGTTGGCGGCGTTTGCCCAACAATACGCATCGGATCCTGTCCCGGGAGCCCTGGTCTATTTGCAATACGGACCGTCACAACCGGAATTCCTTGACCTCTCTCAGGGCGCTGGAGAAGGCATGATCTGGGGCACCGTTTATGGTGTCTATGCGGACGAAAAAGGAACGGCATTTCGCAAGAAGTACCAGGCGAAATACCCCGGTACCATGGGCATGGTTTACACCGGCGGCGGATATGACGCGGTCATGATGCTGGTTAAGGCGTGGACCGAGGTCGGCAATCCGGACGACTTTGATGCCGTTGGAAATGCTATTCGCAACATCCGGTATCGCGGGATCAATGGTTTTTACAAATTCGACCCGGAAACCAATTCGGGTATTTCCTACCCGAACATGACCGATGATCCCGAAGGAGGCCAGGCGCATCTGTTTTTCCAGGTGCAAGACGGCAAACACCGCATCATCGCGCCCGCCCCGTTTGCCGAAGTGCCTTTTCAAGCGCCGCCCTGGTGGTAGCGATCGGAGCAACAATCGATGATGTTTGGATGCAAGGGAGTGAGCCTTTCACTGGGTGGCAGGCTCATCCTTTCAGATGTTGATCTGTCGGCAAGACGCAGCGAAATACTGGGCCTGGTCGGTCCAAACGGTGCCGGCAAGACCTCTCTTTTTGAAGTCCTGTGCGGGCGCTACCCGGCAGACTCGGGCCAAGTGTTCCTGGAGGGACAGGACCTCACACACGTTCCTTTCCATCGCCGCGCACGGATGGGACTGGCCCGTACCTATCAGAGCCCGGTTGTGCCTGCCTCCCTGACGGTGGGTGAAACATTTCGGGCGGCGCGAAAATCATACCCGCCCTTTCTCAGTCGTCACGATGCGGAATGGGCGGCCCGTCTGGTGCATTTGCATGTGTCCTGGGACACGCCGGCAGCCTTACTGGGAGCTTTTGACCGGCGAAAACTGTTGCTCGCGTGCCTGATGCTGCGCCAGCCGAAGGTCTTGTTGATGGATGAACCCGCCTCGGGTCTGATCAATGCCGAGATCGATGAACTGGATTTGATACTTCGCCGACTGGTCGACGAATACGCCATCGGAGTCGTTTTGATTGAGCACCGGCTGGAGCTGTTGTCGGCCGTGGCCGATGCCTGTGTCGTCATGGATCTCGGTGAAATCATCGCTGAGGGGACCCCGCGGGAGGTTTTTGACAACCCTCGTGTCAAGGCCGCCTACTTTGAGGGCGCCGATGCCTGACCTGTTGGAGATCAACAAGCTTTCGGCCGGTTACGGGCCGCTGCGGGTGCTCCATGAGGTCGACATGACCGTCCGTGCGGGCGAGCGGCTGGGACTTGTCGGATTGAACGGGCACGGAAAGACCACATTGATCAGGGCGCTCACGCATATGACGGGGTGGCAACAGGGCTCGATCAGATTCGACGGGCTGGAGATCGGCGGCTCGCGCTCGCTTGGCGCAGGTCGCAAAACACCGGGTCTTGTGCGCCAGGGGATCGGTGTCGCACCGCAAGGCGATGCGATTTTCCCCGGACTGTCGGTTCGGATGCATCTGGAATGCGGCGCCTATTCGCGGCTTGCCTGGCGCGAACGGCGTCAGAGGATCGACCGCATATTCGATATCTTTCCTCCGTTGCGGCCTTTGGAAAAAGCGCTCGTGGGAAAGCTGTCGGGTGGCGAACGGCGCATGGTTTCCATTGGGCGGATGCTGATGACGGAGGCGCGACTATACCTGGTCGACGAGCCTTCGCTCGGTCTCGCGCCAAAGATCTCCGAAGGCGTGATGCAGGCGCTTTGGGACCTGCCGGTGGAGGGTGCCATGATTGTTGCCGAGCAGAACGTCGCCCTGTTGACCGGCCGTGCCGATCGAATCATCGGAATGCATGCAGGGCGCATGCGCGGCGATGTCGGCCATGTGGAGCTTGTCTGATGGACCTCGGCTTGGTCGTGTATGCGCTTAATCTGGGGGCGATTTATGCGCTGATGGCGATCGGGATTTCCATCCTCTGGTCATCCGTCGGCATCATCAACATGGCCCATGGCGCCACCTTTGCGATCTCCGGGTATGCGGCGTGGATTGTCACCGGTGCCCTGAAACCGGTTATCGCGGCGGCTTTCGGCAAGACGTTGCTTGCAAGCGCGGTCATGGCGACGGCATTGGTCGGCTCGGCGCTCCTGGCCGGGGCGCTGTGCGGCGTCGTGATCTATTGTCTGGCGTTTCTGCCCATACACGACAAGCCGAATTTTCAGGTTCGCGCTCTTATCGTCACTTTGGGCCTCAACATTGCGTCCGTTCAAGGCCTGCTTTGGATATTCGGGCCGCGCAGTCAGGGTCTTCCAAAGATATTCGGCTTTGGCCGCTGGGAGGTTTGGGGTACGAGAATCCGGTATGATCAGGCCGGTACGATTATCGGTGCTGCGGTGATCATGACACTCGCCCTGGTCTGGCTGAAATACTCGCGCCGCGGCCTTGAAGTCCGGGCAATGATGCAGAATGCCGAGGGTGCGGCCTATTCCGGCATTTCACGACAGGTCACGGCACTGCCGGTCCTTATGCTCACCGGCGCATTGGCGGGCATGGCGGCGGCACTTCTGAGCCAAACGATTTTTGTGAGCCCGACCGCAGGAGTGATTCCGCTCGTCAAAGGTCTCACCATTGCCCTGTTGGGCGGTCTCGGGTCGGTGCCCGGCGCTTTGGTTGGCGCCTTGCTGGTCGGCTTTCTCGAGGCGATTGTCGGGGCCGTTCCCTTTCTCGGTCAACGCTATGTGCTGTTCGCGACATTTCTCTTTATTATCAGCGTTCTGATAGTGCGCCCGCGCGGTATTGGCGGTCTTCTGGATGATACGCGCGAATGACCGAGAAACGATACTACAAGGTCGGGCGCAAGCCCTTTGAATGGCGACTTAAGCCCAAAGGGGCGCACGAACGGTCGCGGGGACGCCTGCCGTTGACCCGCCGGCACTGGTTGAAGTGGCGCGACGTGCACAACCCCAAAACCTTGACTCGCGAGAGAATACTGGTCGACAAGAAACCGGTTTGGTGGCTGCTGGGTCTTACAACGCTGGCCGTTCTGACGCCGTTTTTGCCGAATTCGATGATTTCGGCCGTATCGATCTTCTGCGTCTACGCGGCAATCAATGTGCTCTGGACGTTGATTGTCGGCACGGCGGGGATCTTTTCCCTGGCCACCCTGGCAATTGTCGGCGCCGCAGGATATATCGCGGCGGCGGCGAACGTTTACCTCGGTGTTCCCTGGCCCTTCATGCTCATCATCGGACCGCTGGTCGGGTTCGCTTTCGGTGCGGTGCTTGCGGCGCCGTCCACCCGCCTGGACGGTTTGTATTACGCGCTTCTGACAATGGGAGTCGCGGAGATCTGCCGCGTGTTTGTCACCCAGTTGCGCGCACTGACTCAATCCGGTGGAGCCATAACCAATGTTGACAGCTTCATTCCGGAAAGCTGGTTCCTGCAGCGTCCCGGCCTGATTCTCGGTTTTGCCGGCGCGTTTGTTCTGCTGCTTGGCGCTCTACTTGTCTGGCGATTGGTGAACTCAGAGCGACTGGGAATGCTGTTGCGGGTTGCAAAGACCTCGCGCGAAGACGAAGCCTTTGCCGAGGCGATCGGTATCGACTTTCGCAGAGCCCGGCTGATGGTGTTCATGATCTCGTCGGCGGCACTCGGCATAGTCGGTGCATTTTACGCGATGTATTTCAGATCGATCTCGCCGCAGATATTTTCGCTCGATCAACTCCTGCTGTTGTTCGCCATGATGGTGATTGGCGGTCTCGGGCGGGCCGAGGGCGCGGTCATCGGCGCCGCAATCGTTACCCTGATCGACAAGGGGCTCATTGAACTGGGTCCGGCCCGCATCATTCTGGTCGCGGCGATCATGATTGTCGTAACGATTGTCGCGCGCGAAGGGCTTACCGGAATCCGGGACCAATTCCGGGATTTCCGCAATCGAAAATCGGGAGAGCGTCGCGCTCTTCGCACCGAGAAGGGAGGCGAAGCCATGCCCGAAGAGGCCGCAGAGGTCCATGACAAGCAGGAACTCTACTATCGTCGCTTCAACAAACGCCTTCGCGAGCGTTTGAAGCAATTGATATCGCCGGAGCTGATCGAAGAGCACCGCAGAGATCCGCTCGGCCATCATTCCGATGCCTTGTCCAGAGTGCTGAATTATTTTCGCCGGGGGGAGATGGCCGACAAATATGTAGTCCATCGCATGGTTCCCGCAGAGGAGCGGTTCCGCATTCTGGCGGTTTCCGGTGAACGCGGCATGCCACCCCGCGTCGTCGACGATCGGGAATATACCGACATCAAAGAAGCTTATCACGCGGTGTTTCTGCTCCGGGTGAACGACCTTTTGGAAAGCTGACCATGACTGACATTCGCCTTTTCGGCTATTGCGACCCCTTATCGGCGCAAGCGGGCAAGCCGATCAATTTCATGGTTTCCGCCGAAGGGACAAACCGTGTGAAAGCCGAGATCGTCCGCCTTGTTCATGGTGATTTCAACCCGCAAGGACCGGGCTTCATCGAGGAGAGTGTCATCACTGATGTGCCGGCAACTCTGGCGGTCCAGCGGCAATACACGCAAAACGGATCGTTTGCCAAGGTAGCCGATCCTGAAGCGCTTCTGGCGCCCGATGGCGCGTTCACCGTTCATGCGTTCATCTGGCCCTCAATGCCGCACGCGACGCGGCAAACCATATTGGGACGCTGGTCGGTCAACAGTTCAAAAGGTTATGCGCTTGGAATCAATCCTGAAGGGAAGCTGGAATTCTGGATAGGTGACGGCGGGACGGTGGATCAGGTTACCGCAGATGTGCCGCTTGTGCCGAAGGTCTGGATGCTGGCCGCAGCCAGTTTTGACCCCGCAACCGGCAAGGCGCTTCTGCGGCAGATCAATGTGCAGAACTCCTGGAATTCCCATATCGGCCCGGTAACACCGTATGATCACGATTCTCACGTGCTGGAAACGTTGCGTTGCGTTCCCGAACACGCGGATGTGCCGTTTCTGATCGCCGGGGCGCATGAGGAGAACCCGGAACGGGGTCGCTTTGTGTCCATGCTGTTCAACGGAAAGATTGACCGGTCGGGCGTGGTAGGGCGCGCATTAAACGCCCAGGAACTGGAGGCAATTGCAAGCGGGACTCCACCGGCCGCTCCTGTTGCGTACTGGGATACGACGGAAGGATACAGCGACAGTGGAATCGGCACTGTCATAAAAGACACAGGTCCGAATGGCCTGGATGCGCACGGTTGGAACCGCCCGGTTCGGGCGATGACCGGCTGGAACTGGACCGGCCGGGATGACAGTTTTCGCCTGAATCCCTCTCAATATGGCGGGATTGGGTATCACGACGACGCCTTGACCGATTGTGCCTGGAAGTCCTGCGTCACATGGGTACCGGCATCCGACATCAAATCCGGTGTCTACGCGTTGAAAATCACTGCCGGAGAGGCCGTTGATCGAATCCCGGTCATCATACGTCCCGACAAGCCGCGCGCCAGGATCGCCGTGCAGATGTCGACTTTCACCTATCTCGCCTATGCCAACGAACATCTGAGTTTCGAAGCCCAGATCGCCCAGGCTATCGTCGGCCACACGCCTGTGATTTCCGGTGAGGATCTGGAATACAACAAGCTCCAGGAGTTTGGCCTTTCCACCTATGATCATCACAATGACGGTGCCGGTGTGTGTTTTTCCAGCTGGAAGCGGCCCATCGTCAACATCCGGCCCGGTTACCGGATGGCGGGGATGAATTTCCCGTGGGCCCTGCCTGCCGACCTTTCGCTGCTGTGGTGGCTGGAACATGCGGGGTATGAGTACGATCTGATTACCGATCATGATCTGGATCGCGAAGGATCGGCCGCGCTGGAGCCCTACAAGACCGTCATCAATGTGACCCACCCAGAATATTACTCCGAGGCCATGCTGGACGCCACCGAGCACTATCTGACCCGAGGTGGCCGAGTGATGTATCTGGGGGGCAATGGATATTACTGGGTCACCGCGGCTTGCCCCGATGACCCGGCCTGCATCGAAGTGCGCAAGCTGGATGCGGGCTCTCGCGCCTGGCAGGCGGAAGCCGGTGAAGGATATCTGGCGTCATCGGGCGAACGGTCCGGCCTTTGGCGTTCACGGGGGCGTCCACCGCAAAAACTTGTGGGATTGGGATTCACGACCGAAGGAATGGATCGTTCCGAACCGTTTGAACGCATGCCCGACAGCTTTCACAAACGTGCTGCCTGGATATTCAGGGGCATTGGCGACGAAGAACTGATCGGCGATTTCGGCCTGGCGCTTGGCGGCGCTGCCGGTGTGGAACTTGATCGCTACGATTTATCGCTCGGCACCCCGCCACACACGCTTCTGCTGGCCGCTTCGATCAATCACACGGACAATTATCCGCTGGTCTCGGAAGAAATCACCTATGCGTTTCCGGGGCGCGGAGGAAGTCAGGACCCTCAGGTCCGAGGAGACATGATCTATTTCAACACGGCCAATGACGGGGCTGTTTTCGCCGCCGGATCCATTGCCTGGTCGCAAGCCTTGCCATGCAAGGGAGGTGAAAATAATGTTGCAACGATAATGCGCAATGTTTTGGACGCATTTACAAGTGACGGAGCGTTGCCGGGCTCGCAATATACCGGGGATGAAAAACCTTGGAGGTAAGTCTGGTGGTGAAGACACATGACACCAGACTTGAAAACGTTCTCGAAATTTGCGGCCGAGTTAAACGCCCGCGCGTTGGAGACCGATGTTCACGGTCTGGCGCGATGGGCTGTCTGTGAACTATCCGAAACTCTTGGTTTCGAGTGCGCCTGGTACGGTTGGGCTCGCATTGAAAATGACGGGGTCGATATCCATGCCAATGCGTCCCTCAACCTGCCTGACGATTATTACGAATATTGGCAAACCATCGCGGAAGAAGATCTTCTGGCTGAACGTCTTTTGAAAGACCCGGATGTGGTGGCAACCTACGACCGGCTTTCCGGGAGACAGAACGATGGCATGAGGAGCCTTTCCGACAGGTACGGTCTGAGCAAGATGGCGACGGTCATGAATCAGCGTGATGGCCGGTTGGCGTCGTTCTACCTGTCCAGCTACCGGGTTGGCAGACAGGCAAGGCAGTTTTCCGATGATGAACAGGAATTTCTGCAGTGCGCGGTTGATCAGATTGGCAGAGCCATGAAGCTTCAGTCGTTGGAGAGCAATCGCAATGCGAGGGGAGGAGCCATTTCTATTCTCGTGAATGAAGCGGGAATAGGTATTCTGGGTTTGGCGGACCTGCGTCAGCGTCTTGGCCAGATTTGGCCCGACTGGCACGGTGATCTGTTGCCAGAGACGCTGAGAACCCTGGTCCAATCTCCGGGACAACATTATCTGCCGGATCTCGGCCTGGTGATATTCTGCGAAATGGCTCCGAATTGTCAGGACATGAATTTAAGGCGCCTCACCATTCGAAAGTTTACCTCCCTGGACCTGCTCACGAACAGGGAAACCGAGGTTGCCGAATTGCTCTCACAAGGCAAAAGTCACAAAGAAACAGCACGTATTTTGGGCGTCGCGCCCTCAACGGTGCGGAATCAGATTCAGTCCATCTACGAGAAGACCGGTGTGAACAATCGGGTCAACCTGTCGGCTTTGCTTACGAGCAATGCCTGGAGCCGGATTTAATGGGTGCCGACGGCAAACGCCACAAACCTTCTCCCAATTCAAGCCTGACCGGTTCCAGGGTCTGTGGACAGACAGCAGACCGTCTTCTTGTGGCACAAGCCATCACGTCGTGCCGTGCCCCATCGAGAACACAGCCGCTTGGCATACTATGGTGTGTCGCGTGAAATCAGCTTTACGCAACAAGCTGCTGACCTTTTGCTGCGCAAGTCGTTTTCGTTTGATCTGAGGCAGACCAAACACCTCAATATGATATTGAGCTTCAGACTGTTCGGTCTGGGACCAAGGCAGATCCCGGCAGCGCCGCTGAGATTTTGCAAAATGGCGGAGAGACAGTCCGCCTAAACCGAATCTCTGCTTGTCTCATGCGGCAGCATTACCTCTTGATTTCCCCCAGTAATAGTGGATTAACTGTCGCAAGGCGTCTCTCACTGGCGCTGACAATCTTGCGCTCAGGGTGCCTAATAGGGTGACCATCGGTGCCCAACAGATACTTTCGGGGGACATCTTGGCAAAGCACAAAGAATTGACGGCCCGGTTTGTTGAGACGGTCAAAACGCCAGGACAATTCGCTGACGGCGGGAACCTTTATCTTGTTGTCGGCTTGCCAAAGGGTGCGCGAAATCAAGCAGCGACCACCAAAACGAAACATCCGGCGCCAACAAAAAGCTGGCTTTTCATGTGGAAACCATCAGGCAAAAACCATAACCGTAAAATGGGATTAGGCAGCGCCGGGGCGGTCTCGCTTGAACTCGCACGCGAACTTGCCGCGAAGGCGCGGGAGCAGGTTGCGCTTGGTCTCGATCCTGTCAAGGAGCGGGAAAAGGAAAGGTCACTCGAAAAAGCGATTCCCACCTTTCAGCAATGCGCTGCCGAATTTCTCAGTATCAAGCGGAAGGAATTTAGGAATGCCAAGCACGCTGCACAGTGGGAAATGACGCTCACACGATATTGCGGGCAGATACATGAGATGCCGGTCGACGAGATTACTCACCTCGATCTGGTGTCCGTTCTGGAACCGCTTTGGGACCGAATCCCGGAAACTGCGTCCCGGCTCTGCAACAGGATCGCGAACGTACTCACCTACGCCTCCGACAAGAGTTATCGAACTTCCGAAGCGGAAAACCCGGCGACGCGTGCGAGGCGATTGCTTCCGAAAAGGCAAAAACTGACGCGAGGGCATCACAAGGCACTTGATCATATCGCGGTCCCGGATTTCTTGCTGGAATTGCGCAATCGGGACGGTTTCGCGCACCGGCTTCTTGAGTTCATCGTCTTGACGGTGACAAGGACCGGAGAAGCCCGGTTGGCGGTGTGGTCTGAATTCGATCTTGACCGCAAAATCTGGACAATCCCCGCCGAGCGTATGAAGGCCGAGCAAGAGCACCGCGTCCCGTTGACAGGCCGTGCTTTTGAGATCGTTGCCGAACTTGCCAAATATTCCAGCGGCCCAAGCGACTTTGTCTTCCCCGGACAGCGCGACAGCAGGCCGCTTTCGAACATGGCCCCTGCCATGGTCATCCGACGCATGAGTTCACAGGATGGCGCGCCCGCACAATGGGAAGGGATTACCCCGCACGGTTTTCGGTCTTCGTTTCGGGACTGGTGCGCTGAAGAAACGTCATATCCCCGATGGGTTGCCGAAAAGGCACTTGCCCATACCATCGGCAACGAAACTGAACGTGCTTATCAACGAGGTGACTTGCTCAAGAGGAGGCGAGAGCTAATGTCAGCCTGGGATTCTTTTTGCGCGCCATCGGAACAGTCAAACATTGTGCCCATCAGCAGGAGGCAATCATGAACGCAAGCGCGGCAGAACTGGGACTTACCTGCCCACCCGTGGCCTCCCTCCCGGCGAAGCCCGAAAGCAACCGGATCGCAAAAGTGATCCCGGAGGAGGCATTAGGGTACCACTATCCTGAATTGGTCGACCAGCAGAAGCTTATCGACGTCATACGCCGCCACATGGGAATAATGGAAACCCAACTAAGGCAGATGGGCGGTCATGGGCGCGCATCGATAGAGAACCCTTACCGTTATTTCTCCAAGGCAATCGAATTAGTCACATTTCTTTTATGGGAGGCCGGGTTTCCCAATGATATCAAGTTTGCAATGACAAATGTGGTTGAAGCTATGGTCGATATCGAGAGCGGACACACCGCAGAGTGGTTGAAACCAAAGAAAACCGGCGGGGAGGCAATAGATCCTGCGCGCGTGTGGTGTGTCCGGGCGCAAATGGCTGTAATTATGGAATTTTCGAAAAAATGCATCGGTCGTTCCTATGCAGCCACCGAAAAGATGCTTGCGAAGAGGTATAAAAAATACCAACCCGACATCTGCCGGGAAGGTTTCTGCATTGATAGTTGGCGAAAGCAATTGCGCGATGATGAGATGTACTTCAAGAACGGACCTAGGCCAGATGAATCAACCTGCACGCGCGAAGAGCAGAGCGAGGCTTACCGGTACTATACGTACCCGCCGTTCAAATCAAACATAGCTCGCGGGATTTACCAAGCCCGACATGAAACAATTTCTGAAATCGAAAATGAGATAGGGGAATGTTCGCCTCTCGCCATTGAGAAGCGACTACTTGAAGATTTGGACAGAGATATGAGGGCATTCTTTCCGCATTGAATTCAATGTATTTGGTGGGAGCAGAAATTAACCCCACCACCTAATCTCTGAAAATAGTAATCAGCACCCTATAGGTAATTTCTGAATTCATATGGTTGTCTCCCTTCGCATCAGGAAACACCTGGACGAATCGGAGAAAACACATGGTCGATACTCTGTCGATGGAAGGCCCGCGCCAGTCCACAAAAGATGGTTCAAACGAGGCCGCGAAGTTGGCCTACAGCATTCGTGAAGCTGAATATGTCTCAAGCCTTAGCCGCGCAACGCTGTATCGCCTCATCGCGGACGGCAAACTCAAATCTCTGAAAATTGGATCAAAGCGGCTGATATCCGGCCCGTCGCTCCGCGCCTTGGTCGCGGCATGACCCTGGAGCAAAAACCCCGATCCCGATGTCTTGTTTGGCGACAGCATCGAAACCGGGGACCTATCAACCTTCGCAAAAAGGAACAGGTAAATGGAGTCTGTATCAAAAGGCGCGTCCGCGGACAACGCTGTTACAACATTACCCTTATTCAGATGGGCTGACAACCGGCCCGCTCAAGAGCCCTCCCGGCACCGTGCCTTATCCCCCGGCGCACGACGCATTCGGCAATCACATCCGTACATGTCGGAGTCCGTCGCCAACCTGACCGCCGAACTGATCGGCCTTGGACAGCGGGGGGATTGGTAATGAATTGGACACCTGAACACTACGGCCCCTTTTTGGTTCCCGTCCCCGACGCGCCGCAATATGCGGTCACGGACCTTGGCCACGTCGTCAATCGCGTCAAGAGGTACAGACTGGAGCCGCACCTAAACCAGAGTCAGGCATCACGTAAGGCTGGGGCGCGCATAGCCTATTACCGGGTCGGAATTCCGTTACCTGGGAGACCCGATCGGAAGGTTATGGTGCATCGCTTGGTCTGTTTGGCCTTTCATGGTCCGCCGCCGACACCGGCACACCAGTGCGCGCACGACGATGGCAACCCGCATCACAACTTGCCGGGAAATCTGGCTTGGAAAACGGCGCTTGAGAATGCCGCCGACACACTCCGCCACGGGAACCGAATCCGAGGGGAAAAGCATCGGAGTTCTATCCTGAAGGAACCGGACGTTCTGTCGTTGCGTGCGCTGGCAAAGGCCGGAAAACTGAACTGTCTTGCCGAGGCGAAACGCCTGCGTTGCAATCGTCGAACCATCTCCGCCGCCGCATCTGGCGAAACGTGGGGATGGCTTCAAGCCGAACCGTGCGATGCGGCAAACCGCTCATGAATTCAGCCTCAGAACCGGACAAAGGGGCCATACAAGCCCCTGCGTCCACCTCAGAGCCAGGACAAGGCTTTTTCGCAGTCGATCCCATATCGGCGGAATGCGCGTTTCAACGGGGCATGAACGCGGGCATAGCGTATCTTGTGCTCGCCCGGTTCTCCCAGCGGGACAATGTTATTACCGGAGCCGGCGCGCAGGCCGTGCGCAAATATGGTGGCATGTCGCAATACCGGTCACAGCGGGCAATATTGGATTTGGAACACACCGGGTTGCTGTCGCCAGTCGGGCAGGCTTATCGCCGGTCCCTGACCATGCTGTCGGAAGTGGCGCACCAAGGCAAGATCACAGACCGGCAAGCGGAAGTCATAAGGCGCGTTGCCAACGGCACCGACCCAATCCATCGATCGCGCGATCCCGACTATGCGATTGCTATGTCCCTGGTCGCCAAGGGCGCAATGTTTCGGAGTGCCGTTGGCAGGTTTTGCCTGCCCGAACGCATCCTGACATGGTTGCCGAACTGTTTCGTTGACGGCCTGGACAATGAGTACGAAAGCCCGCTGATGCGATTGCGTCATCTGTCGGACCCTTGCCTGGGTATTTTGTTGGTCAACGTCTACCGGCACACGGACCTTGCAGAAAATTGCGGGATACACTGGAACAAGTACCGTCAGAAATGGACCCGGCACACGGTCGGCCAGCAAGGCAAGTTCACGGTCTATGGCTTTACCAAGGGACAGCAGACCGTCTGGCCAATCATGGGTAAGCCTTTTCTGACAGGCGAGCGTGGCGACGATGACCGCGACCTTGGCGCAGATGATTTCTTTGATGCATGGGAACTTCTGGACGATACCGGGTTTATCGAGACGGTTCCGCACATCGTCGAATCCGACGGCGCCGAGGCAATGCCGCTGTTCCCTTACGGCGCATACGGTCGCGGCACCGAGATAGAACAGGGCCTTGCCGAAAACTTACATGCAATCGCCCGGCAGATGGTCACAGATGGCCAATACAAGCATGCCTGTAAATCGGTCGGGAAGGATGTCCGGCTTTGCGCCCTTCCCTCCCACTACCGACAGGTTCAAATGATCGGTATTGCCAGACCGGTGTTTCGGGCGCACACGCAAAACACAGCAGCATGGGTCGCCAATTTTCAGAAGCCACAACCGGATATCTCTGCCATGATAATGGACCAACAACGCGCCCATATGCACTCTGCATAATCATTTCGCTTATATCATTATATTTCAATGACTTAGCGAGGGTCACTTTTTCAATGAAATGGCTTCAACGGGGTTTCTTATTGTTTTCAATGGCTTAGCTATTAGTATCAAGGATATATCAAGGGAATATCAAAGAACCTAAATCACTATATCGCGCTATCGCGCTCCGGTCCCTTGGCAGGGACCCCTATCCATGAAAAATTTTAGTCAGAAAAAAGGGGAACTCTTTTCCTGGCGGGGTTCTTTCCAGATGTCACCGTACCATGCAAGGTTAGCGTCTACGCGCGCGGGGAGGATCGGTGTTTGTGATGATCTGTTCATCGGTAAACTTTAATAACAGGGGATATTCAGATTCCGGCACGAACTGGTCAAACATTGGCGCGGTTTGACGGTTTTGTTCCCTTAGCAGGCTTCATCCCGACCTGCGGTTATCCTGAGCTATTCTGGAGACAAAACCGATGAGATACCTTGCATCAGATTTCACAAAACTCGCCCCTGAAACTTCCTATCCGGTCAAATTTGGCATGACTCTCTGGTACGGTGCTGCCCGTCCCACTCTTTATCTCAAGATCGACATATTCGAACAGTTGGGTGGAACTGGCGTTATGGCGGATCTCAGCATAGGTAATAAACCAGAGACCAAACACCTTTTGCGCGTTGAGCGAGATCCCGAGGGCCCATTCAAGATGGCCGCGATGGGGAAACGAAACGTCGCCAAAAACTATCGAGTGTTTTTGCCGGTCATGCAGGATTGTCCGGTGAAAAAAATCCGGCCCGCCAACTGCCGATACGAACTGGACGGTGGTGCAATTTACATCAATATGCCGCCGTGGGTATGGAACAAACAAAAGCCGTCCCAGGAACTGACCATTCCAGAGGTCCTCGGATAGGTTAATCCCAATCTCATGTTTCCGGCAACGATTTGAGAGTACTTGGGTAGCGGGTCTCTCTGACAGCTAAATCGTGCCCGGACACAAATTCATGTCAGCAATTCGATTTCATATAGGTGTAAATTTCAGCGATTCACGCTATATTGGGACTATGACCGATTTGATGCACCCCTGTGGAGTTGCCGACTTCCTTCTTTGTGAAAGTAGGGAGCGCGGGGATATTTTGACAAATTTGAAGCTTCAAAAAATGCTATATTACGCTCAAGCGTGGCATTTGGCTTTATTCAATAAGGAACTGTTTGAGGAGGATTTCCAAGCATGGGTACACGGCCCCGTGCTTCCATCTCAGTATCAGCGGTTCAAAGAATTCCAGTGGAAGCCCATTATTAGTGACATAGATTACCCTCAGACTGAGAACAAGGAATTGGTAGATTTTCTGAACGAAATCGTTGACGAGTTCGGCAGTGAGACAGCGGTTGCGCTCGAATTAATGACGCATCGTGAAAAACCATGGCTTGAGGCCAGAGGCGGCCTGCCATCAGAGGCCCCTTCTTCCAACAAGATTTCAAAAGAGTTGATGTTTGATTTTTATAGATCTCTGTGAGTCCAGTGAAAAAAACAAAGCGATCAACACCCTCTCGCATCACAAAAAGCGAACCGAATCCATTACTTAAGTTCTCATTTCAATTTTTTGATCACCATGATGAGGAATTGTGCCCCCCAGTTTTTGGCGATGGTTATACGCAGGCGCTGATGCAGCGCCTGCGCGATTTATCAAGTTGGCCCGTCAGACAATTCACTGGGCCTCAAGACAAAGCTCTCCGGAATCACAAACACGATTGGACTAAAACTGCGAGGCCAAAAGGTTTTGGGCATCTAAATGAACACTTCCGGGCATATCCGGGATGGCAGTTTTGTATCAGCGCAAATGAACGCGGCCGCGTTCACGGACTCATCCGCGACGATACCTTTTATGTTATCTGGCTCGATCAGAACCATGGACTGTATCCGGGCAAAAGTTGAAAAACCGCTGCTACTCAATCCTTCTTGCAGAAATATAGCGCTATGTAGGGGGGCATGTTGTTGTGCTGTCCATTGCCGCCCTTTTCTGCGGTAGTTGGCCCCATAGAACCTTGCCGCCCGCCCATCGGGTGTAGGTGCCCGCCGAACGAATTTGGGGGAGCCGGTCTGTCGATATGGAAATAATTGTCAGTGTAGGCGTGGCCATGCCTTGGCATTTCCTCCTCAGAAAGAATATGAGCTTCTTCACCATCGTCCGATCTCAATGGCCGAGAGACTAAATCCACGAGCTCGACTCCCCCTCCCTGTCTGCGTTGCCTCCACTTTCGATACTTGGGATCAAATTCCGTTCCAGCCCCAATTATGAACCGTGCAGTACCCTCTTTGAATGTTGACCACCCACGAGGGCAACCATCGGGCAGGTCGAATGAAGCGACTAACCCACTCGGAATTCTGGCCAAGACCAGCTCGGTTGCGGGTTCAGTATTCTCCGAATCCGGGTTGCCGCCAAGCTGGCGAATTTGATTTTTCAGCGACTTAATACACTCGATTACTGACGTCTCGAAATTATCGTTTTCTAGATCGTCTGGGCAATTCGCAGATGCCGCAGCAGGGACAAAATAGAGGCCAGAAAACAAAGCCAGCGTTGATAAGATTTTCTTTCTTGCCATAACCATGATCCTCCATGCAGTTGAATTTTTAGTACTTCAATAAACGGCCAGATTGATTTCATGAGTGGTAACAGCAGAAAAGATCCACTCGCTTAAATCAGCGAGAATTTTCACTTGAAAATTTCTCGCTGTCGAGTCTTTGCCTTCGATATCCTCTAATTCTTAGATCTACACGCGGTTTTATAAACTTATGGTAATCGCTCAATCCGATTGGGTTGCGCTTTCAATATTCTTGACAGGGAGGTTGCAGCTTCGCAGCGCTGCCGGGGCTCCCCTCTTTCGTTCAGTCTATGGCGACTTTGATGAAAGTACCGAACAGCGATGCCGCTCGAAAGGAGGCTCTGAGTATCCCTTGCGGTTCGCCAGTAGGACCGATTCCCCGTTTAAATTCTGGGTACACCCTGCGCTAAACGGCTTTGGAATCCTTGACGTTTCGCGCCTCGCCCCGACTATTCGTATAGGTCCCGTCCGCCGAAACATATTGAATCTCAATTGACGGGAACACCGGCGCATCCGGGTCGCCTGCCATCTGCATCGGCAGCACCTTGCCTAAAAGTGCCATAAACGGACCTGGATTATCGACGGCCTGTTTTGTCAGGTAAGCCACAAGGCCGGATTCGCCCTTTTTCCCGATCTGCTTTCCCGCTTCGTCGGCTGCCGTGAGAATTGATTCCTTCAAGAGCGCGGTTACTCTGTTCGGCGTCCCGGCTTTGCGCCCGCCTGTCTTTGGTTGTCCCTTGAGCCGTCCCATGTTGAGCCTCTTGCATGGTTCACGCGCGAAATTACCATTTGACGCACGAAATTCCAAATCATTCTACTTTAGATGCGCAGGTTCACGCTCTTTGTCTCAAGGTTGCACACACCAAAGCATTGGGCCGGCATAGAAAATGGGTTTTAACTCCCCCTCTTGGACCAGGGTAAACGTCCGGCCTGACCGGCCTTGCAGTTCCTCCGCTATTGATTATTTTAGACCACGATAGCGGTCGAAAAACATATTCGTTTTGGCCTGTTATCTGCGACACATTTGTTGCAGCTTCTATCCCATCAAGCCGTGGTTTGTTTGTAGAAATTACCTGGAGCCATCATTTTATGTTTCGACCGACATTTGAAACGCTGTTCCTGGCTGTGGGGATCATCGTCTTTTCAGTCACAGTTTCAACTGGGCAGGTCAGCCCTTTGCAACGTGGTTGCATTATGGGCAATATTGAAGCATGCAGGACTGCCTGTGAAGAGGGCGATGATGCCTCCTGTTCCCGCGCAAAGATGCCTGTTCCAGAAAAACCGATGAGGAACGGTTATGTCATCCCGAATTTAGCTGACTTGGACAACTTTTCACCAAAGCCGACAAAATCGTCGGACGTCCGGAGCAAAATGTTGGGGGAATGCACTCAGAAAAGAAATACAGCTAAATGCGTAGCAGCGTGTGAGGCAGGCGGATTTAATGGTTGCGCACATGCGGGGCGTCAAATTGCAAATTCAGACCCCCAAAGCGCTTTGTATTTCCATGCCCTAGCGTGTTTGTACGGTGAGCGCCGTGCTGCCAAATATAGTTGCGCCGAGGCGGATAAGCTGAATTTTGACAACAAGATCAGTCAGCGTTTTTCGGTTGGACATTTCGCTTCGGTACTGAAAAGTAGATTTCCCGGAGCACCCAAACCCAAACACCCGGTGGTGGCCGCAGAATCGTCTAAACAAGCTGCTGACAAAACAAACCGATCAAATTCATCCAACGGTAAGTACCGTGGACAAAATGACAAACCACGCAGTTCAAATAAAACCTTGGCGGATAACATAAAATCGGCTTTGAATCGAAATGTTATTGATAAACTTGCAGCATTGGATCGCCGTGCGGCTGCATGTAGAAAAAATGGCGGAAATAATGTCCTAGCCGCGATTGACTGCATCCAAACGCTTGGAGGCAACATAAACTCTCGCATGCTCAGGATGCGAGTTGAAAAAGTAGTTTTGGATCAATGCACAATAGTTGCGGACTATCAGTTCTTGTGTCGATACCGAGGAATCGTAAAAGCTGGAGACAGTGCCGGCCCGCTCATGAAATTATTTGAGCTTACAAGTAAGGTTGGCGGATTCAAGTACGGCGTATTTGACAGGGACGATCTGGGCTGGCACCTAGTCGAGTATTATGATACCTGTGTCCATAACAAAGCTAAAGGCGTTCACAATTGCCGAAGGAAAATTCGCTGAAAACGATGATCTACCCCTTGCCAAAGCAAATCTCGACCCAACTAATGCTGTTTAGTAATTAGTTTGTTTAAATAACAACAGCTCCCACTTGGATCTCCGTCCCTGCTTGGAGCGGTTTACCGCCCGAAAAATAGAGTTTTCTAAGGTCCGTCATAACAGCCCATGGCACGCATGCACGGGCGCGCGCGTACTGGTCGGACAATATCCGTCAGGCGACTGCACCGTTCTCTTGCCGGTGTTTCCGCCAGCGCCGTCTTTGCGCCTCTGCAATCCGCTCTCGACCTTCCGGTGACTTCGGACCCGAAGACATACCGCCGTGAAGCTTGCAACGCTCTTTGCCGGGAACCACACGCATCTTGCATTCGCCCCCTGCCCTGGTCTTTGCTCCGCACAATGGCCGCATCGATCTTGGTAACGGGTCGCCATTACCTCGAAGTCCGATCTTGGCCATTTTCTGACAGGCAAACCCGGCAACGCATTCCGGCTTGTCGCAGGTGTATTCGTGATACCGGCCTTTAGTCTTGGGACACACAAACCACCCGTGCATATGCCAGTGCCGCCAGTCTTCGAAATTGATCCGTTTGTCCGGTCGATCTGCAATTATGTACTCGATCCGCCGACGCTCTTGCCGTTCTGCCTCGACCCGCTGTGCCTCAAGCTTGGCAAGTATGTGTTTCACCATCGAAGCCATATTTAGCCATCCAGAATGATATCATTTGATTTCATTTGCCTAATACCCCTGACCTGCGTAGGCACGCGGGAAGCGACTTAAGAAACTTCGCCCGAAACCTTAACAATTGTTAACATCCGTCTATTACCCCATGCCGCACGCGCGCGCCTGCGTGTGGCGTCTGGAAATCATCCCTCACGGACAAGAGACACAGACACCGTAGGCCGCGCCGACACAGAGACGCCGACTGATTTCAAGGCCGCTTCGATCCGCTCCAATGTGCTTGGCGTTGTGGTCGGGACCCGCCCTTGTTGCCTCTCCCAATAGGCCACTGATTTGACATGGACCCCGATCAGGTCGGCAAGGTCGGATTGCTTCAAGCCAGCCAGGACGCGGGCAGCCTTCAAGTGCTGGCCATCGACGATGTTTGATCTGATCCGTTTCATGCTTCTCTCAGATTTGGTTTCGTTTCAAATCATTCTATGGCCGGGTGCGCCATACACTCACCTCGGATGCGGTTAGCAACCCTAGTTTCTCCTAGTAACTCCTGTCGATCGCTCGGAAAGATGTCTTCGTCACGAAGATCGCCCCAATACCTGAATCATCACTCACTTTATTTTTCCCCAATTTTGTTTTACTTCAGAAAAAAATTCTAGAAATTTCTCAAGCTCTAATTCTTTTAAGTCAAAATAGATTATATCCCCGTTTGCATTCATCTTAATATAAATCGTATCACTGAGTTCTTCTTCGAAAAATATTATCGTTACCCTCTCTGAAATTCGATACACTGATTTTATTTTCTTTCCATACAGAAATATTTTGTCCGCCAAGGTGGGTTTTATTTTCTGAAAGTTATTGAACATTTGACATACCTTGCACTCGAATGCCCGGGTTCAGATTATAGTGTAGGAGGATACAATCGCACGTTACTCTTCTCACTCCGAAAGATTGTTAGCGGATCCCAAGCTTTTCGACGTCCACCCGCATTGTGCCGGGTTAGGGTACGTTTGCCCCGGTCACTGGCGAATCATGCGATTTGCCAGGGCGACGATGACGGATTCCAGGTTGAAGGCCGTCCACGCGATGGACACCCTTGCCGTACAGCTACCCCGCACAATATGCGTACACTTGCCCTACCTTACCAATCATGACGCCGGAACCTCCGCGCCGTTGTCGTTCGCCTCTTGATGTTGCAGTGACGCGCCGTCCGGTTGGCAAGCCTCCTGGTTGGCCTGCGATTCAAATTCGCAATGAAGCAGATGCAGGTAGTTGCCGTGGCAGTGTGCCAGCATTTGCAGTTCATTGTACCCGGCTCCGACTTCTACACCCTCAGCGCGCGCCATCATGAGGCTGCCGGCAACGGAACAAATCTGGCCGCACTCCAAAAGCGTCTTGGGTTCCTGCATGGAAAGGCAAACCATTATTTCGTCGTACCGCTCCCAAAAGCGCCCTTCGGCTTCCGCGTCACCGCATTTACCTGCTGCGCGCACCCGCCGCACTGTCGCGTCCGCCATCCGGCAAAGCTGGTCAACCGTGTGTAATGGTGTCGGCTCAATATCGGCTTCGTTCATGGCGTCGGGCTTGCCTCGATGACGGATTGAAGCAATCCCGGCATGACGTCGCCATGGTCGCCGGTCGTGTAGGATTTGATACGGATATACCCGGCAAGGCACTCAAGCATCAGGGCGGAATCTTCCGCTTCACCGATCCGGCAATCGGAGACCAGCCGGATAAGGTTGTCAGCGTCGTTTGCGTGGCGTCTCAGGGACAATTCGCAATCCAGATCAAACGCGCGGATAGTTTCCTCAAGGCACTCGAATAACTCGAATTGCGCCGCCTCAAGCAGGTCGGTTGTGCAATCAGACATCGGTGGAACTTGCCACATTTCCCCTGCAGCCGCTTTACTCGCAATTCGTAGTTTTTGTAGGCATTCCTTACATTTTTTTTGCACTTTCGAGATCCTTCTGCAAGATATCGCAATAATTTGTTAAATTCAATCGCGCGATGATGCTGCGAGGGTATAAACATTATGGGTGGGATACCGCATTTTTACTAAAATTGTACTAAATAGTTGATGTTAGCAATGAAGATGGAAGATGCCCATTACTTCCGCCCAATGTCGCGCCGAACGCGCCCTATTAAGTTGGACCCAGGGCCGACTTGCGACCGATGCTCGAGTGTCACACGCGAGTATTGCTAATCTCAAAGCAAATCCTGATTTCCCATAAAAACAATCTGATTGCAATTTATGTTTGCATGTTCACCGCACATGCAGAACTTTTAGATGAGGACGGTGATGCCGGTGTCGGCATAAGCTTTCGTGAACCCGAGTTAAAATATCTAAAGAGCGTTCGTGTGAGTACATTTGATCGCATCGCAACTATGAACATGCGGTATGCAGGGCACCCGTTCAGATGTGTAATTTCGCTTGACGCAATCGAAGATTTTCACCGGACAAATTTCAGCCGAGAGGACGAATTGGCTTCCACGATTAGCGATGTGCTTCATCTAGTTGATGCCGCCATAGAGCGGAAAGAAAAAATGGGTATCGAAGGCGGCAAGATCATGGTCGACTACAATTTTCTGGATCCACAAAACCGTTAAGTTATAACAGTCTAACAAAACGGGTTTTTCAGTGGCCTGCTATCTGAACGTTATTTTTTGTCTATTTCTTCCAAAATCTCTTTCTTCAATAGTTCTAGTTTCAAATCCCTTTCAGCCCTTAATTTCTGCAATATTTCCTTCATTATTGCTTCTTTCATATCTTGCCTTACAATGCTCGTTGCCAATTTCTCTTGCATCAAACTGACTGCACTTTTGAAATAACTCCTAAATTCCTCATCTCTTCGTATTTCTTCCTCTTTCAATTTCAATATTTTTTCATTTATATCTTTTGCATGCCAGTTAATATTGTTATATATATCTTTTATTTCTTTAATAATTCTTCTATTAATTCGCTTTTCTGCAGTTTCATCTAATCTCTCAGTTAGTATTTCCTCTAGATTAAGGCAATTTTCCTTGACTGGATCAGTGCAAATAGCGACCCACTGAGATGAAGCCACCGCACTCGAAAAAAAATAAACAGCTAGTGTTGCGCAAGTAATAGATACCCTCTTCAGCATATCTATTCTCCGCACTATTGGCTGGCTTAGATCAGATTTCTGCATCGCCACCATTCCTACTGTTTTCGCCATCATGTCCTCTTGTCGATGCTCAACACTAAACCAAATCCCGAACAAAATAGAAAGATCCAAGTTTGACAATATTTACTTGATAAGAATTGTCCCCGCGAGAGCTTCGCGATCCTCCTGCAATTTCGTCACGGTCGGATCAAACATTTCGTAGGACAAAACTTGATTGATCATTGCAGCCTGCAGCTTGAGTGCATCGGTCAATCGCGCTCGATAGATCATTCTACCTGCATGGAGTTCTGCAGCCTTAGGGAACCCTAGGCAAGTTTTACCGAAACGGGCACACCAAGCTGTCCCTGCTGGACGGACGTCTTCAGGCGGATTCTCCACATCAAACCACTCCAGCTTCCATCTTTCTTTGTGCGCCAGAATAGCGGAAAGATCTCTCCTGCGGCCTTTGGGCGAATTGACGACGAAGTGGTACCAAAATCCACCTGTACCGGTGGCCTGCGTCTCCCGATTCACAGCGTACATCATGAAATTTTCCGCCAAAAGCTGATTTGCATTGAGAAGATCGTAGAGCCCTTTTCGGTAAGTCTCGTTTAGCCCGGAACTAAAGCCTGCGTAATCATCGGAAGTATCGTCGGAAAAAGCGATCTCGTAGAACATCGGCAGGAGCGCTTCGCCCGATAACATGGCCTGTTGAGCAACCAGTATATCTGATCGAAGAAGAGCGGAGTTGAACCTCTCGCGTACTTCTCCTGATGGCGCCCAACCTCTTTCTGCCGTGATTTCCGGCGGAAGAACTCGTCTGCCGTTTGCGTCAGCAGGGTCACGCAACTCCTTCATCGCGCCAAAACGCTGCAGATGGTTCAGTATCCAACTTGTAGCAGCCGGATTGTAATATCGTCCAAGGGCCTCGCTTAGCGATGTCAATCCGCCGGAATCGCGACGTTGCCATCGCTTCCACCGTTCGACTAACAAAGGTGAATTTTTTCGAACAACGCTCCATTTTGCGTCAAGTTTCGCAACAGTAGGAGCAGGCATAAGCGCGGACGAAAATACATTCTGAATACTAATATTTTTGTAACTCAATAATCTCGTATAGTATTTTTGGAGTGGTTTCCAGATTTTCTCCAAAAAACGAGCCGAGCGATCTTCTGTAAACGCGTAGGAATCTACTTTATCTTCCAAAAGCCACCAGTCAGCTCGAAAAGCGCTGTCCGATATTCCAACGCCTGGAACCACATTCATAACACCATTCATACAGGCGTCATGGTCTTCCGGAAGAATTGAGTATTGAGAAATGGCCACATTGTAGTCGATTGGATATCCGAAAGCGTGACGCCCTCCCGTTACGGAATCGCATCGTAAAATATCTCTGATCAAAAGATCTCTTATACCGCTCCGATTGATTCTAATTTCGTATTTCACAAGCTCCAATTGCGTCAACAAACTCCTATATTGTTTTCGAACTTCGTCGCTCAATTGCAATATGGCTTCGTATGTCGCTTTTTGAATTCGAATTATTTGAATTTGTCGGGCTTCAATACGACCAAGACTTTGTAACATTTGCTGTTGATTGTCGAGTACTTTGCCAAGAAGATTAACGATCTGGCGGTGACGCGTAGCTTCGGGATTGGGCTTCCCGAGTCCCAAGACATTTGAAAGCGCACTGGCCATTCCGACAACATCGCCGCTTGCCCACGCACCCGCGGCTTGACCTGCTATAGCGCCAAGCTGACTCGAGGTTCCAAGCAGTTTGAGAACATCGCCACTTACGCCAAGATTTTGAGCTATATTGTAGACTTCGGCCGCGTGTCCCGCGTATGCGGCAATATCGTTTGCAAGCTCAACTCGTCGCGCTACAATCTCAATTCGCCGCTTTAGGTTAGTTCTTTTTTCTGGATCCATGCCGCGAAAAAAACCCCTTTCGAGAGCAGCAAGTTGCTCTTGTGGAGACATGCGACCAAACATAGACTCTTGAAGATATTCAATATCACTTCGGTTGCGCAGAATATCGTTACTATTTCTTCCTACCTGACTCTTTACGTATTCCAAATCCTTCTGTATTGCGTTCATATTTTTATTGATACGGTCAATTCGAGCACTATTATTTTGCGTTGTTTGCCAAAGCGCAATCGAAAGACCCTGTAAATCTCTTATGCGTTTTGCGTGAGCTATTTGTATTTCTGATAAATTACCTATTTTAGCTCCCTCGTCGGCCAATTTATTCAGAATTAAAAGATCGAAATTTGCAAGTTCCTTTATTTTGGCTTCTGCGGCAATTATTCTTCCTTCTTCATCAAACTTAGTTCCAAAATCTTGTTTGGGGAGATAACCTTTTTCATTGAGGAGTTTAACTATTTTTTTCGGATTCAAGTCCTTGAGAGTGTCAATTCCGTGGTCTCGACGATACAGCGCAAGACCTGTTTCTAGCACGCGTCGCGAATTATGTTTCAATGCTTGCGCAGCTTTTTCTTCGAGTGCGCCCAAACCTTCTTTCGCAATCCAGTCTACAATGTTTCGTGTTACTAATCCTGCAGGGCCGGCAGCTGAAAGCCCCACATAGAGTGTGCTCCGGATCAATAGGTTGTTCGCCTTTAGAATCCCAAGGCCAATCCGATGATCGCGCTGCGCTTTTGCATAGTTAGCTTCAACCCGCGCTAGCGGATCAGGTTTGACAAACCGAGATTTCAGCCTTTTGGCATCGTCGGGAGTGATAACCTTTTGGTGGTGTGTTGCTATCAATCGTTTCGCGACATCACTCGCACGTGGGGGATTTGTGATAAAATCTTGAACTGGATCAGCTTCTGTCTGTATTGTCGCCGCGAACAAAAGGGCGAAAGTAAGCGCAGAAACTAGTTTAATCATCGGAACAAACTCGGAAAGAAGGCATTTGAGAATATCTCAAATCGGAAATGCTGAAATGTCAATTGCAAAAAAATCCGGAATTCCTGAACCAGACAGCCGAAGGACCCAGCCGTAAGCTCGTCGGCGGGGTTTACGAAAGCGCACGCGAATACGGCTTCGGCCGCGATTACGAGGGTTTCGGGGTGCCCATCGGCCGGCAGTTGGGCTGAATTCACCTCGGAGGGAGGCGGTCACTCCTTACGGATCATCCTGTGCCGCGTTTCCAAGGACGCCGTCGCCGCCTCCGACGTTGCCGTTCAGGTACGAAGGACGCGGCTGCATACCGTGCTCGACAAAAGGCCCTCCGCGCGCCTTGTTGAGGGCGACGAAGCTGCCGCCACAGGCCTGGCAGATACTAGTGCCAGCGGGATAAGCCTGCGTTCGAAGACCATTACCCACCCGGAAGACTGCTCGCGCGTCCTGCATCCGCCGCGCGCGACGAACCGACCTAGGGTGCGCTTGTTTACGATACGCGATGACGGATCGTTGATTCCCGCCTTCCCGTCACACGCGGCTTCAATGATTTGAGCGAGAAATTACGTAGGGTTATGCGTTCACGTGGTTCTGTTATGGTTGCGCTCGGATATTGATGCGCCAGGAGAACATAGATTTAGTTTTATCACCGTGAACGCACTCAGGGAATCTCAAAGCAGTTTTCTTGTGATTTTTACGCCGGCCCGTTTTTATACACCTGCCTCAGTACAAGCTCCTCTATGGGCTAGGGGATCAACTGCCGCCATAGCTCTTTATTCTTCGCTCATGAGTGCAACATAGTATTCTCTTTTGATCCGGTCGAAGAAGTGATCGATCCTCCAGACACCCTCGGCAGGGGCGATTTTCTAGAACGTGCTAGTTCGGCATCGTGTCGTCTGTACACTGAGAGAGCCACCGCCGACGCTGCTGCTATATTCTATTTTACTCAAATGTCGCGTTCCGAGCCGAAATCCGCCCACACCTTCATTACTGCCGAAGGGTCCGATAGAGCCCGTGATTGCTCGAAGGTTTCGACGATGTGGCGCGAAAGCACATCATTCGTTGAAAGATGGAACGCAGAAGGATCTCCCAGCCACCAACACTACGCGCTCTGCTTTTGCATGATCGGTACCACATCTGACCGGTATCCCAGACGGACAGTCGAATTTCACGCTCGTGACAATCCAAGAAATCAAAAGCGTTCGTTACCGTCATCCTCGATCAGTTCTATCGTCCAGCTTTTAACCGAATGCTTGAGAGCCTTTTACCGAGATCGAAATGCCTCCAGCAGTCCCTGAACCGGGGCGGAGTTTGCGGTGGGGAAAACTGGGACGCGTGCGTCATTCGTCCGATTTCTCCTGTTCTGGCTTGGCAAAGCGGACGCCAGCACCGCCGCCGTTTTCGTCGATGAACACCAATCCGGCGTTCTCAAATGTTAGTCGGAGCAATCGCTGATTGTTCATGCGCATATCGTTTTTCCCCGTTTCGAAAAACCGAATGCTGACCTGACTGATGTTCGTCCGGTCTGAGAGATCCTTTTGTGTCCACTTCAAAAGCGCGCGCGCCGCCCTGCACTGGTCGGTTGTCAACATTCGCCATCCTTTCTTACGCTTTTCGTAATTTCGATATTGACAACGTAACAATCAATCCTTAACTTACTATTAACGTAAGAATGAAACGCAAAAGAGTCAACGGGGTCACGCGGTCATGAACAAGTTTCGCACACAAAACGGTCAATTCGACAAGCGCGAAATCATGGTTGCAGCCTGGAAACTGTACCGGGACCTGAAACGGGATTGGAAGGGTTGCACGTTCGGTTACTGCCTGCGCGCCATCTGGAAGAAAGCCAAGGCCGCACCGGTGTCCGCTGAACAAGCCGCTGTCAAACTGGAACTCATTCAGATCGAAACCAAGTCCCGGATGACCAATACCGACTACGCCCGCATTCACGACCTGCGCGCCAAGCTAGCCGCATAGGGGGAAGCAATGGCGAAATGGATGGAAAACCTGACGGAACGCCAGCGTGCCGCCTACGACGCGGCAACCGACCGGGCGATTTTCTTCGAATTCTACATGACCGGGTTTCGCGACGGCCTTACCGACCCCGTCGCGACCGGCAAGCCTACCGACCGTTCAGCGACGGACAAGTTCACTGTCCGGCCTGTCACGACCAAAGCAGCATAGGAGGGGAAATATGAAAACTGACACGCAGCCTCAACTTTGGTTCCGCAACATTGGAAACGGGATGCTTTCGCCCGAGGTCATCGGACCAGACCGGGAAGTCATCTACACATTCCAACCCGTGAGCGAGTTCGATTTCATCCCGTTCACGAACGCTTTCAGCACGCAAGGTTTCAACCGGTGTTTCCAGATGGACGTCTTGGCTCAAATGATCGAGCCGACATTCTTTCAGCTTGAGGGCTCTTTTAGAGATTTGCCCTACGAGCAATTCAGCCAGATCGTTTCGAACATGATTGCCATTGCCGAGAAGGCAAAGGAACGCGCCGAAATTCGGCAACTCGAACTTGCGGACGCCGGATAGCCGCACGACAGATTTCACCACCCTGTGACCACATGGGAGATACAGCAATGAAACCGAATTTCATTGATGTCGGCACGTTTATGCGCAGTTTAGAGGGCATGACGATAACCGAGCTTCACGCCACTTATGAGGCACTTGCCGCGTCCGCCGAACCGATTACCGATGTGTCCTATCAACCTCGCTGCGAGGGTGAGGATCGCAATTTCAACGCTGCCGGGCTTACCTTAGACCGGTTCGCCTCTCAGGTGCACGAATGCATTGAAGTGGTGATTTCTCGCCTTCATGAACTCACACCAGAGTACGGCCTTGAGCAAAACCAAAAGGCCCATGCAATCCTGCATTACGGTGTCCGTTGCTTCTGTGACCTTGAAGACATTGAGGAACTGGTGAACCGCCTGAAACGCGATTGCGCCAGTCCATCCCAGATCACTGAAGCCAGACAACAGGACGCAGCAGAATGAACACGCAGCAAACACCCGAAACTCGGTCTGCTATCGTCGATGTCTCCGCATTCCGGCGAACCATTGACGGGATGAAAATTGTCCAATTGGCCGCTGTCTATGACGCACTTGTGGCCATGTCTGGTGCGGTCACATCCATTACACAGCAAGGCCGATGCGCTGGTGAGACCCGCCACCAATACAATGAAGCAGGCGAAATGTTGGATGAATTCGATGACCAGATTGGCGAGTGCATTGCAGCTGTGATCGACCACCTCAACAACTTGGATGCAAAATGCTCACTGGACGAATACGAGCGTGTACGGGTGCTCTTGAGCGATCAAATTCAGCGCGGAGAAGACGCTGAACACGTCGCGGCATTTGCCGGAATGCTCGCTGTCGAGTGCGGGTACAACAAGGAATGGATCTCTGAAAATCGGGACGCCGCAGAATGAATATCCATCATCAAATCGAAGCCGAACAAACACCGCATCAGGCCACAATCGAACTTGAAGCCCGTCTATGTGATCTTAAACGCTTGGCCGGGTTGTTGAGCGCCATCTTGGCCAGCAATGACGACATGGATTGCCGAGTGACCCGGCGTGGCGTTGACGCGATTGCATCCGTGATGCGGCGCGAAACCGAAAGCGCAACAATGATTGCCTCAGACCTCGCTGATTTGACGGCACGCAACAAGGGCGCACAGACATGAACGCTCACGCAAGGATTATTGAGCAGGAGCCCGACTTGCGGACCCTGCTCTCAACAACAATCGAACTGCTGATTGCTATCTGTGACCAGATCGACGGGGACACGGACATGGAGCCGGACGCAGACCTAGAACTTGAGCCCGACCACGAACCGTCGCTTGGTTCAATAGACGATTGCATGAACCAATACGGTTGGTCGCGTGGCGGGACTGACGATATGGAAGGGGAACACCAATCTCCACGAGCACTCTAAAACTCTGACATTCGATGATAAACTCAACCGAGTCATGAGGAATAGAAATTTGCTGTCAGAAACGTCAGAGGAGCGCTTAGATGCCGAACAGCTACGACAGATTTGTCGCTAGTCTGACCGCGAGCGAACGGATTGAGCTTGCGACGCAGCGAACACAAAAAATTGCCGACCGGTTATACAATGTAATCGGATTAAACGAGGCCAATAGGATAATAGGCTATTCAGACAAGCTACGGACCCAAATTCCGCGATCACACGCTGCGCATGCTTACAACCAATTTGTACACGCGATGTTCCGCATGGAGGTAATTGATTTGTGTACAATTTGGGACAGAGGCGACGAAGACAACAACTGCATTGAATCAATAGTAAAATTGATTGACGATAACGCGGTTATCGACAAATTGGCAGACGATGTTTTCGAGTACTATTTGAATTTAGAGTCACATAACCTCACACCCAATTCCGATCCACTGATCGAGCAGCATGTTCAGCAAATTGTTGCGAATAGGAAGCTCGAATTGGCCAATCGGCAGAAGCATCGGGTACGCGCCCAAACCGGGGCCGTGTTGCGGGCCGCAAAGAAGGTTCAGCGCTCCAAACAACTGGAAGCGATAAAAAATCTTCGAGACAAACAATTTGCGCACAATCTCGACAAAACGAGGAGAGAAGCAAAAACTAACATAATCCCAATGCGATATGGGCAAGAAACGAAACTTCTCAAACTGACAATCGGGATTGTGGAGAAGTTGATGCTGAATATCAACGGCGTCCACTACGACATATCCGAAGAGATCCGCGAGATCGCCCGAGATCGGGCCTTGGATCTATGGCACAATTGCAACTTCTCTATTCAAGAGTGAACTTCATTATCTGATTTTAGACAACGTCCATCTACACGAAATGGGGTGACAAGATTCATTGCCTTCCGCTATAGAGCGGGAATGGACACGAGACCACAATCAAGTATGGACCCGGCCATGTGGTCGGCGCTGGACATATTCAGTCTTGGCGCGCTTGCGGCTGTGGTCATTGTCGGCACTGCATGTTTCTTGATCTGGCTTCTGCAGCGCATGAAGGCACTCGGGGACCGCAAAGGTGTCATAATGTGTTATGTTGGCTTGTTCGTCGTCGCTGGGATACCAGCATTTCGCGGCGCATGGATTATGATTGCCCTCGCCCTTAAAAATTGATGATCCGATCTTGAAACTCTGTCGGCAATTGGCCTTGTAAAGGTCCAGACCCGGCACCGGCAACCGCCGCCGCTGATCCTTCCCCGGCCTTGATAATATCCCGGACCCGCCGCATTTCGTTTTTAAGGAGCTTGATTGCGGTCTTGTTCCCGGATTGCGCCATGCCAAGCAAACGTGCCGCACGCTCCGGGTTCCGCTCGACCATCAAATCAGCCATGCGCTGCAATGTCTGACCGGGCAGGCCCCTCGAAAAGATCTTGTTGCGCGCAAAGAACTTCAGAGCCATTTCCCGCGCGGCAAGCCCGAAATTGCCCGTGCCGACATTGAACACTGCCCGGCCAAGCGAACCGTCGATCAGACTTTCGGCATCACTCAAATCCTGCTGCGATTTCGAGTTGCCCTGGACCCGACCGCGCAAGTGGTGGAAGTCGGCGCGCTTCTGCATTTCGTCTGCAAACTGATCGAAACCGAACCTTTCAGGGAACAGCGCACCAAGCGCCCGGCGCATCCTGGTCGAACCGAATTCCGCCTTGAGCGCATCGCGATTGACCTGCCCGCGTTCGATTTTGTCTTTCATGGCGGATGCGAAGCCTTTGCGCGCCGCTTCGATTTCCGAAGGCGTCAGACCTTCCAAGAGGTATTCGATCTTGTCAGCGGGCATCCTATGCAGGTCCAAGCCAAGTTCCGCCGCCTCCTCGATTGCCATCGAATCCGCATATTTCGCTCTGACATTCTTGAGCGCCGGGGATGCGCCGTCGATCACGGCACGGAACTGTTGTTCAAGTTCACGGAAAGCATTGCCCGCCTCACCCTTACCGGCTTTGTAGGATTCCGTCGCCGCCGATTTCAGGCTGCGCCGGATCTGCTCCGCTTCCCTCAAAGACGGGACACGGGTAATTGCCAATTCCCCGCTTTCATCGACAGCAGCAAAAAGGTTTTCGCCGAACGGACGCCCTTGGATCTTGGCGACCCGCTGCGCCTCCCGTCGCGCATCGCCAGGAACACGTTGCAAGAGACCGGTTATCTCGGTCGCCGCTTCGGGTGGCAGCACGTTGTTTTTTCGGTAAGCGAACTCATAGGCGGATTTGGCTTGCTTCCCGCGCGCCTCTTTGTGTTTGCCCAGCCAGCGGTAAAAATTATCTTCCGCATGAAGCGCCCGTGCGGTCTGTTTTGTGAACGCCTTCTGACTTTCACGGAAACCATCCTCAAGCGCATCATCGATTGTTTTACGCTGCGCGCCCGGTTGCCGGGAAATCGCGCGTGTCAGGTCCATCAGCAAACTATCTTGCTGCCCGATGACTTCACCGCCACGGATGCGCTCCAATGCTTCTTGAACGGTTATTCCAGCCTCCTCAAGCGCGCGGCGCACCCTTTCCGTTCCGGCGTCCAGACGGCCTTGTACGGGCGCTGCAAGCTTTTTCAGGCCGTCCAGTACTTTCCCCGCCGATATGGACGCGACTGGCGTTGCAAGGCCCAAGGCCGCGCCTAATGTCGCACCGTCCGCCGCCTCGGACAGAACTTCACCTGCGCCTTGCGTTTCGTCGGCATTGCCAGCGCCAAAAAGACCGCCCGCAATTATGCCATCTGTAGCACTGGCAAGGCTTTTGCCGACGATTCCGCTACCCGCCTTTGCCGCCTTCGCCGATAGGCTAAGGCCTGCACCAACCGGCAAAGCCGCACCAGAAAACCCGCCTGCGATCTCCGCCGCACCAGACAAGGTCGGGTCGCGCTCCCGTGCCGTATCCGCCCTTTGGTTCTGATTCTGCCGGATCTGACGGAACGTTCGGTCGAACCTGTCGCCGAAATCGCCCTGTGCATTCGGGTCCAGTCCACCAACCGCCGATTCAATTGCAGCGCCACCCGCCGCACCGATCGTATCACCGAAACCCGCCACCATCTGATTACCGAACAATTCGGTCAATCCGGCCTGATCTGGACTACCGATAAGGGAATTCTGGCTTTGCGTCCCACCTTGCGGCGTTTGGCGCTGGTCTCGCAATCCGAGATGGCGCAACCCCGCATCAATGAGCGTGGCCATTGCGATTGAAGGATTCGGGCTGATCTGTTGCAACTGCGCTGTGATCGGCAGGCCGTTGACCTCGGTCGCCATTGCCGCGCCAAGGTTAGGACGCTGCACCGCTGGATCGGATGCCGCTTCGAAGGTCTGATTGACGCGCTGGTCAATGCCCGCGCCCTGCCCTTCAATCTCAATCTCGAAACCGGGCGGGATATCGCTTTCACCGCCTTCTGTTTCGATAACAAAACCCTCGGGGATATCGAGTTCCATTGTCTGCATCCTCTATCGGATCGGGACCCATTGGCCGTTTTGACGGATTGCGCGTTCGCCTGTCGTTGGATTGCGAATGATCGTGCCCTCGGCAACCGGCGCTGCATTGCGGCCAGGGCTCAGCAACCGCCCCCTGCCGACACGGTCTTGCGATTTCGTACCGGGGACAATGTTGCTTCCGTTCCCCGGTGTCGCCACTCCCGGCGCGCCCGAAAACTGGAAATCAAGATTTTGACCGGCAGGCGGAATATACCCCATTGATCGGCGCGCTTTCTTGAATTTCGCAAACGGATCAAACAGGGATTGCAGCTTTTTGATACCGTCAACGCGAGACATCTCGCCGCCCAAAACTTGGGAAGCAACAGAGGCTTGCTGCGCCTTGAAAAAAGCAAGGTTCTGCAAAGTGTCGAGTATCAGATCATTGCCTTTTGGCGTGTTGATGATCGCAGGGAGCGATTGCAAAAACACCTCCAAATCCCGGTTTGAGGTTTCACCGGAACCCGGTTCCCGAAGCGTCGGAGCGATCCGTGAAATAATCGCCTGAAACGCCTGGATGTCAGATGCACCGCTGCCAATCGCTATCCCATGTTTCGCGGCGAAACTCTGTAGACCAGAGGCCAAACCACCGGTCTTCCCCCTGAGCAATTTCCGCATCTGACTGATATCGGACAATTGCTGTCGTGCCGTTTTGCCTTCCGCAAACATGCCGGTGAACAGATTTGCCTGATCCTTGCCAATTTCCTTTTGGAATGTCGTCTCACCACTGCCGACATTGATTGTGTCACCGCCGCTCCTGGTCGCCTTCTGGTAATCGACAAGTGAACCATCGAAACCGCCGTCAACTGCTGTCTGATAATTCCGCACCAATGCTGTGCGGTTGTCTTTCTGCGGGAACAGTAGATTTCGAGCTGCGGCTTTACCGTCCGGCGTTCCCAGATTCATCCCAAGCGATTCAAGCAACCGAACCCTTTCCGGTGGCCTGTCAAAGAGCCTGTCCGCATGATCGCGGCTGAACTGTTGCCTCGCAAGACTGGCGTAAACGCCCGCGCCCTGAATATCACCGGCACCGGCGAGACGGCGGGAAATGTCAAACAGATCCGCGTCAGGGTCCCGCGAAAATGATTCTCGTGCACTGAGTGTCCTTTGCCTTTGGTCGCGGTCTGCTTTCGCCTCCTGGATTTTCAGCTTGTTCAGCCGCGCCCTCTGGTACGATCCTACCGGATCAAAGTTCGCAAGAGTTCTTGAAAGATCTGGAACGCCCATAACCGCCCCTCCCTATGCCGCAACCAGATCGTCAGACCGAGCCGGATTAAACGCACTGCCAGCATGAGCCGCCGCCAATTTCGCCCGGATTGCATCCCTGATCCAAACCGACATGCATTCGCCGGTATCTTTGGCCGCCGCGTTGATTTCATTGCGCAGCCCGACAGGAGCCAGGAATATAATTGGCTTAATCGGCTCTTTGTGTCTCGACATTTTCATGACATCGCACCTCAATCGCCAGGATTTCGAAATTCGAATAACAAAGCTATTCGATATAGCTAAAATATATAGCTAATTTCGAGCGATATCAAGGCGCAAACAGATGGTGGCGATTAAAAACGGGTTGACAGGGAAGGGGGTGCAAAAAATCTCAGGTGCCCAACAGGGTGCCGCACCGTGATCCCGTGCAACAAAAATTGTTATATTTCAGTTCGTTAAAAAGAGTAATGGCGGAGAGACAGGGATTCGAACCCTGGAGACAGTTTCCCGCCTACACACTTTCCAGGCGTGCGCCTTCGACCACTCGGCCACCTCTCCGTCGTTGCGCCACCGGACAGAACCGGCATGCAACACACCTGACAGACATCAGGCTTCTTCGCTCCGGACCCACCCGGCGCCGGCGATTCCCACGCTGGGCAACCACCGCAATCCGCACATTCCCGGCACGCCGTAACAGGCTGGATTCAAGGCTGGAAAACACCTTGAGCCGGGTCGTGTGGCGCCGGACTATAGCCATAGAAAATCACAGCGCAAGCCCGCATCTGCGCCGCAAAGGCTGTTTGGATGTTTTTTTTGCCGGTGGAGCGTTTCCATGGGGTTCACGATCCGCGACCGATCGCGGTTGCGCATGCCGGAAACCATGTTCAATCAAATTTGCAACCTGGGGATTCCACCATTTGCGCGGCGCGACTCAAACGCCTATATGTCTAAAAGTGTTAAGGAGATGCTAAAATTATGTTCGGGTTTTTAGCAAGATTTATCGGCCTCTGGTTCTGGGCCGGCGCGGTGGTCGCGGCAATCTATGACGGCACAAAGAGTCTGGCTGCATCGGAATTTGTCATGACACCGCTTGGTGTAACCTGGTTTGCACTGCATGGAGAGTCACTGAACGGCCTCCAGGTCGTGATTGAGCGGCATTTTGCCGAATTTCTGCTCAACAATATCGGCGAATTCGCCGCCGACTTTGCCTATTTCCTTTGGAATCCCGTTATTCAGCAGATGCTGTTGGCCCCGACCTGGGCCGTCCTCGGAGCATTCGGCCTGTTTTTCCTGTGGCTCGGCCGCAGCAAACACCAGCCGACGCGGATCATGGCCCACGCCTGATCCGCATTCCCACCCGATCCTGTTACTGCCCGTCGCAAACCTGACCTAATTCGGGTCTTACTTGATCCGGAAGCGGGTTTCGCGATACCACTGAGTGGATATGTCCATACTCGGCATGATTGCTCAGGTTTACAGGATCACCCATGTTTCTGCTCGACATTCTGCGCCACAAGACCAGTCTGGTCGGCAAACAGGACGCCCTTCCCGGCCGCGACAAGCCGATTTCGGTTCCCGGTACCCATTTCGTCAACGGCAATCCCCTCGACGGCGAGATTCCGAACGGATTTGAGGTGGCCATTGTCGCAATGGGCTGTTTCTGGGGCGCGGAACGGCTGTTCTGGAAATGCGACGGCGTCTGGTCGACGGCGGTCGGCTATGCCGGCGGCATCACTCCGAACCCGACCTATAACGAAACCTGCACCGGCATGACCGCCCATGCGGAGTCCGTGCGCATCGTTTTCGATCCGGCGATTTTGTCCTATGCGGACATCCTGAAAATCTTCTGGGAAGGACATAACCCGACACAGGGCATGCGCCAGGGCAACGACAGCGGCACCCACTACCGCTCGGGGATTTTCACGCTTTCGGACAGCCAGGCCGATACTGCCGCACGCTCGCTTGCCGAGTACCAGCGCGAATTGTCCAGGGCCGGCCTTGGGAAGATCACCACCGAAGTCAAGCCCGCCGGCCCGTTCTACTATGCAGAGGACTATCACCAGCAATATCTGGCAAAGAACCCCGGTGGATATTGCGGCCTGGGCGGAACAGGCGTCGCCTGTCCCGCGGACCTTGCCACACCAGCGTAACACGGACCAGAGACCGGAGACCGCTCGAACCGATGCCCTACCGACTGGCCGCAGACGAAGCGATCGACAAAGGCCTCAGGCGGATATTCCTTGAAGAAATCACCAAGGTGCGACGCGCCCTCGACGACGAGGTGAAAACCGTCGAACAGCGCGTGTTCAAGGCGCGCAAACGCCTGAAACGGGCACGGTCGGTCGTACGATTGCTGAAACTGCCGCTTGGCCCGAAAACCAAGGACCGGATCGCCGACACCCTGCGCGGCGTCGGCAAGGCCCTGTCTCCGGCCCGCGACGCCGACGTGCTGGTCGCGAGCGCCATCACCCTCGCCGAAGCGGCCGGGTCGGACAAGGCGCCGGTGTTTGAAGTGTTGATTGCCAACCTGAAGGCGCGTGCCGACATCATTCATTCAAGATTGCATGCGGACATGGACGGAAGCCGGGCCGCGATGCGCGCGGCGGAAGCCGACGCCCAGCGTCTGCCGTTGAAATTTCCGGCCGAAACCGTGCTCGATACGGCCTTTGAACGGGTTTATGGCCGCGGCCGCGCCTACCGGCAGATTGCTGTGCAGACCGGTCGTGCGGAAGCGTTCCATGACTGGCGCAAGTTCGCCAAACAGCGCTGGCACCTGTCACTTCTGGTGCGTGAACTGCGCGGACCGGACTTTGCCGACACCATCGCCAGCCTGTCGGCGCTGGGCAAACTGCTCGGCACCGACCACGACTACGCCGTCCTGGAAGATATCTGCCGGCGACGACCGACCCTCTCCGGCCCGGTCAAATACCGACGACAGATACGAAACACAATTCGCGCGCAACAGGCCGACATCAGAAAGAAAGCGCTGTTGCTTGCCGACACGCTTTATGCCGATGATGTCGAGACGGCGCTTGAGGCGTTCCAATCCGCCTATGAGCCCTTGCATGACGTTGCGGGGTCACCCATCCAACAGCCGGAAATCCCCGTTGAAAGTCAGCTTACGCTGAATTCTCCTGCAGCACCGCGAGCGGAATGATTGCCAGCGCTGCCTGGTGGGTGGCGTTCAGGAACACCTTTGGGGCGCAACCGGCCGCATGTGCCTCAAGCCAGCGTTCGGCGCACAGACACCAGCGGTCACCTTCATGCAAACCGCGGAAATCGAATTCAGGCCGTGGCGTCGACAGGTCGTTGCCGCGGTTCAGCGAGAATTGCAGGAACGCTTCGGTGACCTCCACGCAGACAACGTGTAGGCCAAGATCGTCCGGACCGGTATTACAGCAGCCGTCGCGAAAAAAGCCGGTCATCGGATCGGTTGAGCAGGTCTGCAGCGGGCCGCCGTAGACATTGCGCGAACTTGGCGGATTTGAGTGGATGTTCATTGCGCCGCCAACACCTGGGTACAGGCCTGCGGCAGGTCCGCCACGCGCATCTCCCGGCGTTTCTTCACCTTGGCGGTCTTTTTCTTCTTGGTCTTTTTCTTCTTTTCCTCGGGCTTGAGCCACCAGGCCAGGGCCTTGCCACAGCCGTCACCGGCCGGCGGCGCAGCCTGGTTTTTACAGCCCGCGAAACCTTTCGGACAGGAAAGCCTGACATGGAAATGATAGTCGTGGCCGTACCAGGGCCGGATCTTGCGCAACCACGACCGGTCGCCCGTAGCCCAGTCGCACAGAGCTTTCTTGATTGCCGCGTTCACGAAGATGCGGGCGACTTGCCTGTCGGAAGCCGCGCGACGCAACAGCTTGGCATGATCGTCAGTCCAGACATTCCTGTTGATCCGCTTGGTGCCCTTGCGGACCATGGAAACGTAGCGCGGTTTTTCCCGCTGTTTCCCGCTCAGACGCGCCTTTGGCATTTCCCGCAGCCAGATATCGGCATCAAGTCCGATCTGGTGGCTGGAATGACCCGAGGGCATAGGTCCGCCGCGCGGTTGCGTCATATCGCCGACCAAAAGGCCACGCCAGCCGATCGAGGGAACATCGGCGGCAAGCCGCTCGATATATTTCACCATGGCGGGATGGCCCCAATTGCGATTTCTGGAAAGCCGGATGACCTGCCAGGACGGCCCATCAGCGGCAAGCGACGTCCCGCCGGCCAGACACCCGCGCGCATAGGATCCAATGGCTCGCGCCTTCAGGTTCGCCGGAGCCTTTGCCTTGCCGAATGCGGCTTTTGCCACTGCGTTGCGATTGACCCTTCTGGGAGAGGCCGTATTTTTCGCGGTCGTTTTTGCCGAGCCTGCCTTGCGCTCAGCGCCGGACGGTTTCGGAATCGGGACCGACGTTTCCGCTGATACGGCCTGCTGAACACCCATGCCAATCAGGGCGGACAGGAAGAAACCGGCGAGAGGTTGTATTTTCATGAAAAGCCTTCGAGATCACCTTCGAACAGGAGAATAGGTGGATTCCCGTTATTTTTCCATACCGGCGGCTCCCCGTGCGTCAGGATCCCGGCTGCATCGGCTCAACACACCGCAGCCATACGCGTGTCGCTGATCGCCTCAGCCACGAAATCAAGGGAAACGGCGTTGTCGCGAATGAACCGGTCGGCGGCCTCGTTCAGACGCCTGATATTACCGGGCCGTGCGTCATCGATGCGCCCGGATCCCGCCGGCAGCTTGCCGTTGATACGGATATAGCGGGTCTCGCCATCCCGGTTCAACAGATGTTCGGCCTGCAAGACCGACATTGCGGCCTGGGAATCGAGAAGAATAGACAGGAGCGGCGATCCATTGGCCGGATTGATCCAGCCCAGCCCACCCCAACCGGAGGCTTCTTCATGGGAGATCTTCTGTTCTTCTGCAGTTCCAGTACCGATCGACAAAAGCAGGATTTCCTCCGGCCGCCAGCCCAGTTTCAACCCTTCGACATAGGCGACCATGGCCGGGTCGTGGGCGACGAGCCCCCCGTCGATCAGGGATTGTTGCGTCCGCAATGTCAGATTGTCGACCAGGGCCGGTTCGAACAGGGTCGGTACGGCGGATGTGGCACGCGCCGCCTGCCAGAACAGATAATCGTCACCGGCATCGCCGCCGAGCGCTTCTTTGTTGGACATGAGAACCGGCCGGCGGTTTTCGATATCGTACGCCGTGAGCAGAACGCCGGTCAGCGCGCTCTGCAGCGAAGCCCAGCCAAGCCGCGCCTGCAACCGCTTCTCCAGCGGGCGGACGTCATAGGTCTCGTCGAACAAACCGGTTCCACTGACGATCATGCGCCGGACCCGCAGCGGCAGCGACCGGTGAAAAATGTCGCGCCCTTCATCTTCGTAGAATGCACGCAGGTCGGCGAGCGACATGGCCGGTTTGCCGGGGGTTCCATCCGCATGTGGTGCCGTCAGGCCGGCGGCGGTGATGCCTCCGGTCGAGGTGCCGCAAATGAGATCGAACAGCCGGCAAACGGGTTCGTGAATGCTGCGCTGCCGCAGTCGGCTTTCCAGTGCCTGCAGGATGCGCACCGCAACAAGGCCGCGCATGCCGCCGCCATCAATGGACAGAATCAGTTTTCGGACCTGCGACATCACCTTGGGCTCTATCCGATGGAAGATTGCGCGAATGATTAGACATTCGCGATTCTTCAGGATCAATACGCAAAGTTGCCGCTTGCGGGAAGCGGAATAGACGGAGATCGTCTATTTCCTTGGACTCTGTTGCGGATATGAAGCACTCGCTGCTCAAAAGGCAGGCATTTTCATATACTTGACAAAATTAGTCACAATTTAATGCATCGATTCATCGAAGATTGGAGCCCGCACACCGTCGGCTGGAGACGCGTGCCCACATGACCGCAAGCGATCCGAAGACGACCAGGCATCCATACCAGATGGTGCGGGCAGTTATGGAAAAGGGCCAAGAGCCGATGACACAAGCTAACTGTCCACAGGCCCTAAAGCAGATAAGCGGATCAGCCGTCCATCTTCAAGGCGGCAATGAAAGCTTCCTGGGGAATTTCCACCTTGCCGAACTGGCGCATGCGCTTCTTGCCTTCCTTCTGTTTTTCCAGAAGTTTGCGCTTGCGGGTGGCATCGCCGCCGTAACATTTGGCGGTCACATCCTTGCGCAGGGCACTGATGGTTTCGCGCGCGATCACCTTGCCTCCGATTGCCGCCTGGATCGGAATCTTGAACAGATGCTGCGGGATCAGTTCCTTCAGTTTTTCACACATGGCGCGGCCACGGCGATCCGCCTGTGATCGGTGCACCAGCATGGACAGCGCATCAACCGGCTCCGCATTGACCAGAATCTGCATCTTCACCAGATCGCCCGGATTGTAATCGGTGATCGTGTAGTCGAAGGAAGCATAGCCCTTGGAGATGGATTTCAGCCGATCGTAAAAATCGAATACGACCTCGTTCAGTGGCAGGTCATAGGTGGCCATCGCCCGCGACCCGACATAGGACAGCTCAACCTGAATTCCGCGCCGCTCCTGGCACAGTTTCAGGATCCCCCCAAGATACTCGTCGGGCGTGAGGATCGTTGCACGGATCCAGGGTTCAGCGATTTCACTGATCTTGACCACGTCCGGCATGTCAGCGGGATTATGCAGCTCTATCTTGCTGCCATCGTTCAGGGCGATCTTGTAGATCACCGACGGCGCCGTCGCGATCAGGTCGAGATCGAACTCGCGCGACAGACGTTCCTGGATGATCTCAAGATGCAGCAATCCGAGAAAACCACAGCGGAAGCCGAAACCGAGCGCCGCGGAACTTTCCATCTCGAATGAAAAGCTGGCATCGTTCAATCGCAACTTGCCCATCGCGCCACGCAGGGTTTCGAAGTCGCTGGCGTCAACCGGAAACAGGCCGCAGAACACGACCGGTTGCGCCGGCCGGAATCCGGGCAGCGCTTCCGAGGTCGGTTTGCGCTCGTCGGTGATCGTGTCGCCAACCCGGGTATCCGCAACTTCCTTGATCGAAGCCGTAATGAAGCCGATTTCACCCGGATTGAGCACGTCGGTATTGACCATTTTCGGCGTGAACACGCCGACCCGGTCGACATCGTAAGTGGCACCGGTTCCCATCATCCGGACCTTCTGATTCTTTTTCAGGGAACCGTCGATAATCCGGACCAGCACAACCACTCCAAGATAGGCGTCGTACCAGGAATCAACCAACAGCGCCTTCAAGGTCGCGTCGGGATCGCCCTTCGGGGCGGGCAGGCGCTCAACGATTGCATCGAGCACCAGATCAATCCCAAGACCGGTCTTGGCCGAAATCTCGACCGCGTCGGTCGCGTCCAGCCCTATCACGTCTTCGATCTGCTCTCGAATCCTGTCCGGTTCGGCGGCCGGCAGATCGACCTTGTTCAGAACCGAGACGATTTCGTGGTCGTTGTCGATCGCCTGATAGACATTGGCCAATGTCTGCGCCTCGACCCCCTGGCTCGCGTCGACCACCAGCAGCGACCCTTCGCAGGCGGCAAGCGACCGGCTGACCTCGTAGGCAAAATCCACATGGCCGGGCGTATCGATCAGATTGAGAGTGTAGGTCAAACCGTCTTTGGCCTTGTACATCAGGCGCACGGTGTTGGCCTTGATGGTGATGCCGCGCTCGCGTTCCAGTTCCATGGAATCGAGCACCTGCTCCTTCATTTCGCGCACTTCGAGCCCGCCGGTCAGCTGAATCAGACGGTCAGCCAGGGTCGATTTGCCGTGATCGATATGGGCCACAATCGAGAAATTGCGGATGGTGTCGAGGGATTGTGTTGTCATGACGCCGCTTTATCACCGACGACGGTCAAGGAAAAGCGAAATTCCGCCGCATTGCGGCCTCGGGCAATTCATCGGGCAACAGTGCGATACGGTCCAGGCAATCTGTCACATAGGCCTAAAGTCTGCTTGATTTCAGCCAAATTCCATCGTTGTATACGTTAATGCAGGATACAGACATACATGACCTTGTTGCGGCCGCGCACGCCCTGGTTGATCTCACCCAGGCGGGCGCGGAGGGCCTGTCATCAACGTCGATTGCCGCGCTCAATGCGATCCGCACCCACGAATCGCTGTCAATTGGAGATATTGCGGGAATTGTCGGTCTGACCCACTCGGCAACCGTGCGCCTGATAGACCGGCTCGAGAAAGACTGGCTGGTCCGACGCGGACGACGCAAAGGACGTGAAGTCATGGTCGAAACCACGGCGCGCGGTAACAGGCGTATTGCCGCCCTCAACGACTCCCTCAATGACACGATCCGCGAGGTCCTCGAGCGAATGCCGAAACGGGACCGCGAAGGCCTCACTGCCGGCGCCACCAATTTCATGCGCGCGCTCGTCGACATGGGCCAGGACCAGAAACGCCTCTATCGGTTCGGTGGCGGTCCCACAGAAAGCTGAATTTTCGCGATCGAAGGCTGGCATGATTGCAGGCTTTGCGTTACGTGACGCGAGTATCTCCGCGCCCCGATCCGCTCACGAGTCTACACCCGATGACCAGAGGCCACTCCATTCTGCCCGCTTCAGACCCGCTGATCCTGCACGCCCCGCGCTGGCCGGACTTCAGCCTTCTTGACCTGGGCCGCGGCGAAAAACTGGAACGCTACGGTGACCGGACAGTTATCAGGCCGGAGGCCCAGGCTCTTGGCGACCGGAACCTGCCGGACGCCGATTGGGATTCCGCCGACAGCATCTTTTCCGGCGACAGCGAAGACGAGGGCGCTGGCCGTTGGCGGCATGGGCGCAGCCTGACGGAGACCTGGCCGCTCGCCTATGGCGATGTGCGTTTCCTCGGCCGGTTCACCGCGTTTCGCCATGTCGGGTTCTTCGCCGAACAATCGGCGCACTGGGACTTCATGCGCGCCGAGATCGAAGCAGGAACCAGGGCAACGGACCGGCCGTTCAGGATGCTCAACCTGTTCGGTTATACCGGTGTCGCCAGCCTTATCGCCGCGCGCGCCGGTGCGCACGTCACCCATGTCGACGCTTCGAAAAAGGCAATCGGCTGGGCGCGTGAAAACCAGGACCTGTCGAAGATGCAGGACCTGCCGATCCGCTGGATCTGCGACGATGCGCGCAAGTTCGTCGATCGCGAGGCACGGCGCGGTAAATCCTATGACGGCATTCTGGTCGATCCGCCGAAATTCGGCCGCGGCCCGAAGGGTGAAATCTGGAATCTTTTTGACGATGTTCCCGGCCTCATTGAGGCCTGCGCCCGCATTCTTGCACCCGATGCCCGCTTCATGATCCTGACCGCCTACGCAATCCGGGCATCGTTCATGTCACTGGACGTGCTGATGCGCGAGCGGTTGGCCGCCAAAGGTGGCGGCGTTCGCTCCGGAGAATTGCTGATCGACGCAGAAACAGGTGATCGCGCCCTGTCGACCTCCCTGTTTTCACGCTGGACCGGACCATGAGTTTCAACCCCGGTTCCGTGCAAAGGATTACCAGCCTGACCAACGTTCAGGTCAAGGCGATGCGCGGCCTGAGCCAGCGTAAAAATCGGCGCGCCAGCAATACGTTTCTCGCCGAAGGACTCAAACTGATCATCGACGGGCTGGACGCGGGCTGGGAGATCGAAACCCTGGCCTATTCGAATTCGGTTCTCGCACAGACCGGGAACCGCGACGCCGTCATGGAGGCCGCAGCGACCGCGCGCGAGGCGGGCGGCCAGATTCTTGAAGTCACCGATGCGGTTATGGAAAAAATCGCCCGGCGCGACAATCCGCAGATGGTGGTCGGCGTTTTCAAGCAGAAACTGCATGCGCTCGAGACGCTGTTGGCAATCGAAAACGGATTGTGGGTCTGCCTTGAAAGCATCAGGGATCCGGGCAATCTCGGCACGATCCTGCGCACCTCGGAATGCGCCGGCGCCGACGGCGTCATCCTGATCGGCGAGACCACGGACCCGTTCGGTCTGGAAGCCGTGCGTGCCTCCATGGGATCTTTGTTTCACATGCCACTCGCCAGGATCAGTCGGGAGGCGTTTTTTTCCGCCCGGGCCACCTGGCCCGGCCGGATTGTCGGAACGCACCTTTCCGGCACAACGGACTTCCGCACGGTTGCGAAAAGACGACCGCTGACGATCCTGATGGGCAACGAACAATCCGGACTGCCGGACGATTTCGCAGAGGCCTGCGACGAGTTGGTCATCATCCCCATGCGCGGCAAGGCGGACTCGCTAAACCTGGCGGTCGCTACCGGGATCGTGCTGTTTGACGCAGCTCTTGCAGGCAAGTCTCAGAATTCCTGATTTCCGCAATCGAACTGTTCAGACGAGACCGTCTGAACAGGAACGATTAAGGGCGTATTCCTGACCCGCCCGCTACTCCGCCGCCTCGGCCACGGTTTCGACAATCCGCGCGGCGCAGACCTTGAACTCCGGGATCTTGCCATAGGGGTCGAGCTGCGGGTTGGTCAGCACGTTGGCCGGCGCCTCTGTGAAGCAGAACGGAATGAAGACCATGCCCGGAGGCACATCCCGGTCGGTGCGCAACATGGCGGTAATCACTCCGCGCCGCGTCTCGACGCTGACCGGTCCGCCAATCTTTAGGCCTTTTGCGGAAATGTCTTTCGGGTTCATTGCCGCGATCGGATCCGGTTCCAACGCATCCAGTGTCGACGCGCGCCGGGTCATGGCGCCGGTATGCCAATGTTCCAGCATGCGGCCGGTGGTCAGAATCAGCGGGTAATCGTCGTCCGGCACCTCGTCGGGCGGCAGGAGATCGGCCGGAACCACCCGGGCCTTGCCGTTCGCGGTCGGAAAACCGGTGGCAAAGATGATCTCGTTGCCGGGTTTGTCCGGCGCATCCGCCGGATAGGTTACCGAGCCTTCCGACACGATCCGATCCCAGGAAATGTTGTCAAGCGAATTCATGAACGAGGCCATTTCCGTGTAGACCTCGCCGATGTCGTCATATTTCCAGTCCAGACCGATCCGGTTGGCAAGTTCGACGATCAGTTCCCAGTCCTGGCGCACTTCGCCCGGCATATCCAGCACCGGGCGGCCGAGCTGAATCTGGCGATTGGTGTTGGTGTAAGTCCCCAGCTTCTCCGCCTGACTTGAAGCCGGCAGGATCACGTCGGCATGCCATGCGGTTTCAGTCATGAAAATGTCCTGAACCACGAGATGATCGAGCATGGCCAGCGCCGCGCGGGCATGGTGCTGGTCAGGGTCCGACATGGCCGGGTTCTCGCCTTGAATATACATGCCGTTGATAGTGCCGGCATGGATGGCATCGACGATCTCGACCACGGTGAGACCCTTGGCCGGATCGAGCTGGCGACCCCAGGCATCCTCATAGCGGCTGCGGACATCGCTGTTCTCGACCGATTTATAATCGGGATAGACGATTGGAATCAGACCGGCATCGGAGGCCCCCTGGACATTGTTCTGACCGCGCAGCGGATGCAGTCCGGTTCCCGGGCGCCCGACCTGGCCGGTGATCATGGCAAGCGCTATCAGGCAACGCGCATTGTCGGTGCCGTGGACATGCTGGGAAACACCCATACCCCAGAAGATAATCGAGCGTTCCGAGGTCGCATAGGTCCGGGCGACAGCGCGAATGGTGTCCGCTTCAATGCCGCATACGGGTTCCATGGATTCGGGAGAGAAATCGACGACCTTCTCCTTCAGCGCTTCGAACCCGTCGACATTTGCCTGAATATATTGCTCGTCATAGAGCTTTTCATCGACGATGACGTGCAGCATGGCATTCAACAGAGCCACGTCCGTACCGGACTTGAACTGCAGCGCATGTTCGGCGTGCCGCATCAGTTCCTGGCCGCGCGGATCCATGACAATCAATTTGGCGCCGCGTTTGGCCGCCTGTTTCAGATAGGTCGCGGCAACCGGATGGTTCTGGCTCGGGCGCGCGCCGATCACGATGATGCAATCGGATTCCCGGGCCGCGGTAAACGGCGCGGTCACCGCGCCGGACCCGACGCCTTCCATGAGAGCGGCCACCGAGGAGGCATGGCAAAGCCGGGTGCAATGGTCGACATTGTTGGTGCCGAAACCCTGACGGATCAGCTTCTGAAACAGATAGGCTTCTTCGTTCGTGCATTTCGCCGACCCGAAGCCGGCCAGGGCCGACCCGCCCTTTGCGTCCAGGATCGTCTTCAATCCGCCGGCCGCCTTTGCCATCGCCTCGTCCCACGTCGCTTCGCGGAAGATCTCGTTGACATTGCTGGCGTCGATGCGGATGTCGCCGCGCTTGGGTGCATCGTCGCGGCGGATCAACGGCTTGGTCAGCCGTTCCGGGCTCTGAACATAATCGTAGCCGAACCGTCCCTTGACGCACAAACGGTTCTGGTTGGCCGGTCCTTCCCGGCCGTCGACCTGAACGATCTTGCCGTCCTTGACGGAAACCTTGGTCAGGCACCCGACACCGCAATAGGGGCAAACGGTGTCGACCTGTTTGTCAGCCCAGACCGTGCGTTTGGTGGACGTCATGTCCATCAGCGACTTTTCGTACAGGGCGCCGGTCGGGCACGCCTGCACGCATTCGCCGCAAGCCACGCAGGTGGAGCCACCCATCGGGTCGTCAAAATCGAAGACCGGTTTCGATTCATGCCCGCGCAGGGCCATGCCGATCACGTCGTTGACCTGAACCTCGCGGCAGGCCCGCACGCAAAGACCGCACTGGATGCAGGCGTCGAGATTGACCGCGATCGCGGCATGGGAAATGTCCTGCTCGATCTTGTCGGTGGGCGCGAACCGGCTGGTCTCGACACCCATCGCATCGGCCCAGGACCAGAATGCGGAATCCGGATCAGGAGAATCGCTCTTGGGAGGTTGGTCGGTGACGAGAAGCTCAAACACCATTTCCCGGGCCTTTGCGGCCCGCTCGGTTTCGGTGTTGACGACCATGCCGGCGCTCGGCTGGCGAATGCAGGACGCGGCGAGCGTGCGCTCGCCTTCAATGTCGACCATGCAGGCGCGGCAATTGCCGTCGGACCGGTAGCCGGTTTCCGGACGGTGGCACAGATGCGGAATGTTGGTGCCGACCCGCTTTGCCACTTCCCAGATCGATTCTCCGGGATTGGCTTCAACATCGCGACCGTCGAGCTTGAATGTGATTTTTTCCGACATGGTTCAGTTTCCTCCCGTTTCGGGACCGGCAGACAGGCTGGCATAAAACGTGTTTACAAGGGTCGTCGTCATCCCGCGTCCTCCGGAAAGAAACGCATCAGGTGATCGACCGGGTTCGGCGCCGCCTGGCCAAGACCGCAGATCGACGCGTCGCGCATGACCTGGCTCAGATCGGCGATCAATGCCGGATCGATATCGTCGCCGGCCAGGATCTTGACCATCTTTTCGGTGCCGGAGCGGCATGGCGTGCACTGGCCGCAGCTTTCGTGCTTGAAGAACTGCATCAGATTGAGTGCGGCGTCCTTGATGGAATCCTTGTCCGACAGAACCACGACCGCGTGGCTGCCGATCAGGCCGCCATGTTTTTCCAGCGTGCCGAAGTCGAGGGGTTCATCCAGAAAAGAGGCCGGGAAAATCCCGCCGGACGCGCCGCCGGGCAGGAAACCCTTCAGGGTGTGGCCGTCGGCCATACCGCCGCAGAATTCGTCGATCAGTTCGCGCATGGTGATGCCGGCAGGCGCCAGTTTGACGCCCGGGTTCCTGACCCGGCCAGAAACGGAGAAGGACCGCACGCCTTTGGAGCCCCGTCGCCCCTGACTTGCAAACCATTCGGCACCGTTTTCGACAATGTCCCGGATCCACCACAGGGTTTCGACATTGTGGTTGAGAGTCGGCCGGCCGAACAGGCCGACTTCGGCGATATAGGGCGGACGATGACGCGGCAGGCCGCGCTTGCCCTCGATCGATTCGATCATTGCGGATTCTTCGCCGCAAATATAAGCGCCGGCGCCGCGCCGCAATTCCAGACCGCAATGTTTGGTCAGGCCCGCAGCATCAAGTTTTGCGATCTCCGCCTGCAGGATTTCCAGCACGGCCGGATATTCGTCGCGCATATAGATGTAGCAGCGGTCGGCGCCGACCGCCCATGCGGCAATCAGGGCGCCTTCGAACATGCGGTGCGGATCGCGCTCCAGATAGACCCGATCCTTGAACGTGCCGGGCTCGCCCTCATCGCCATTGATCGTCATCAGGCGCGGACCGGGATAGGAGCGCACAAAACCCCATTTGCGACTGGCCGGAAATCCGGCGCCGCCGAGACCGCGCAGTCCTGCCTCGTTGAGACAGTCCATCAGTTCTTCCGCGGTTTTTTCGCCGGCCAGGCAGGCTTGAAGAAGCGCATACCCGCCCTCGGCCCGATAAGCCTCCAGTCCGGTGTAGTCCGGCGCATCCGAGGTCAGCTTGCCCGCCTCGACCGCGCCGACCACCGCATCCTTGTCGATCGATCCGATTTCCCGGCGTCCGACAATCGCAGCCGGTGCCTCGGCGCAGCGGCCCATGCAGGGCGCGCGGACGATGCGGATTTCCGACGGGTCGGTTTCAGCTTCAAGTTCGGCAATCACCTGATCGGCGCCCGCCATCATGCAGGACAGGGAATCGCAGACCCGGACTGTGACCTTCGGCGGCGGCGTTTCGCCTTCCTTGACGATGTCAAAATGGTGATAGAAGCTCGCGACTTCATAAACCTCGGCCTGCGCCAGCTTCATTTCGGTGGCCAGCGCCCGCAGGTTTGCAGCGGACAGATGACCGTTCGCATCCTGGATCAGGTGCAAATGTTCGATCAGAAGATCCTTCTGGCGGGAACGGTCGCCAAGCAGGGCCCGAACGTCGGCGAGCGCCTGATCGTCGACCTGGCGCCCCTTCGGCTTCCACCCCTTGCCCTTGCGTTTGGATTCCTCGAATCCCGGTCCGGCTCCATCAGGCATGATAAAAGACTTTCTTGTTTCCCGGTCGCGCCGAAGGCGCTCCTCGCCTCTTGATTTATTGCGCATATCCGACTTATCGCGGAGTATGCCTTCGTTCGAAATTCCTTGCTGCGGAGGCACAAACTCCGAGACCTCGGAGCCAGTGCGGTTTTGACGCAGACGGACTCCTCAAGTCATTCAATTCTCTATCGAAGAGCGGTTGTAAATCAAATCGCGATTGCGGATGGCACGATAACGACAGCTTATTGCGCAGGCGCGCCGTGATCGGATCTGGCTTCATCCCAGAACCGCTTGACGACGGGCAGGACCGGATCGCGGTCCGAGATTACGAGGCCGATTTCCCGGACGGCATCCGGATCGGTCAGCGGCAGCGCGACAAGGCCTTCCAGGTCCATCACATTGGCCTGATCGATCGGCAGCACGCTTGCGCTTTTGCCCGACCGCAAATGCCCGACAATTGCCACGAAGGAATTGGTAAAAACGCGGGCGTTCGGAACCTTGCCCGCCTGTCCGAACAAGGTGTCGATAATACGCCGATTCTGCATGTCGGGCGTCAACAGACAGAGCGGCAAGTCGGCGGCCTCGGCCCAGGTAATGCTCTCCTGGCCTTTTTTCACCATGTGTTCGGGACAGACCAGAACATAGCGTTCCCGATAAAGCGGCATGGTGCGAACATGGGAGAGCGGTTCGTTGCGCAGATACGTAACCCCGGCATCGAACGCGAACGTATCGAGCCCGCGCTGGATCTCGATCGACGTGCGCGACAGGATGGTGATCTCGACCTCCGGATGCGCCTCGGCGAAGGGGACCGTCAGCCGCGAGATCATCGGCAGGGCGGTCGGGATCACCCCGATGGTCAGGCTGCCGGTGATAATCTCCCGCGACTGGCTGATGTCCTGCAGCAACCCGTCCTTGTCGGCGAGAAGCCGGCGTGCCCATTTCAGCGCCACCTCGCCTTCTTCGGTAAAGCCTTCGAACCGGTTGCCGCGGGTGACGATCGGCACGCCGAGATCGGTTTCCAGTTTTCGGATCCGGCCGGACAATGCCGGCTGGGAAATCCCGCAGGAAGCCGCCGCGCGGGCAAAATGCCGGTGTTCGGCAAGGGCTACGATGACTTCGAGGTCGCGGAGGTCCACTTTGTTATTCCCTGTCGGGCCTTCGGCCCTCCTCGCCTCTTGTTATTGATGTCAGGTCCTGCGGCGTCAATGAACGCTTATGCAAACGGTGCTGCCAGTGCATTACCGACAACGTCCATGAAACCTGTCATCGATGAGATCCAACGCCGCCTTCACCCATCGACGTTGCATCATCGCCTTATCCCCACGACCAGAAATCATTGCCTTCCTTGCCGTAAAAACGCGACAGCACCATGTTGTGCACTTCCGAGGCGCCGTCGACCAGGCGGGCGCAACGGGCGTAGCGGTAGATCCACTCGATCACCGTATCGCAGGAATAACCGCGTGCGCCGTTGAGCTGCAGGGCCGTGTCGGCGGCCAGATGGATCGTGTCGGCGACGTGGGTCTTGGCCATCGACACTTCCTTGCGGGCGAAATCGCCCTGATCGAGTTTCCAGGCGGCATGCATGACCAAAAGGCGGCCGATCTGGATCGCCTGGGCGACCTGCCCCATTTTCAGTTGCACCGATTCCCGATCGGCCAGGCGCATGCCGAAGCCTTCGCGACGGCTGGTATAGTCCGCCGCAATTTCCATGCAGCGCTTCGACAGACCGAGCCAGCGCATGCAATGGGTCAGGCGGGCCGGGCCAAGCCGGATCTGCGTCACCTTGAGCCCGTCGCCGACCTCCATCAGCCGGTTTTCATCGGGAATCTCCAAGCCGTCGAATTCGAGTTCGCAGACACCGCCATGCTCGTCCGGCCCCATATTGCGGATCCGCCTGGTTATCTTCCAGCCGGGCTGATCGCGGTCGAACAGGAAGCCGGTGAGGTGCCGGCGCTTTTCGTCCGGATTGTCGTCGGTGCGCGCCATCAAAATGAAATGCTGGGCGACGTCGGCCGCGGAAATATACCATTTGCGGCCATGCACGACCCATTTGTCGCCGCGGCGTTCGGCGCGGGTCTGGATCATGCCCGGATCCGACCCGCCGCCCGGATGCGGCTCGGTCATGACGAAGGAGGAATTGACCTTGCCATCGATGATCGGCTGCAGGAACCGTTCCTTCTGCGCCTCGGTTGCAACCATTTCCAGGACGCGCATGTTGCCGTCGTCAGGCGCGCTGCAATTGATGCATGACGGGCCGAAGATCGACCGGTTGGCCTCTTCGTAAAGAGCCGCCTGGCCAACCATATTCAACCCCATGCCACCGCGCGACACCGGCATTTGCGGTGCCCAGAGCCCGGCCGCCTTGGCCTTGACCCGGACCTCGTCGCGCAGGGCCATCCTGATATTGTCGTATTCGTTGTAACTGGCCCGATCATCTTCCAGCGCGATGACGTGCTCATCGATAAATTCCCGGACACGAAGGCGCAGGGCATCGACTTCCGGCGACAGGGTGAAATCCATCAACAACTCCAATCAGCAAGCGGGTAGAAAATGTTCATAGGTGCCGCCCTTCCTAAAGGGACGACAAGAGGTGCCCGCCATCCACGGTAATGACCGAGCCGGTCATGTAGGCGGAGGCGCCGGTCGCCAACAGCAGGAACGGCCCGTTCAGTTCCACCATCGCTCCGACCCGGCGCATTGGAACACGGCGCAGCATCTTCTCGCCATGTTCTGAATCAAAAAAGCCTTCATTTATTTCCGTCTCGAAATAGCCAGGGGCCAGGGCATTGACGCGAATGCCGTAGCGGGCCCATTCAAGCCCAAGCGTCTTGGTCATCTGAACCACGCCCGCCTTCGACACCGCATAGGCGGACAGGCCGGTCGCCTGGCGGAAACCGAGGATGGAGGCGATGTTGACGATCGATCCCTGGACACCCTGGTTGCGCATGACCGTCGCGGTCTCGATGGCCATTTTCCAGACGCCGCGCAGGTTGGTGTCGATCACCTGATCGAAGGTTTCCTTGGGTTGATCGAGCGCCGCGCCGGCTCCCGAGACGCCGGCATTGTTGACCAGCACGTCGATGCCGCCGAAATGGTCGGCGACCCGTTCCACGCACCATTCGATCGATGCCTGATCGGAAACGTCGAGCGCAAACGCGGCGGCAGACCCCGACCCGCCGGCTTCGATTTCGGAAACCAGGGTTTCAAGCCGCTCCCGGCGCCGGGCGGCGACGGCAACATGCGCACCGCATGACGCACACAATTTGGCAAAGTGGTTGCCCAGGCCGCTCGATGCGCCCGTCACCAAAACCCGCTTGCCTTCCAGACCGGATCCCAAATTCATGCCGCCTCCCGCAGATCACGATGATTTCCAATGGGTTCTACCGAATGAGAGAGCCGCACTCTTGCCGTCATTCAGCCTCGGAGTGCCGCGAATCCTGTCGACCGCAATCTTCCAAGTGATCAATCGTTCACCATTCCGCCGGCTTGCGCAAGGGCGTCGGGCGTGTCGATGTCGAAGGCAATTTCATCGCCAAGTTCCAGTTCGACGACGGCCTCGGAAAACTCCTCGATCAATTGGCGGGCGCCGACATCGCCTCGAATCCGCATGAGCTCATTGAAATAACGTTTCGACCACAAGACCGGATTGCCGCGCTTGCCGGCATGGGTGGGAACCACGATCAGCACGGAACGGGCGGGATCATAGGCTTCAATCAAGCGGTCGATTGTTCCGGCCCCGATCCGGGGCATATCGCCTAGCAGGATAACGGCCGCATCGACATCGTCATCAAGGGCTTCCAGACCGGCCTGCAGAGAGGTCGACAGTCCGGCGGCAAAATCCGGGTTCTCGACCAGATCCACGTCCAGTCCGTCAACGGCGGCGGTCACCTTGTCGGCCATGTGTCCGACAACAATCGTGGTGGAAACACACGAACTGGCGAGCGCGGATTCGGCCACATGGCGAACGAGCGGTTTGCCGTCGAGTGTCGCAATAAGCTTGTTGGAAGACCCCATACGGCTCGAACGGCCGGCGGCAAGGACGAGGGCCGCGACACGGGGCTCGGTCTCCAGGATCGGCGCTTCGGCCCGCGGCTGCGGCCTGGACACGATCTCCATCAGCAAACCGCCGACCCCCATCCTGACGATGTCGTCACCGGTCACATTGAGACCGGCAAGGGTGCGCTCCAGAACCCAGTCGAAGCCGTTCTCGCGTGGCGAGCGGGCGCAGCCCGGCGCGCCGATGACCGGCTTGCCGCCAAAGGATCCGATCAGCAGCAGATTGCCGGGATCGACCGGCATGCCGAAATAGTGCAGTTCACCACCGGCCTGTTCAATGCCAACCGGCAGGATGTCGGCACGGTCGACGACCGCCGACGCACCGAACAGAATGAACAATTCAGCGCCGATTTCTTCCGCCTCCCGCAACGCTCCGGCAACGGCCTCGGCCGTATGCGGCACCCTGATATCGGCAACGATCGGCGCACCGGACGGAGCCAGACGGCCTTTCAGAACACGAACCGTCTTTTCCACGGTCACGTCCTTCAATCCCGGCAACAGGGTTGAAATGACCGCAACTTTCATTGCCCGACAGGCGAGCACGTCGACCAGGGACCCTATCTGAGACAGGGCGTGCAGGGCATCATAGACCCTGTCAGAGGGCACGGCATAGGGGATGATCTTGACGGTCGCGATCATGCGGCCGGCCTCGACGGCAGCATGTTCCGGCAGCGTCGCGACCGTGATTGCGGGGTCAATGCGGTTGATGGCGTTCACGCCTGGAGCGTCGACAAGCAGGACTCCGGCTGTTTCGGCAAAGATGTTGGCACGCCCGGTCGAGGCGTTTTCAACGCGCACCGATGACCCGGCAAGCGCATCGGCAATCTTCTTCGCAGCCTCGTCTTCATGCATGTCGGCACTGTCGAGGCGCGCGACCATGATCGACGCGACGCCATCCGCCATGGCCCAGTCAACATGTTCCTGGGTTATCCGCGATCCCTTTTTGATGGTCCCCGAAGACAGTTTCATGGAATGCGCAGCAATCGCGCCATAGGCCTCTTGTGGCGTGACGGGGCCGAATTTCACGCCGCAGCCTCCGTACCGGGACGACGGGCCGTGTCGGTTCGCCGACGCAACGCCGCAATCAGGTTGGCGAAAATGGCTATCGCAATTTCGGCCGGACTGGCCGCGCCGATATCGGCGCCGATCGGCGCATCGATCCGGTCCGTTTGTGCTGGAGCAAACCCCATATCGGCCAAACGCTCCAGGCGCTTGCCATGGGTCTTGCGACTGCCAAGCGCACCGATATAGAAACACTCGCTCCGAAGCGCATGGGCGATTGCCCAATCGTCGATCTTGGGATCATGGGTAAGCGCGGCGAAAGCGGTATAGGGATCAAGCCCGAGGCCGGGCAGGACGTCTTCAGGCCAATCGGCATGGAGAGCCAGACCGGGGAACCGTTCAGGGGTTGCAAAGGCCGTGCGCGGGTCGACGACGATCATTTCATAATCCGCAAGCGCGGCAATCGGAGCCATCGCCTGGCTGATATGAACCGCACCGATCACAACCAGGCGCGGCGCCGGAACCTCGACTTTCAAGAACACGTCCCGGCCTGCTTCATCAGCCACGATCGCCGACTTTCCAGAGCGGAATCGAAGCGCGAGCTCATTTGCCAGGGGATGGCCCTGCCAGTCGTCGGCCTCACGCACGACCTCACCGGCACCGGTTTCAAGGTCTGTTGCATGGATGACGGCTTCACGGTTGCGACGGGCCCGGTTAAGCGCCGCCAAATGCTCAAACTTCATGATTCACCCATTGATTCTCTCGACATAGACCCGGATCTTGCCCCCGCAGGACAGTCCGACACGCCAGGCGGTTTCATCGGCAACGCCAAACTCCAGCATCTGCGGCGTTCCGGTTTCAATCACATCGATTGCTTCACCGACCACAGCACCTTCGACACACCCCCCGGACACCGATCCGGCAAAGTTGCCATCCGCATCGATGACGAGATGGCTGCCAACGGGGCGCGGCGCCGAACCCCAGGTCTGCATCACCGTGGCAAGCGCAAGGGCGCGTCCCTCGCCATGCCATTTCTCGGCCGTTGCCAGAATGTCCAGCGCGTTTATGTCCGTTTCCGAAACCACTTCCTGCATGGTCATTGTCCATTGTCCTGTTGTCCGGCCCGTTTAAAAGAAGGCCCTTGAGTGTCACCGTACGGTCCCGCGCGCAACGGTACGAGGTGTACCCCAGATCCGCGTGCACCACCATAGCATCAGACAAGTGTCGCCAGGGGCGTGATGACATTCGGGTCTGGCAAGAAACAGAAGCGATTTACGCGGATCGCGCCTGATCTGCCAATCGTTTCAGCACCGCCCGCAGGCCGCCGACGCCCCGAACCTTTTCCGGAAACGGCAATCTGCGGGTGGCATCATCCAGCCGGAGATCGAGACCGTCCGGATCGAGACCGGTAATGTACCAGGCCCCCGGCGGCGCGCCAATCAGCCTGGTTGCATACAATGCGACCGCATCGGCGTGGTCGGCATTCATATGTTCGACCGCACCCGATTCAGCCGCCAGCAACTCGCCGCACGCACTGCAATCGATCAGGATTTCCGCTGCGGCAAGGTCGACTATACGGCCGAACCCGGCCACGAGATGCGCCCGGTCCATGGCAAGGGAATAGAAGCCGAAATCGGCGAAATCACAATAGACGGCAGCATCGGGATGTTTCGCCAGAAACCGACGCCGCACTGTGCCGGCATCGTGCTCGGCAACCGGCTCCAGACGGCCGACAATGGACAATCGGGCCCGGGCCAGCGGATTTCCGGCCTCCCCCTCGTCGACCAGCATCGAGACCCGGGGATCCGCCTTGATATTGCGCGTATGAACCGCGAGATCGGAGAGCAGCAATATGGGCGCTCCGCTGGCCTGCGTGGCAATCGTCACCAGCGAGGCGAACGGCGCCCCGGTTTTCGGCTCGAGTGTCGCAAGGGTCGCGGTCTGTGCACATCGAATGAGGCGTCGCGCCGTTGTCCGGGCCGAAAACCCGGCGGATTCGTCATGATCGTGTGTATCCGACCCGTTGGCTGCGCGGTTGTCATCCTTGCCGCTCTGATCCCTATCCATCATTACACCTGTTTCGCGTCGCAGACCGTTTGCCGGGACTATGGCCGGGACTATGGATGGACGTTCCACATTTGTCCAACCGGTCATCTGCTGGCCCGAAATTCCACGGACACACGTCCGGAAGAAGCTCACAAATCTCGCGTATTAGAATGTGTCAGCAAAAATCTACACTTAAAACTCGAAAACCGGTTTACAACACTCCAGATTGCAATTTAGGGTCATGTCGGGTTCTCCGCACGAACGTCGGTTTGGCTGGCGAACCGTGTCGGGATCAGGCCGAATTTTGATTACGTCCGTCAAATTCACAAACCTGATTGATAATGCCATAGTCGAGCGGAGTGCGGGCGGCAATCCGCTGCTCGAAAGCCCCAATTACCGCCCAATTCGCGACGATAGGTTCGGCGGACTCATTGACCCAATTGGCGGAACACGAAACCGAGACCCAAGGCCGGGCATTTCCCGAGCGGCCGAGCCCGGCCGCCTATCATTTCTGGCGGACCGTTGAACTCGCGATCCCGATCTCCGCGGCGCGCACACTGATCGTCATCGTCTTTGCCGTCGACACATTCATGACCGGTTGGGCAGGCGCGGACGAACTGGCCTATCTGGGACTGGGTATCGCCCCGCAGATCACATTGATGCTGGTTGCGATCGGGGCCCTTCAGGCAATCCCGGTTCTGACATCCCAGGCGATCGGCGCCAACAATCCAGCGCTTGCCGGAGACATTTTGCGGACCGGTTTCGTGCTTGCGCTGGGATTGGGCCTGGTCTATCTCGGCGCGGCCTATCTCTCGGAACCGTTCTACATCCTGATCGGTCAGAAACCGGAACTGGCGCGCGAAGCGGCCAAGGTCAACCAGGCTTTCGCCTACGGCATGGTCGGCATGCTGTTGTTCGTCGCGGTAAACGCATTTCTCGAGGCGATCGGATACCCGCGCGTCGGTATGTATGTTCTGATCGGGCTGAACCTGGCAAACGTTCCCCTGAATGGTGTTCTTGCACTCGGATGGGGGCTGGAAGGCGACGGCTACGGTGCAGTCGGGGCGACTGTCGCCAGTTCGATATTGCGCTGGCTCTCGTTTTTTGCGTGCTTTGTTGTGTTGATCCGGATCTCCCGACGACAGGGCGATCCGTTTCGGGTCATCGCGGCCGCCGCCGACTGGCTGTCGGCATTCCGGACATTGTTCAGCCCGGCAAACCGGCGCATGCTGCGCATCGGATTGCCGATGGGTCTGGCGCAGGGTGTGGAGAGCGCGGCGTTCGCAACCATCGTGCTTCTCGCCGGACTAATCGGCAAGGACGCGCTGGCCGCTCACCACATCACCATGAACGTGGTTTCCCTCGTGTTCATGGTGGCGGTCGGAATCGCCAGCGCAACGACCATCAGGGTCGGCAATGCATTCGGAAGGCGCTCGGGGCCGGACATCATTCGAGCCGGATGGACGGGCATCGCACTCAGTGCCGTTGCGCCTTTCCTGGTCATGATCAGCTTTCTCACCGTACCGGGCCTGATCGCGGGACTGTACACGAGCGATCCGGCAACACTTGAAGCCACGATCGCCACATTCAAGGTCGCCGCAATTGCGCTGATTCTCGATGCGGCCATGGCAGTGGTGCTCGGCGCCCTGCGCGGCCTCGGCGATGTATGGGTCCCGCTCGCCTATCAGATCTCCTCTTTCTGGTTCATCGGCGTGCCAACGGCCTGGTTCTTCGGATTGTATCTTGAATTGGGGCCACCGGGACTGATGATCGGGATTGTTGTCGGTGTGACAATCTCCTTCAGCGCTCTGGCAATACGTTGGCGCAAGGTTTCACAACAAGCGACTGCCTGATCGCAAGCTTTTGATAAAAAACGTCTTTTTCAATCCTTGCCGCGAACCACGGGTCAGATTCTTCTGACCCTGCCTTATTTTGTTCGCAGTTTGGGCTCTAAAGACCTATCTGACTGGCAGCACGCCGACGGCCCGCCCGCCAGCCAATGCCGGAAATCGGGCGACGACAATCGTTCCGCCCGGCACGCCGAAATAGCAGGAGAGGACATTCCATGCCAACCATCGCGCTCGTGGATGATGATCGCAATATTCTGACCTCGGTCTCCATCGCGCTGGAATCGGAAGGTTACCGGGTTCACACCTATACGGACGGCGCCTCGGCGCTCGACGGTTTCACCATGGCACGTCCGGACCTTGCGGTTCTCGACATCAAGATGCCGCGCATGGACGGAATGGAACTTTTGCGCAGGATGCGTCAGAAGAGCGATCTGCCGGTGATCTTCCTGACTTCCAAGGATGACGAGATCGACGAATTGTTCGGCCTCAAGATGGGGGCCGACGATTTCATCAAAAAACCGTTCTCCCAGCGACTGCTGGTGGAGCGCGTCAAGGCGGTATTGCGCCGGTCACAGGCGGTCGACCCGATCAACCTTAAACCCGACGAACCGCAGAATACGCTGGAACGGGGTCAACTGATCATGGACCAGGAGCGACACACCTGCACCTGGAAAGGACGCCCGGTAACTCTGACGGTTACCGAATTTCTCATCCTGCAGGCACTTGCCCTGCGCCCCGGCGTCGTCAAAAGCCGCAACGCGCTGATGGATGCGGCCTACGAAGACCAAGTTTACGTCGACGACCGGACGATCGACAGTCACATCAAGCGGTTGCGCAAGAAGTTCAAGGTGTGCGATCCTGAATTCGATATGATCGAAACATTGTATGGCGTCGGGTATCGATATCGGGACATTTGATCGTGCTGCCGGCACGAAGGCGGCACAGATGACCGGGCATCCATCGATGCCCGGCCGGTCGTGACACATGGCAGTTGAAACCGAAGACATGATTGCTCCCGGCGGCGAACGGGACTTTGCCGGTGACCGCACCCTGGCCGGCAAGGGGGCCAGGGCTTCGAAGAGCTGGGGCCAGTCGAGCTGGAATTTTCTGAGCATGCTGCCGTCTTTCGCCCTGTCGACGCTGACGCGGCGGATCGTGTTTTTGAACCTCACTGCGCTGGCAACGCTGGTTTCGGGCATCCTGGTGCTCAACCAGTTCCGGGACGGACTGATCGACGCCAAGGTCGAAAGCCTGTTCACCCAGGGCGAAATCATTTCCAGCGCCATCGCCGTGTCGGCCGCAACCCAAAGGGGCCGCGACCGGCCGGACCTGGACGCGTTGCTGCAACTCCAGATCGGCAACTCCTTCGGCCGGCAGAACCGGTTCATCGCCGACCTGGATTTTCCAATCAATCCGGAACGGGTTACGCCGACCTTGCGGCGCCTGATCTCCGCCACCGGCAACCGGGCCCGCGTGTTCGGACGCGATGGCGTCCTGGTGGTGGATACAGCGCAATTCATCTCTCGACGGGACCTGTTCGATCAACAGACCCCGGCGCCGGAACAGGAAGAATCCGGAATCGCGGGAACCATTGCAGCGTTCCTGCGCGGTTTCTTCCGCCGCTCGGACCTTCCGCGCTATTCGGAATCGCCGATCGCCGACGGGCGGACGTTTACCGAAGTAGCGACGGCACTTGACGGCGCCCCTTCCAGCCTTGTCCGGGTCACCGAACTCGGCGACATGATCGTTTTCGTCGCCGTGCCCATCCGCCGCAACAGCGCGGTCATAGGATCATTGCTTCTGTCGACACCCGCCGGCGATATCGACACGATCATTCACAACGAACGCATCGCGATCGTGCGGGTTTTTGCCGTCGCCGCGATCATTACGATCGGGCTTTCGGTACTGCTTGCCGGCACCATTGCCGGACCGGTGCGCCGGCTGGCCTCCGCGGCGGAACGGGTCCGCAGAGGTGTCAAGTCGCGCGAGGAACTGCCGGACTTTCCAGACCGGCAGGACGAGATCGGCCACTTGGCCCGCGCGCTTCGGCACATGACCAATGCCCTTTTCGACCGGATGGACGCAATCGAAACGTTTGCAGCGGATGTGTCGCATGAGTTGAAAAACCCGCTGACATCGCTGCGCAGCGCCGTAGAAACCCTGCCGCTGGCTCGCACGGACGAGTCGCGCAAGCGGCTGATCGATATCGTGCTGCACGATGTGCGCCGGCTCGACCGGCTGATCAGCGACATTTCGGATGCATCGCGCCTGGACGCGGAACTGGCTCGTCTGGAAGCCGAACCGGTGAACGTGGTCGGATTGATTGACGCTGTTGTGTCCATGTCCAATGACATCAACAACGATTCCGGGCCGGCCGTGTTGTGGACACCGCCCGAACAGGCGGACGATTTTCTGGTCGTCGGTTTCGACAACCGCCTTGCCCAGGTCCTGAACAATCTGATCGACAATGCCCGCTCGTTCGCGCCTTCCGACGGGCGTGTGATCGTGTCGGCGGAACGCCGCAAGAAGACCGTCGTCGTACGCGTGGAAGACAATGGTCCGGGCATCAAGGCCGAAGCTTTCGAGCGGATTTTCGAACGGTTCTACACCGACCGGCCCGAGCGCGAGGAGTTCGGCAACAATTCCGGCCTCGGACTCTCGATCTCGAAACAGATTGTGGAAGCGCATGGCGGCAAGATCCGGGCGGAAAACCTTCTCGACACGGACGAGCAAGGCCTGGCGCGACCGGCCGGCGCGCGTTTCACCATCGTACTGCCGGCCGTTCGATGACCGAATATGTCCACGCCACCGCTGTCCTGATCGGCACGGACGGGGTGCTGATCCGCGGACCGTCGGGGAGTGGCAAGTCGCTTCTCGCCCGCGACCTTGTGGCGCACGCACACGCACGCTCAATGTTCGGCGTTCTGGTTGGCGACGACCGGATCGGACTAACCGCCCGCGGGGGACGGCTGATAGCCACCCCGCATCCGGATATTGCCGGTCTCATCGAAGTCCATTATCGCGGCCTTATTGAAACACAATTTCGACCGGCGGCGCTTATTCGCCTGATTGTTGATTTTGTGCCACAGGCAGACCTGGACAGAATGCCGGGAGAAACGGATTTTCAAACTGAAATCATGGGCTTAAGCCTTCCCTGCCAGAAGCTTCCGGCCGGACGCAGGATCGCGGCGGACCTGATTTCAACGGCACTCCACGGTCCGGGTTCGCGGGAGTAACAAGATCTTGGTCGGGAAAGGCCTGACATTTTTCTTGCACTTGCGAGAGAACCGCTCAACATAGGCGCAATCAAAAAACTGTCGTGAAAAATTCACGAATGGCATCGTTTCCGTGAAGACGGATCGCAGGGTTCTCGCAAAACGAGGATGCGAAAAGTTCGGGATCCGGCCCGACCGGGAGCGATAAGACAAAGCTTGGGCACAAAAAACGGATAGGCGCATGATCGGACTCGTCCTTGTTACGCATGGACGCCTTGCCGACGAATTTCTCGCCGCGGTGGAACATGTGGTCGGGAGCCAGGCGGCTTTCGAGACCATAGCGATTGGACCGGAAGACGATATGGAGCGACGGCGGGCGGATATAATTTCCGCCGTGCAACGCGTCGATATCGGTTCAGGTGTGGTTATCCTCACGGACATGTTTGGCGGCACGCCATCAAATCTGGCGATATCCGTCATGGAAGATGGCAAGGTGGAAGTGATTGCCGGCGTGAATTTGCCGATGCTGATTAAACTGGCGAGCGTCCGCGGCGAACGCAGTCTGAGCGAAGCGGTGACCGAAGCCCGCGATGCCGGACGCAAATACATCAATGTTGCAAGTCAGGTTCTGGTGGGACAGCAATGATGGATGGGATCGTTCAATCGGGGCAACAAATTCAAACCGGTTCGAGCTGCCGGCTCAAAATCATAAACAAACGCGGGCTGCACGCCCGCGCCTCGGCGAAATTCGTCAAATGTGTCGAATGTTTCCAAGCCAAGGTTACTGTTACCAAGGATGGTCAAAGCGTCTGCGGGTCTTCGATCATGGGGCTCTTGACGCTTGGAGCCAGTGTCGGGTGCACCATTGAGGTCTCGGCCTCGGGCGCCGACAGCGCGGAGGCGCTTGCCGCCCTTACGCGGCTGGTTGATAGCGGGTTCGGCGAGGAGTGCTGCGCGTAAATCCTGCCGAGCCACTTGCGCCAGACCGAACTTCCGGCCGCGTTTTTTGAGATTGGCAATTTTTTCCAGTGTCGGCGGAATTAGCGCGACTCTGTCATCTGACTGTGCGCGGATCCTGGCGGGATGTCGAGCCCGATTTCAGGATATCATCGTGCTCCGCCCAAACCCACGCCATGCCTGTCTTCGGCGGGAAAATCCGGCCATTCGCTACCGCCTCATGGCCTGCCCGCTTCCGGCAATACGCCGCGCAATGCGACAGCCGCAAGGACAGACGTCCTGGCCGGATGAGTCATTTTCAATTTTCTTCGATATGATCCCGCCAATCCAACATCATCGAGCGGGGGCTCAAGATTACATGATATCCATTTCCATATCCGGTTCCGTCGGAAAGGGCGGAAGGAATGTGCAGACCGATGTGCGCACGGTACAGCAGCGCTTGAATGAGCACATGGACGGTTCACGGACAAAGCTGACCGTAGATGGGCTGAACGGTCCAAAGACAATTGGAGCAATTACCGATTTTCAGATCAATGTGGTCGGGTTGACAAATGCGGACGGGCGCGTCGACCCGGGCGGCAGGACCCTGCGGGCCCTGAACGATTTCGCCTCGACGTCCATATGGCAGTCGAAACCGAAAACCGACAGCGGGATCAAGTTGAGCGTTCCGATGGTGCCGCAGCAGCGCACGATGTCTTGCTGGTACGCATCAACCTGCATGGTGATCTATTTTCACGTTGCCGGACCGCGGCTGGGCCTGCCGGCCAAATGGAACACAAACAGCGGGATCAAAATAGCGGACTTCGTGACACTGGCCCAGGCGGAGGGCATGAAGGCCGTCAACCATGCGAAGGTCGCGTTCAGCGAGGCACAGCTTGAAACGATCCTCCGCACGCACGGTCCGATCTGGTGCGCCGGCTATTGGGACGGAGCCCCACACATCGTGGTTCTGACCGGGATCTCGGACGGAAAAGTGTATATTAACGACCCCAATCCCGCCCAACTTCAACGCACGGAAACACTGGCCTGGTTCAACACCAAGCTCGCCATGGCCGCGCCCAATTGTATGATGTACTACGCTTGACCCCCATCTGGACCAGGCCGTCCCCGCGGCGGGTATTCACCCCGCGGCAAAAGCACTTCTGGCGCCGCCGGATTTCTGGGTCTTGAAGATCGAACCGGCGTCCGGTGCCGGCGGCAGCGGCACGCGAACCGGACAGGTCTCGACACGCGGCGTGAGCGACACTTCGCCGATGATAAGCCGGTCCTGCATGTCGGCCCATTGCTCGGCCTGCGGCAGCCGGTGCAGATAGGAGTTCGCTCCCATCAAGGGCCAGGCATCCCCGGCCAGGCATTCGTAAAAACAGATCAGGCGGGCGCGATCGCTGCGATTGGGGGCGGACCCGTGCAGCGTGCGGACGTGATGCACGGTCATGCTGCCGGCCTTGCCGGTCAGCGTCACCGCCTTCGACAGGTCGAATTCCGGGTCGCCCGGATCGACAGCACCGCAAAACACGCCGTCAGCATTGTGATGGCTAAGCACCGGCCCCTTGTGCGAACCGGGAATGACCTGCAACGGGCCGTTCGGAAAATCGACATCCTCCAGCATCAGGCCGCAGGCCAGCAGATTGTCGTTGGTGTGCGGATAAAACGCCCAGTCCTGATGCCATTCCACCGCCGCGCCGCCTCCGGGCGCCTTGGTGTTGAGCTTCGACGTCTGCAGCATCACATCCGGTCCCATGAGCTGTCGCAGGACTTCGGTGATGCGGGACTTTCTGGCGATTTCCCAGAAATAGGGATGCTGCTTCGTCGGCAGCTTGATGCGTGTCAGCTTCGGCTGGTCCGCACTGTGTCCCTCATCGAGATCATAGACTTCGTTGCTCTCGGTCACATGACGCGATTTATCGATGAAATCGTACGTAATCTCCCGCAGCCGCTCAAGCTGATCAGGCGTCACCACATCCTCGACCAGAAGATAGCCGTTCTCATGATAGAATGCGATTTGATCAGGCGTCAGCATTGCGACCCTCTTTGTCCCGGTGGATTAACATTTGCATGATGAACGGCACCCCCGTGAAAAGGAGTGTTCCGGTCAGTGCGTCGCAGCAGGATAGGCCCGGCACAAGGGGCCGTCAAACAAAGGAACCAGACGATTTCAATTCGCGTGTTGCCGACCGCAAGAATAGAACATATAAAGAACAAATGACTCGTCAAACCCTGAAAACCAAACTGGCGATCCTCAGCGACGCGGCGAAATATGACGCTTCCTGCGCGTCCTCCGGATCGACGCGACGCGACAGCCGCGACGGCAGGGGCCTCGGGTCCAACACCGGGTCCGGCATTTGCCATGCCTATGCGCCCGACGGGCGCTGCATCAGTCTGTTGAAGATCCTGATGACCAATTTCTGCATTTACGATTGTGCCTATTGCGTCAACCGTGTGTCGTCGAATGTTCCGCGGGCGCGTTTCTCGGTCGACGAGGTCGTCCGCCTGACAATCGAGTTCTATCGGCGCAATTATATCGAAGGTCTGTTTTTGTCCTCAGGTGTAATCCGTTCGCCCGACTCGACCATGGCGGACATGGTGAGGATTGTCCGGAAACTGCGCCGGGAAGAGAATTTTCGCGGTTACGTACATCTGAAGACCATACCCGATGCCGCGCCCGAATTGATCGCAGAGGCAGGCAGGCTGGCGGACCGCCTGTCCATCAACGTGGAATTGCCGACGGATGCCGGCGTGCGCACCCTTGCACCGGAGAAAAGTCCGGGCCAGATCCGCCGCGCAATGGCCGAGGTCCGGCAACGCGAGGAGGCGGGCGGCGAGCGCACCTATACGGGCCGGCAATCGACGCGCTTTGCACCAGCCGGACAATCCACACAAATGATCGTCGGGGCAGATGATTCCAGCGACGCGACCGTGCTTGGTCAATCAACCCGGCTCTACTCCAGTTACAGGCTGAAAAGGGTCTATTATTCCGCCTTTTCGCCGATCCCCGACAGCACCGCCAAACTGCCGTTGATCCAACCGCCGCTCGTCCGCGAACATCGGCTTTATCAAGCGGATTGGTTGCTGCGGTTCTATGGATTTGACCTTGATGAAATTACGGGCGTCACATCCGATGGCAACCTCGACCTGGAGATCGACCCCAAACTCGCCTGGGCGCTTGCGCATCGCGATGTGTTCCCCATCGACATCAACAAAGCCGACCGGGACCTGCTGCTGCGTGTACCCGGTTTCGGAGTCAAGATTGTGGATCGCATCCTTGGTACCCGGCGTCATCGCACGGTCCGATACGAGGATGTTGCGCGCATGGGTGGGTCGATGAAAAAGGCCCGGATCTTTATCACTGCGCTGGGATGGTCGCCGGGCGGATTGATCGACGCGCCGCACCTGCGTGCCCGGTTCACTCCGCCGCCCAGACAATTGTCGCTGTTTTGATGCGCCACGTGACATTGCCTGAAATCGGTAAGGCTGCCGCCTGGCGAAACGCCGCTCGGGCCTGCCTGACGGAAGGATTGCATCCATCGGACGTGACCTGGGGCGGTGCCGACACCGCGCCCGGACTGTTTGACGGGCCCGGATTGGTCGGCAGCCGCAAAACCGTGACAGTACCGCGCGGCTTCGTCAGTCTTGCGGAAACCGTTTGCTGGCACCGGGACCCCGAGCGATTTGCGCGCCTCTACGCTTTTTTGTACCGGCTGCAGGGCGAGCCCGGATTGATGTGCGATCGTGGCGATGCCGATCTCGCGCGCCTGCGCAAGATGGAATCCGCCGTGCATCGCTGCCAACACAAAATGAAGGCTTTCGTTCGCTTCCGTGAACTCGGCAATCGGGATGATCCGCGTCGCAGTTTCGCCGCCTGGTTCGAGCCGACACACGAAACGGTTGAACCGACGGCACCGTTCTTCGCCAACCGGTTCGCCGACATGGACTGGCGCATCGTTACGCCGCAGAAGACCGCGATCTTTTGCAACGGATCCCTGACCTTTGAAGCCGGCAAACCCAAACCCGCCCTGCCGGAGGATGCGAACGAGACCCTCTGGATCACCTATTTCCGCAATATTTTCAATCCGGCGCGGTTGAAGGTTCAGGCGATGCAATCTGAAATGCCGCAAAAATACTGGAAAAACCTTCCCGAGGCGGCCGCTATCGCGGACCTGATCGCCGAAGCGCCTGCGCGCGCCCGTGCAATGGCGGCGGCGGCACCGACCCTGCCACCGGCCCGTGCAAACCGGGCGCTAAAACAGGTGCAGGGCTTTCGCTCCGCCTGGACCGGTGACACACGGGATCTGCCCGCCGCAATTGGATCGTGCACCCGTTGCCCGCTCCACCGCATGGCAACCCAAGCCGTGGCCGGAGAAGGTCCGTACGACGCCCCGCTCATGATCGTCGGCGAGCAGCCGGGAGATCAGGAAGATCTGGTCGGGCGCCCCCTCGTCGGTCCGGCCGGCCAGCTTTTCGACGCAATCGCGGCGAAAGCGGGTCTCGACCGGTCGAAGGCTTTCGTTACCAATGCGGTCAAACATTTCAAGTTCACCGCGCGCGGCAGGCAACGCATTCACCAACGACCGAATTCAAGCGAAATCAGTCATTGCCGGTGGTGGCTGGAGGCAGAACGCGCCGTGGTCCGTCCCCGTCTCGTCCTGGCGCTGGGCGCCACTGCGGCGAAAGCCCTGACCGGCTCCGGAGACGACATGTCCTGCCGCCGCGGAACGGTGGAATATCTTGAGGACGGCACACCGGTACTCCTGACGCTTCACCCATCCTATTTGTTGCGGCTTCGCGCTCCGTCGGAGAGAGCCGTGCATATGGAGAATTTTCTGGCTGATCTGACCCGCGCCCAGGCTTTGGCTTTCCAGTTCCGGCCGGTCTGAGAACCTACACTCCGTCAGAAATCCCGGCTGGCCGTAGATCTTTCCAATTCAGATCGAACCGCTTGAGATATTTGCGCAACCGGTCACTGTCGTTGACACTTGACCTGTTCTGCCGGGACCTGGCGAACAATATGCGTCCGGCCTCACTCAGCGAGGCGGCCTTGCGGCAGGTGCGAATGACCTGGGCAAGCTGCGCCTGATCGAACAGATCGATCGCGGCCGCTTTCGTTTCCCCGAGACAGTCCTCCAGAAGGTCCTGGTCCGCCGTCCGGTCCCTGCCGCGCCAGCGCTGTAGCAGATTTTCGATTTCGTCGTCCACCGTCTCAACCGTAATCCGGCCAGACGATGCGAGTGTGGCCATCCGGGTAACGGAGGCCCCGAGATCGCGGAAATTTCCTGGCCAGACGGCCTGCGAGCCGGTAGCAAATCCGGTAAACCGGGTTTCGGCCTCCTTGTTGAAGGTCACACGCTGACCGGCCCTGGAGGCGTAGCGGGCAAGTTCGAACTCGAGATTGGGCGCAATATCTTCGCGGCGCTCATTGAGACCCGGCAGCCGGAACCGCCACAAATCGATTCGCGCAAGCAGGTCTTCGCGAAACTGTCCGTTGGCGACCGCGGCCGAAAGATCCCGGTTGGTGCCGGCAATCAACAGGAAATCGCTCGTCACCTCGCGGTCGGCGCCCACCGGCAGGAACCGACCCTCTTCAATGGCACGCAGCATCATCGCCTGTTCATCAAGGCCAAGTTCGCCGATCTCGTCGAGAAAAACCATGCCTCGATCGGCGGATTGCAGCAATCCGGCCCGATCGGATGCCGCCCCGGTAAATGCGCCCTTCACGTGCCCGAACAGGGCCGACATGGCCTGGTCGCCGCGCAGTGTGGCGCAATTGATCTCGACAAAGGCGCCTTCAATCAGGTGGCGCGCCCGTTTCAGCTCATAGATCCGGCGGGCGAGCTGGGTCTTGCCGGCCCCGGTCGGTCCGGTCAGAAGCACCGGCGCGTCGGAACGCAGAGCCACGGTCTCGATCCTGTCGATCATGGCATTGAATCCGGCATTGCGGGTTTCAATGCCGGATTTCAGGAATGACGTCGCCTCCAGGCGATCCTCGGCGAACCGCGTGGCAATCTGGTCGTAGCGCGAGAGGTCGAGATCAATGATCGTGTAGTCGCCCGGCCGACCATCTTTCCAACGTTTCGGTGGCGCCAGTTGCAGCAGCCGGCCCGGCAGGTAGTGCGCCTCTGTCAAAAGAAACCAGCAGATCTGTACCACATGGGTGCCTGTCGTAATCTGGATCAGATAGTCCTCGTTGTCGGTGTCGAACGGATAGGACCGGGCCAAGGCGTGCAGGCGGTCGTAAACCAGTTCGAAATCCCAGGGGTCGGAAAGAGTCAGCTCGATAGTGTTGACTTCGGTTTCCGGAGACACCTGGCGAATGTCGTTCGCGACCCGCCGGGCCAGTCCATCGTACCGGGCACCGTACAACAATTCCAGGCGATCAACGATCAGATCTTCGTGCTGGCACATCGCAACATTCGGTCGCCAGCGCGACCATCGCTCCGGCCCCGAGATTCCGTCAAGCGTGGTTCCCAGGAACGCAAAGACCACCGTTCTTTTTTCTGATCGATCCATTTGGATATTCTTTGATATGTTTCTATCGTATTTTCAAATTCTATTACGTCCTGATTTTTCACTCAACATTTCCCGAAAATTTTTTTATTGTTAATTTTCAGATATTTAAAAATTTTTTCCGCCAAAATTCCTAAACTGGCACGGCGTTTGTAATTCATCGTGCAGTCTCCGGCATCCGGCCGGTGACGGGCCGGTCGAACGGATCATCCGGATCGACCGGCCCGGAGGATCGAAACAGACGCGATGAAACGGAGTTGGACAATGGCCAACAAAGCACTTTTCGGATTTCTGCGCGGCGCCCAGCGCGCCGAAACGCAAAACCATGCCGGCGGAGCCGCCTACAAGCGTTCCGACGAACAGGCACTGGCGCAACTGGCCGCAACCGGTTGTCTCAACCAGACGTTTTACCTGGACGCGGAAACCCAGTTGGAGACGCTGTTCGATCTGGGCCACAAGGTCGAGCCGGATTTTCTGGCGAAGACGGCCCTGTGGGCACGTCAGGAAGGCTACATGAAGGACATGCCGGCCTTGCTGATGGCGATCCTGTCGACCCGCGAGCCGGACCTATTGACCCGTGCGTTTCCGCACGTGATCGATAACGGCCGGATGATCCGCAACTTCGTTCAGATCATCCGCTCGGGAGCGGTCGGACGCACGTCGCTGGGTTCGCGGCCGAAACGCCTGATCCAGGCATGGTTGAACCAGGCATCCGATCACGCCTTGCTGGCGGCAAGCGTCGGGCAATCGCCATCGCTCGCCGATATCATCCGGATGACGCATCCAAAACCGGCATCGGCGGAACGCGCAGCGTTCTTCGCCTGGCTCGTCGGCAAGCCGTGCGACGTGGCGAAGTTGCCGAAGGCGGTCCAGGAATTCCTGGCCTTCAAGAAAGACCCGAAGGGCTCTCCGATTCCGGATGTGCCGTTCCAGATGTTGACGGCCTTGCCGCTGACGGACCGGCACTGGGCAAAGATCGCCGAACGCGGCGGGTGGCATATGCTGCGCATGAATCTGAACACGTTGCAGCGCAATGGCGTCTTCAAGTTGACGGCAACCACGCGTCGGCTGGCCGACAGGCTGTCGAATGCCAACGAGATCGCCCGGGCTCGGGTGTTCCCGTACCAGTTGATGGCAGCCTGGATGCATGCGCATCCGGACCTGCCGGAGAGCATCCGCTCGGCCTTGCAGGACGCGATGGAAATCTCTGTCGGCAACGTGCCGAAGGTCAAGGGCGTGGTCGCCGTCTGTCCGGACGTGTCCGGTTCGATGACCATGTCGGTCTCCGGCTGGCGTCGCGGCGCCACGTCCAAGATCCGTTGTGTCGATGTCGCCGGCCTGATGGCGGCTTCGGTCCTGCGGGCCAACCCGGACGCGTTTGTGCTGCCGTTCGAACATGAGGTCGTCAAGGTTCGCCTGAACCCGCGCGACACGGTTCTGACGAATGCGCACAAGCTGGCCGCGGTCGGCGGCGGCGGCACGGCCTGTTCGGCGCCGCTGGCCAAACTCAACGCCATGCGCCAGCCGGTCGACATGGTCATCCTGATCTCGGACAACGAGAGCTGGGCCGACCGTGGCGCCCACTGGGGCACGCCGCTGATGCGGGAATGGATGCGGTTGAAATCCCGCAATCCGGACGCCAAGCTGGTCTGTCTGGATATCACGCCGAACACCACGACGCCGGCGCATGAGCGCCCGGATGTCCTGAACATCGGCGGATTTTCCGATCGGGTCTTCGATCTGATCGCCGCCTTCTCGGAAGATCGGCTTAATGCCGAACACTGGGTCGGCGCCATCAAACGGCGGCGCTTGGACTAGCGCCGCCACGCTGAATCCCTTTGCGTGAAACGGGTTCACACCGGGGGCTTCGGCACCATTCCTGGATATTTCGGGTTCGATTGCTTTTGATCGAACACTAAATATTCAGGGTTCCGCAGGAATGCCGGGTGCGATTACATTGCCAAAATGTCCGCATCGCATCCATTCCTTGTCCTGCGGAAACGGACGGAAACCGGCAAATGCCGGCGGAACTACATCGATACCACCCACGAGGTCGCGGGTTCGATTCCCGCCCGGCCCGACATTGTTCCGGTTTGATCGGGACACGTCATGGGGGCCGGTAGCTCAGAGGCAGAGCACGTGGAAAGATGTTTCGCCAAACCCTGGTTGCCGGACTTCCGCCCATGCTCAATTCGATTACCCCTTCTTGTGGGGCAATCGTCGAGCCTCTGGCTCGGTCAAAAATGAATTTGGCGGGAATGCCGGACGCGATTACATCCTCAAACGATAAGCATCGCGCCCAATCCTCGTCGCGCCGAAACGACGAAACCCGGCGAATGCCGGCGGAACTACATTGGCTTCAGACCACGGGGTCGCGGGTTCGAATCCCGTCCGGTCCATCAATTTCCCAAGGGTTCTGGGAAACAATCGGGGGCCGGTAGCTCAGCGGTAGAGCACGAAACGTTTCGCCAAACCCTTGTCGCCGGGTTTCGTCATCTTACAATGGATTACATCAGCGTCCCCGAACCGTTCGGGGCATGTGCCCAGCCTGCAACATCTGCCCCAGAGTTCTTTGATGTCACGTCCTTCCACCATTCTCGAAATCGACGGCTCCATGGGCGAAGGCGGCGGCCAGGTCCTTCGCAGTGCTCTCAGCCTTGCCGTCGCCACCCGCCGACCGGTCAGGATCGACAATATCCGAGCCGGACGCGCCAAGCCCGGTCTGATGCGCCAGCACCTGACATCGGCGCGTGCCGCGGCGGCAATATGCGACGCCCGGATCGAAGGCGATGCCATCGGATCCCGCAGGCTTGTGTTCAAACCCGGTTCCGTTCAGGCCGGCTCCTATGAATTTGCGGTCGGATCGGCCGGATCCTGCCTGCTGGTCCTGCAAACGATCCTGCCGCCCCTGCTGTTGGCCGACGGTCCGAGCGAGCTTGTGCTTGCCGGCGGCACACACAATCCGGCGGCGCCGCCCTATGAACTCATAGAGCGGGCCTGGCTGCCGCGTCTGGAACAGATGGGGGCAACAATCGCCGCACGGATTGAACGATGCGGGTTCATGCCGGCCGGCGGCGGTCGCGTGGTGCTTGAAATCACCCCCGGTCCGGCTCGGCCATTTGAAGCGGTCGGACGCGGTGAAACCCTCCGCCGGACCGTCGAGGCGGTCTACGCCAACCTGGCGACCGATATCGCTCGGCGGGAACTGACCCTTGTCGGCGAACGGCTCGGCCTGGCTGACGAGGACAGAAAGATGCGCCAGGTCAAGGCGGACGGAGCCGGCAATGCCGTTGTCATAACCCTTCAAAACGCCGCCGGAACGGAGGTGGTCGCCAGTTTCGGCGCGCCCGGGGTTTCGGCGGAACGTGTTGCGGAAATTGCCGCCCGGCAAGCCAGGGATTTCTGTGCGTCCGAGGCCGCAATCGGCAAGCACCTGGCGGACCAGTTGCTCGTTCCCATGGCCCTCCTGGGCGGTGGACGGTTCACCACCCTCAAGCCGAGCCGGCACACCGTCACCAATGCGGACGTTATCGGCCTGTTCCAGCCTGGCGGCGTGCGGATTGACGCCGACACGGACAATGCGAACCTTTTTACAATTACGGTTGCCGGTATCGGCAGCCAGGGAGACGATGAATGAGACACCTGCTTCTTACACGCGGCGCACCCGCCGCCGGCAAGTCCACCTTCCTCGACGCACAGGGTCTGACACCATTTGCCGTCGTACCCGACGAAATCCGCCTGCAGTTCGGCGGCGTGGCCATGAGTCCGGACGGGCGGGTCGGCATCAGTCAGGCGCACGAAAAAGCCGTCTGGGCCCGGGTCGAAGACGTGCTCGATTTCAAGATGGCACAAGGGCAATTGGTGGTTCTCGACGCAACGCATCAGCGGACCAGGGATTTTACGCTGGCCACAAAGCTGGCGGAACGTCACCGCTATCAGGTGCATTGCCTCGACTTTACCGGTGTGCCGAAAGAGCTCGCCCTGCAGCGCAATCGGGACCGTCCGGCATGGAAATATGTGCCGGAACGGGTGATCGAAACCGCCTACGAGCGCTTCAAGGCCCATCGCCCGCCCAAATCCGTCGATGTCTGGGACCCAAACGACTTTCCCGCAAATGGAGTGCTCGACAGGCTCGAACCGCCGACGCACGATCTGTCGGACTATGCCGCCATCGTGCATGTCGGCGACCTGCAGGGGTGCTACGCGCCCTTGGAGACATTGTTTGCCGACGGCCTGCGGGACGATCACTTCCATATCTTCATCGGCGACCTGCTCGATCGCGGCATCCAGAACGGCGAGGTCATCCAATTCGCCATGCGCGAGATCGCAGGCCGGGAAAATGCCCAGTTGATCTGGGGCAATCATGAATATCACATTCACCGGTTTTCCAAGGCGCTCGACCCCGTCTCCCGGGAATTCCATTTCAACACGCTGCCTCAGATCGAGGCCGCGGGCTTCACGCTGCGCGACGCCAACCGGCTGCTTGCGGGGACCGTGGATGCGATGCGCTACACCTATCGCGGCCAGAACGTGCTTGTGACCCATGCCGGCATTGCCCGCGTGCCGGAACGCCTGGCGCCGCTGCCGTCGCGTACATTCTGGAACGGCACCGGCACCTACGACGATCCGGTCGATGTGACGTTTTCGGAGCAAATGGCGGGGTCCGGCTGGATGCAGGTGCATGGTCATCGCAATTCCAAGAAGCTTCCCGTCGAAGCGGCGCCTGGTTCGTTCAATCTGGAAGCGGAAATCGAGTTTGGCGGGCATTTGCGGGTGATGACTCTCACCAGAACAGCCGATGGCACGACTGTTTCGACACAGGAAATTCCAAACCCGGTGTTTCGCAAACACCGGGATGGACGCTCCGACACATTGTCACCGAAGGATCTTGGAGAAACCGGCAAACTGTCATCGTCGACGCTCATCAAACTGGAAAACCACAAGCTGGTCCGGGCCAAGAGTTTTGCCACACATCCGCACATTCGCTCGCTGAACTTCACCAACAAGGCGTTCTTCAGCGGCAAGTGGGACGACGTCAACATCATGGCGCGCGGATTGTTCGTCGCCGACGACCGGAGGATTGTGGCGCGCTCCTATCCGAAGTTCTTCAACCTTGAGGAACGTCCGGAAACACAGATGCGCAATCTGAAACAGACGCTGGAATTTCCGCTAAAACTCTGGGTCAAGGAGAACGGTTTCCTTGGCATTCTCGGCTGGGATCACCTGGCCGACGAGCCCGGCCTGTTCTTCGCTTCCAAGAGCACACCGGAATCGTCGTTTGCGGGCTGGTTCCGCGAAATCTTCACCGCGGATGCGGGCGATGCCGGTCTGGCCCGGGCGGCCGACATTGTGCGCAACCGCAATCTCACGCTGATCTTCGAGGTCAACGACCCGCACCGGGATCCGCACATGATTGCCTACGAGCGCCCGCACGTAGTGCTGCTCGACGCCATCTACCGGCAGGAAGCGTTCGCCCGGCTGTCAGCTTCGGAACTCGGCCAGATCGCGGCGGCCCTGAATGTCCGGGTAAAACAGCCCGGCCCCTCCCTGCCGGACTGGAACCAGTTCGAGGGATGGCTGAAGTCCGTGCAGGCGCAGGGACGGTATTTCCAGTGGAAGGACCGGGATATCGAAGGGTTTGTCGTCGAGGACGCCAACGGCTTCATGTTCAAGATGAAGCTCGATTTCTACAGTTTCTGGAAGTCCATGCGCGGTCATCGCGACCGGGTTCGCAAGGCGCGGGAGAACGGCACGGCGGCACCCGGCCCGCGGTTCGAAGATCCCGAAGCCTACCGGTTTCATGACTGGCTGGTAACGCAACCCGATGATCGGCTCGTCCAGGACATCATCGTGCTTCGGAACGCCTTCCTGGCCGAGGAAGCTGCCAGCTAGCACATTTCCTGTACAGGCGGACGCGCCTGTACAGAGAGGCAGATGAAAAACAACGACCTTGAGCTTTTCACAATATCCGTGAAACTATGAAAAGGTCCAACTGCTGGAGCCCGCCATGTCGACCATCAGAAAACGCCTGGAAGCCGAAGGCCTTGTCCTGCCGCACCCCCTGAAGGTGCCGGAGGGCGTTCATCTGCCGTTTCCCTGGGTCAGCGTGCGCGGCGAACGGGTCTTCATTTCCGGCCACGGTCCGCAGGATCCGGACGGTTCGATTGCCGGACCGTTCGGCAAGGTCGGTGCCGAGGTTAGCCTGGAAGACGCGAAGGTGCTGGCCGGCAAGACGGCTCTCGCCATCCTCGCCAGCCTGGAAGCCGAACTCGGCGATCTCGACCGGATCACGGCCTGGTGCCGGATCTTCGGCATGGTCAACTCCGCGCCGGACTTTGCCCGGCAACCGGACGTGATCAACGGTTTCACGGAAATTATCGCCGCGGTTTTCGATCCCGACGTGGCGCGTCACACCCGCTCCGCGGTCGGCATGGCGTCGCTGCCGTTCAACATCGCGGTCGAGATCGAAGGCGAGGTTCTGATCGCCGTCTGAGGGAGCGAATTTCAAGTGGGCCACAATCAGCAGGAACCCGCGCTCTGAAAATCATATAAACAAATGTTTATATCTTATTGCAATTGTCCGGACTTGCTTGTATAGGCCACGGCGTGTTCGCGCATCCTGATGAGAAATCGGAGGCTGCGACCGCCTCCGTCTCCCATAGAAATTATTGGAAGCGCATCACCATGAGCGACTATTACGTCAAAGATATCAGCCTCGCAGACTGGGGCCGCACCGAACTCGACATCGCTGAAACCGAAATGCCGGGCCTGATGGCCACGCGCGAGGAATTCGGCGCGTCGCAACCGCTGAAAGGCGCCCGCATTGCCGGTTGCCTGCACATGACGATCCAGACCGCAGTACTGATCGAAACCCTCACCGCCCTCGGCGCCGAAGTGCGCTGGTCGTCGTGCAACATCTTCTCGACCCAGGATCACGCCGCTGCCGCGATTGCGGCCACCGGCGTTCCCGTGTTTGCCTACAAGGGTGAGACACTGGAAGATTACTGGAAGTTCGTCGATCAGATCTTCATGTGGCCGAACGGCGAAACCGCCAACATGATCCTCGACGATGGCGGCGATGCCACCATGCTGATCATTCTCGGCGCGCAAGCGGAAAAAGATCCGTCGGTGCTCGACAATCCGTCAAACGAAGAAGAAGAGTTCTTCTTCAAGACCATCAAGGACCGGATTGCGGCGACGCCGGGCTGGTTCACCAAGGTTCGGGACAACATCAAGGGCGTTTCGGAAGAAACCACCACCGGTGTTCACCGCCTCTACGAGATCGCCAAGAAAGGCGAACTTCCGTTCCCGGCCATCAACGTCAACGATTCCGTCACCAAGTCGAAGTTCGACAACCGCTATGGCTGCCGCGAGTCCCTGGTCGACGGCATTCGCCGCGGCACCGACGTGATGCTGGCCGGCAAGGTCGCCGTCGTCTGCGGTTACGGCGATGTCGGCAAGGGCTCGGCCCAATCGCTGGCCGGCGCCGGCGCCCGCGTGGTCGTGACCGAAATCGATCCGATCTGCGCCCTCCAGGCCTCCATGGACGGATACGACGTGCAGCCGCTCGAGTCGGTTGCCTCCAGTGCCGACGTGTTTGTCACCGCAACCGGCAACAAGGACGTCATCACCGTCGACCATATGCGGGCGATGAAGGACATGGCGATTGTCTGCAACATCGGCCACTTCGACAATGAGATTCAGGTCGGCGGCCTGAAGAACTTCAAATGGAAGAACGTCAAGGACCAGGTTGATCTGATCGAATTCCCGGACGGCAAGCGGATGATCCTCCTGTCGGAAGGACGCCTGGTCAATCTCGGAAACGCAACCGGCCACCCGAGCTTCGTGATGTCGGCAAGTTTCACCAACCAGACGCTGGCACAAATCGAACTGTGGACGGCTGGCGAGAAATACGACAATCAGGTCTATGTGCTGCCGAAGCACCTCGATGAAAAGGTCGCACGCCTGCACCTTGGCAAGCTCGGCATCGGCCTGACCGAACTGACCGACGAACAAGCCGATTACCTCGGCATTTCGAAAGCCGGCCCCTACAAGCCGGAACTGTACAAATACTGATCCCTTACTGGACCAGCGAAAAACCCGGCCATGTGCCGGGTTTTTTGTTTCTGATAGCGCTTCGATCGTCCGACGGCAAATCTTACTCTGGCTCAAATCGCGCCAGATGATCCCGGCATTCAGGGCTGGAATTCTGATCTTCGGCGAGCATCTGCAGCACATTCTTGATCTGCTCGGCCGGAAAGTCATGGTGCGCAAGAACCATGCCGCGATCGAGCGTTTCGGAAAACCGGCTTATCAATCCATCCTGAAAGCGGAAAAATCCGACCCCTTCTATGACGGCCGGCCTTCGCTTCCCGGAACCTTGGACCGGTAACTCCAGCGGTAGCGGGCGTAACCCAAATGTTCATTGCTCAGATGATCGAAAAACTCCCACCGAAAATCCGACCCTGATTCGTGAAAGCGCCGCATCAATGTAGCGATTTCCGTCAGACCGACATGCGGGCCGAAAAAACCATCATCGTAGATACCTTCGGGCGCAAACAAGGCAGCAAGGCCAACCGGATCGTTGGCTTCGATAGAGGCCGCAAACTTTCCGGTAATGGTTTCGAAGGCAATCATCGGACGATCTTTCCTGACAATCACGCCTTATACCAAAGGTCTGCACGTGTTGTCAGAGAGAATTCCCAAGTGCGCCGGTCTTGAGCTGCGCCCGTCAGGAGGTCGCCGGTTTCGTCGGTTTGAAAAGATCCTTGCGCAGAGCGTTCAGCGCGGTCGGATCGATCTTGACCTGAATCACAGCCGGCCGCTTCGCTGCAAGAGCCTCTTTCAGGATCGGACCGAGATCGCCCGGCTTCTCAACTGAAAATCCAAGCGCTCCGCATAGTCGGGCCACCTCTTCGTAAGCCGGACTTTCGATTTCCGCGCCCAGCAGGCGGCCTCCGAAAAACTCCTTCTGATAGGCCTTTTCCGCTCCCCAGGCGCCGTTGTCGAGAACAATCGCGACAACCGGCAATCCATACCGAACGGCCGTCGTGATTTCGCTCAGAGTAAATCCGAAACCGCCATCGCCCATGATCGAGACAACCGGCCGCTCCGGCGCTGCGGCCTGGACGCCAAGCGCGGCCGCGTAGCCGAACCCGACCAGGCCGAAGTCAAGCGGGGCGACTAGCCCCGGATTGCGGTAGTGGGCCAAACGATCGGCGGCCTGCAGACAGGCATTGCCGGTATCGAGGGTCACCACGGCGTCTTCGGGCAGAGTTGCACGGATTTCCGCCAAAGCCCGCCTGGGATGCATTGGTACGGTGTCGATCTCCGCTTCAGCATCCCGCTCGGTGTTCAGAGCCGCCCTGTCGGCCCGGAATTTCCGGACCCAGTCCCGCGCGTTGGCGGTGATGCCGTTCGTGTCTTTGATCGTGTCCAGAAGCGCCTGTACCGTCTCCCGCGCTCCGGCCTGCACGCCAAGCGCAACAGGGAAATACCGGCCGATTGCGCTTGCTTCGATATCGACCTGAATGATGCGCGCACTGGCCGAGACATAGTCGTGGCTGAGAAATGTGGAGTTGAAGGCCAGCCGGGCGCCAAGCACAAGCAACAGATCGGCGTCCCGGGTCAGGCCGCTCGCAACCGCATTACCGCGCGCGCCGGCCTGGCCGGCGAACAGACGATGGCCATGGGGCATCACATCCGCATGACCTGTCGATGCGACAACCGGAATGTCAAGGATTTCGGCGAGATCGCAGAGGATGCGTGATCCTTCGTCCCATTTGAAGCCACCACCAGCAACGATGACCGGGGCCTTTGAGCGGGTCAACAGAGACACCATTTCGGCTATATCACCGGGCGCGGGCCGGCCGGGACCGGCGATCGATACCGGGCCGGGCGCCGGGGACGGAATTTCGGCGGCGAACAGATCGCGTGGGACATGCAAAACAACCGGCCCGCGCCGGCCACTCATGGAGAGCCGGATGGCATCGCGCAGCATGTCCGGCAAACGGAGAGGGTCGGTTACCAGGATCGATCGTTTGCAGATCGGTGCGAACAGCGCGACCTGATCGATTTCCTGGAATGTGTCCTTGCCGAGATCGGACCGACTGATCGCACCGGCGATCACGACCAGCGGCGAATAGGCCAGATGCGCCTCGGCGACCGCTGTGGCGAGATTGACAACACCGGGACCGGCCTGGGCGCCAAGCACGACGCCCGGCCCGCCGGTCATGCGTGCATAGGCGTCGGCCATGTGTCCGGCGGCGCGTTCATCGCGCGCGCCCACATAGGCGACATCGCCGCCCTGATAGAGCGCATCGTAGAGCTCCAGCATCGATCCGCCGAGCAGGCCGAAAACCGTTCCGACCCCCTGATCGCGCAGGACCCTATAGACCGCTTCACCCCCTGTGATCATTTCAGGTTCCGTCATATTTTCCATCCTGCATGAAGTCCTTCGTAAACCGCCTCTTCCGCCGTTCGCGGCACCACACAATCCCCGATCGCCACACAGTCGATACCGGCTTCAACGAGTCTGTTTTCGAGCTTGTCTTCGGCAAGATGCCCAAGGGAAAGGACCAGCGTATCGACGCCTTCCTCGATGATTGGAGCATCAGTGAGCGTATCCTGCAGATAGACACTATCCTCGTCGGCGCCGAACAATCTGGCATGGGTGCGGATCGTCACCCCGAGATTGTGCAACCGGCCGACATAATGGTTGCGGGTATAGATCTGCAGCGTCTCGCCGGCCATGGCCGCATTGACACACAGAGTGACCGAACAGCCGGTCTTGGCCAACCGCTCGGCAAGGCCGAGGCCGATCCAGTCGGCACGCCAGTCGGCGATCACAACCCTGGATCCAACATTCGCTTTTTCTTCCAGGACGTCCCAGGCTGTTACCACATGCGCCTCGTCAAGCCCGGCAAGAGCTGGAACATGCGGTCGCGCGCCGGTTGCAACAATCACGGCGTCCGCAGCCTCGTCCCTAACGAGATCGAGATCGATGCCACGTCCCGTTTCGACGACCACTCCGGCCAGATCCATTTCACGCCGCAGATTGTCGATGATACCGCCAAATTCATCACGCCCCGGCAAACGCTGTGCCAAACGCGCCTGGCCGCCAAGGGTGCGTTCACGCTCAAAAAGGGTCACGTCGTGGCCGCGCGCCGCCGCGACCGCCGCCGCTTTCATACCGGCAGGCCCGCCGCCGGCAACCAGGACCCGTTTGCGCCGGACAGGTGGTGGCGGCGCGGCAAATTCGAGCTCGCGACCGGTTTCAGGGTGCTGAATACAGGAAATCCCTAGCCCCTTGTGGGCGCGGCCGATGCAGGCCTGATTGCAGCCGATGCACGCACGGATGTCGTCGAGCCGGCCTTCCCGTGCCTTTGCGACCATGACCGGATCGCAGATCAGGGCCCGGGTCATGCCGCAGAGATCCGCCTCGCCGCCGGCGAGGATGCTTTCGGCGATCTGAGGTTGATTGATACGCCCTGTCACAATGACTGGCACCGGAACACTTGCCTTGATCCGGGACGCGAAGGGCGCAGCATATCCATGCTCCAGCCCCATTGGCGGAACGATATGCACGGACCCGCCGAGGCTCGCGGAGGTACCGGCGACGACGCTGAGATAGTCGAGGTCGGGTGCAACGGCCGTGCAGACTTCCAGAACTTCGGCCTCCTGAAGGCCATCGGCATCCATTTCGGAGCCCGAGATGCGCAATCCCAAAGCCCTGGAACCTGCCGCCTTTCGTATGGCGGCGATCACGTCCCTGAGAAATCGCTGCCTGCGCTCAAAATCGCCACCATATTCATCCGTTCTCAGATTGGTTCGGGGATTGAGAAACTGGGCAGGAAGATAGCCGTGGCTGGCGACGATTTCGAACCCGTCGAATCCCGCTTCGGCGAGATAGGAGGCGGTTCTGCCAAACCCGGCGACAATGTCCCGGATCAAGGCCGCCGACATGGGTTTAGGCATGATGTGAAACCGCTCGTTCGGCACCGCCGAGGGCGCCAGCGCCACCGGCAACATTCCGGCCGATGCCGACAAAATTTCGCGGCCGGGATGAAACAATTGCGCGAACAGGCGCGTGCCGTGCCGGTGACAGGCGTTGGCCAGGTTGGCATAGGCGGGAATCACGGCTTCAGAGTTCGCCTTCAGGAGATCCGTGGAAAACCCGGCGGTTTCATGGACGGCGACAATTTCAGAAACGATCAGACCGGCTCCGCCCCGTGCACGCGCCTCATGATAGGCAATCAGGCGTTCGTCCGGAACAGTATCGGCGAGATAGGTGTGGTGACCGGTCGACACGACGCGGTTGGCAATTTCACACGACCCGATTGTGATCGGTGACAGGAGATGCGGAAAGCTCTCTTTCATGTCGGCCTGCCGATATCGGCTCGGGACAGGAGCAGATCATACTGACGGCGCAGATCGTAGTCGACGGCGTCCGCGAGATGATCGGGGAAATGGGTTGCGAGTATCTCCTTCGCGCGCGTCCGCGCCCGATCCCGAATGTCCTGCGCGCCATCGTCCTCCCAGTCCCGCGGAGATCGTCGGTCCCCGACCGTCGGATAGACATAATCCGACTTCATCCGCGCCAGCGTCTGGGCGTGGCCGAGATAGTGGCCCTCGCCGCGGCACACGTCGGCGATCACATCGGCCGCCAGAGTTTCCGCAGAAACCTCGACGCCGCGCAGACTGCGCAGAATGTTGCCGAGCATATCATTGTCGATGATGTAGGCTTCCAACGAAGCGCCAAGCAGGCTCGCCTGCATGCCGCAGGCCTGGGTAACCAGATTGCACCCGGCATGGGCGGCAAGCGAAACGGCCAGGTTTTTTTCCGAGCCGTGCTGGGCATCGGCGATCTTGGCATCGGTGATGCCGGCAATCGAACTGGTCGGTAGATTGTAATAACGTCCCATCTGGGCCGCCGCCGCCATCAAAACGGCCTGTTCGCCGCCGCCGCCGCACATGGCGCCGGTGCGCAGGTCAGCGACCAGCGGCTTCGGCGCGAAGATCGCCGGCACCGACGGGTCGACCAGGCGGGCGAAAACCAGTCCGGCCAGGGTTTCGGCAATTGCCTGCACCAGCGAACCGGCGATCGTCGCCGGGCTGGTGGCTCCGGCCTGGCCGGCGGAAATGATCTGCACCGGAAAACCGGCGCGAATGGCGGCTTCCAGAGTTTCGCAGGCCTCCGTGGCGAACCGCATCGGCGGCACGACATGACAGACCATGATTGTGAGAAACGGTTCAGCGCGAAAGGCCGCTTCGCTACCGGCGATCGTGTAGCAGATATCGGCAATCGCCGACACGTTCTCGGGCTCGGACACACTGATGCTGACATGTTTGGCCGTGCCGACCAGGCAGGCATAGGCGGTGTTCACGTCAAGTGATAACGGGTCCGGCGCATCACGGGCGACCAGGGACCGGCTGAAATGGTGCACATGCGGCATCGCGTCGACGAGCCGGGCCGCATCAAAGAGATCGCGCGTGGTGGACTCGCGGTAGCGACCGGTTGCAAGATCGACGAGCGCCGGCGACGCGCCTCCCGAACTCATATGGACGCGGGTTCCCGACAAATCGAGTTCCAATCCCGGTCGTCGACCATGCAGGACGACATCGCGCCGCGCCCCGGCAATGGATTCCAACACGAGATCGCGCGGGAACAGCAACCGTCCCTCATCCGTTACCCGTCCTCCGTGCGCGACAACCGGATCGATCATGGAGGGAATTGCCTGGCTCATGCCGAGCGTCGCTAGCAGATGCAGTGCTGAATCGTGGGTGGCCCGCTCCTCTTCCTGTGACAACGGTCGGTACCGCCCGCCCTCGACACCCGGCCAGACGGCCGGGCGCTCGTTTGCATCTCCGCCTTCATGCTGACGAATACGCGCTCTGCGGCCGCGCCGACCCCGTTCGAGCCCGGCTTCGGTTGCCCGATCCCGAGTCTGTTCGGCCATGGCTGAAACTCCACGGTTCAATAGAATTGATCCGAGATGAGGCTAACGACCGGGTTTATGGGTTACAAACGAGTTCTCTTGCTCTTATAGATGAATTGCATTCATTTATGGAACAGCCATGATCAAACTTCCACCCTTCGCTTCCCTCCGAGCCTTTGAAGCCGCGGCCCGCCATATGAGTTTCAAGAATGCGGCGCTGGAACTCGGCCTGACACCGACGGCTGTCAGCCATCAGATCAAACAACTGGAAAGCCTGAGCGGGCAGATGCTGTTTACGCGCCATGTACGGCGGGTCGAATTGACGTCACAAGGCAGAACCTTTGCCGAAGCCATTGGCCCGGCAATCGGGGAGATCGGTGCGGCTTTCGAAAGGCTGAGTGTCGGCACCGACCGGAAAACCGTAACGCTCGGAGCCGGACCGATCTTTGCCGCGCGCTGGCTGGTTCCCCGGTTGGCGGATTTCTGGGATGCCCATCCCGGCATCGACCTCTGGCTGCACCACTCGCCTTTACCGGTATGGCGTCAGATGGAACGGTTCGACATGGCGATCGCCTGGGGCAAAGGCGACTGGCCAGGGCTCGATTGCACGCCGATGCTGCGCATCGACGTCACCCCGGTCCTGGCGCCGGATTTTGCAGACACACATGGCGCACCGCGTTCGCCCGCGGACCTGCGGCGCCTGCCCCTGCTGCATCACCGCGACGGAGACGGTTGGCGACAATGGTTTGAAACGGCCGGCGTGCCGGTTCCAGACATATTGCCGGGTACGGTTTTTGAGGATGCAAACGTCCTGTTGCAGGCGACGCTTTCAGGGCGCGGTGCCGCTCTCGGCATCGTGCAGTTCGTCGAAGACGAACTCAAGGCCGGCCGGTTGATCCGGCCGTTTCCGTTGCAGGTGGACCCGGGCGATGCCTATTACCTCATTCATCGTCCCAATGCGCTCGCCAACGAGGCCGTTGCGGCGGCCCGGGACTGGTTGCTGCAGGCGCAACCTGATGCCCGGTTGCAGGGTCAACCCAAAATTGCCTGTCCCTGAGCATGCCACAGACAGGCGATCAGAAAACAGATCGCCGCCGCTGCGGAGGCGGCCGTGCGAACACTGTTCCAGAACGTCCACCGCGGCAAATAGATCCTGGCCCAATAGTCCATGGCCTCATTGCTGGCGCAATCCATGGTTTCAAGCCGATGATTCATCGGCACATTGAACACAAGCGTCACCCCGAAGACACCAACGAGATAAAGCAAGCCGCCCACGACAATCATCAAGGAGACCGGACCGGAGATCCACAGACCCGCATAGCCGGCCAGGAACAGAGAAACAGCCGCCATGCCAAGAAGCAGAACCATGAACAGGGTAGTCAGAACCTCCCGGTTTATGATCTGCATGACCTTGATGCCGGACTCCGCTCCCGCGCCCTTCAAAGAGCGCATGACAAAGTCGGAGAATGTCAGGAACACGCCCGATACGAGGCCTGAAGCCACGATTGAGCCCTGGCAGATGAAAAAGAACCAGTCAGACGACATGGGGGCCTCCTATGGGCGATTTGCGGGATTAGTAAGACAGAGCAGGCGCGCGACGCAGATAGGTGTCATCTTCCACCTGCTTCAGCATGAAATCGGCGACATCGGCTGTTGAAATCTTCAGGGTCGGGGCGCGGTCGGCAGCGGTGAAGCCGTGCCGGTATTTACCGGTTCGCGGACCTTCAACGAAATTGGCCGGACGTGCGATCACCCACTCCAATCCGCTTTGTCTGATGTGCTGTTCCTGCAACTCGTGATCTGCATAAAGGTGTCGCATCAGAAGCGGGACGAGAAAGAATTTGTAGCGAAGCGGCAGCACATCCGCGCTGTCGCCCGTGCCCAGCGCAGACAGACAGACCAACCGTCTGACGCCGGCCTCCTCCATCGCCCGCACGACATTGGCGGTCCCTCTGGCCCTGAGACCGTCTTTGTTCAAAAGCGGCATACCCAGGGCACACAGGACACAATCCTGACCGCTCATGGCCGCAACCAGCGATCCAAAGTCGAGGGCGTCGCCTGTTGCCAATCGAAGCTTTTCCCGCAACGAACCCAGTTTTTCGGGCTTGCGCACAAAGGCGGTGACTTCATGCCCCTGCGCCAACGCCTGGCTCACCAGATGAATCCCGACTTTACCGGTCGCACCAACAATCAACACTTTCATATCCAGGCTCCTGACTTGACACAATGTCAATTTACAAGCTGTCAAGTAAGATTCACTTGACACTATGTCAAGAGCAAGATTCTGCGATCAGTGAAAATATTTCGAACCGCGCCCAATCAGTCATGGACACGCATGTGGAGTCCCGGGGTTACCGCTGGAAGCGAAACACACAAACCGGCAACCACGCGCCGATTCGCCACCACTACGATCGGCAAACGAAGGACCTAACCGAGATTGAAACCGTCCGGCGCCGGCAGCCAGAGGCCGGACGTTTCGGCGCCTCACCGCACCCTGTTTCAGATCATCGTCCACATTAATCCACAGGCTGACGCACCGATCACCCGTTGGCCGATCTTTTTGCTGCTTGACTCTAGTGGGCGAGTCTCGGGTGCGTTATTTTGAACTGATTCGCGCTCAACAAAAGCAATTGGCCTCAGCGCTGGGGATCGGAAATCATGACGGTACGGATGGTGCGGCGATCAAGATCGCATGGAACAGGAGTCCCAATGCTGTTCTCAGCCGCAACCGTATTCGGAACGTCGGGGGTTCTCGCACAATCCGTGGCGGACACGTCCGCCTCGACGCTCGCAAACGCCCAAATCGGCTATTCCGACATTTCCGTCAATTCGACCATCGCGAATGCCGGCGCCGTCGAAATCGTGCTTTCGGCCGGTCTTATCGGTGCCGTTGTCTTCGCCGCTGCGACGGGCATCGGGCTGATCCGCGTCCGGCAAAAGTGTGAAATCGAACGGGAAGAGTTCAAAGCCGACATGCAACGTTTGCGCGCGGAAATGGACCTGAGCGAAACCCTTTTGACCTCCGACAACCAGCGCCAGATGATCTGGCCAGCTCCAGGCAAGACCCCCCTGCTCTTCGGCAAGCTTCCCGCCGAAGCCGACACGCCAAAAGCGGATGGCGCTTTCCTGGCTTTCGGCAGCTGGCTGGACGCGGGTTCCGCGGCATTGCTGGACGGTCGCATTGCCGACCTGCAACGCAGCGGCGAAGCTTTTTCGGACACGCTGAAAACTCGCGCCGGGAACTTTCTTGAATGCACCGGCAGAGTGGCCGGAGGAAAACCTGCGGTCTGTTTTCGCGCCGTCACCGGGGAACGGGAAGCATTCGCGGAACTGAAGGAAACCCACACCCGAACCAGAGCCGATCTGGACACCGCGCAGTCGCTCCTCGAAGCGGCGCCCGGACCGGCGTGGATCCGCAACCGGTCCGGCGATCTGGTTTGGGTGAATACCGCTTACATGGAAGCCGTTGGACTGGATACGCGCCAAAAGGTGATTGAGGAGGGTGTTGAACTGCTGGATGCCGCAGGTCGCGCGGCCGTTCGTCAGGGTCATGTCGCCAATGCCTATTATTCCGGCCGCCTGCCGGTTGTGGTCAACGGCAAACGTCAGATCTTCGATCTCACCGACCTGAATACGGGGAGCGGCAGCTGCGGACAGGCGGTCGACATGACTGAACTGGAGATCGCTCATGGAGACCTGAGGCGCACCATCGATTCGCATGAACGCACCCTCAACCAACTTCAGAGCGCGGTTGCGATCTTTGGCCCGAACCACACTCTGCAGTTCTACAACAAGGCCTACCAGACGTTGTGGTCGCTGGACTCCGCTTTCCTGGAATCCGAACCGCTTGATTCCGACGTGCTCGATGCGCTTCGCGCCCGCCGGCAATTGCCGGAACAGGCGGATTTCCGACGCTGGAAAACCGATCTGCTTGCCGCCTATCGCGAAAATGACGGGATTGAGGACCGGTGGCATTTACCCGACGGTCGGATTATCCGGGTCGTCGCCAATCCGCACCCGCAGGGCGGCGTTACCTATGTGTTTGAAAACATCACGGAACAGATGAAGCTGGAAAGCCGGTTCAACGCCCTGGCGCAGGTGCAGGGCGAAACGCTGGACAATCTGTCGGAGGGTGTCGCGGTGTTCGGGTCAGGGGGCCGTCTCACCCTTTGGAATCCCGCCTTCACGCAGCTCTGGTCCCTTGACGAGGAGATGCTTGTGGAAAACCCGCACGTCTCCGCCGTCATCGATGCCTGCCGGTCAAGCTACGACAATGATGGGGACTGGAACGGCTTCCTGCAGTCGATTGCCGGTGTGGATGACGCCCGCCAATTGTCCTCGAAACAGATGGCGCGGACCGACGGCAAGATCCTGACATATGGTATCGTACCGCTGCCGGACGGGGGGACGCTGGTCACCTTCACCGACGTCACCGCGGCGGTTAACGAAGAACGGGCATTGCGCGAAAAGACCGATGCGCTGGAAGAGGCCCATGCAATCAAAAACACGTTCCTGCAGCACGTCTCCTATGAAATGCGGTCGCCCCTGACCAACATTATCGGTTTTGCGCAATTGCTGTCGGAACCGCGAACCGGATCCCTCACGGACAAACAGCGCGAATATGCCGACTACATCCTGTCGTCCAGTTCGGCTCTGCTGGCGATCATCAACGACGTTCTCGATCTGGCGACGGTCGATGCCGGTATCATGGAACTCGACCTTGTTGAAATCGATGTCAAGAAGACCATCGATGCAATCACCGAGGCCGTGCAGGACAGGCTCAACGACACCGACATCGTATTGAAGACGTCCCTGCAATCGTCGCTCGCCGGATTTGTGGCCGACGAAAAACGCCTGCGCCAGATCCTGTTCAATCTGGTGACCAACGCGATCCGCTACTCGGATTCAGGCTGCAATGTCACGATCACCTGCGCGCGCTCCGACGACAACGTGATCTTCACCGTCGCCGACGACGGTTTGGGCATATCACAGGAAATCATTGATTCCGTGTTCGGCCGGTTTGTCAGCCATGGTACCCAGAACCGGAGACGCGGTGCCGGTCTCGGCCTGTCGATCGTCAAGAGTTTTGTCGAATTGCATGGCGGGTCGGTAGAAATCGACTCTCAGGAGGGAACCGGCACCACCGTGCGCTGCATCTTCCCGCATCGTCCGGCCTCAGCGGAACTGGCTGCGGAATAGTGCTTTTCGAACGCCCCCTTGCCACGGAAGACGCCACGCGGATGCTGGCGGAAGACATCGCCGCCGTTTTACGGCTCGGCGACACGCTGGCGCTGCAGGGTGACCTCGGCGCGGGAAAAACGACCTTCGCCCGCTATCTGATCCAGTCGCTGGCCGACAATTCAGACCTTGACGTACCAAGTCCGACGTTCACTCTCGCGCAGGCCTACCTGCCGGAAGATCTGGGCCTGCGGTATGCGGTACACCATTTCGATTTCTATCGTCTGGAAACGCCGGACGACGTCGATGAAATCGGATTCGACGCAGCGCTTGAAGACGGCGCCGCCCTGGTCGAATGGCCGCAACGCGCTCCCGATGCCATACCGGCAGACGCGCTCTGGCTGTCCATTGTGTTGTCCGAAGGCGGACAAAGAACAGCAACATTGCACAGCAATTTCCCCGAACATTGGCGCGGCCGGCTCGAACGGACTTTCGCAATCCGTCAATTTCTAAACGAGAATCATTGCGGATCGGCAAGGCGCCGGCACCTGACCGGCGACGCATCCACCCGTGCGTATGAGCGGATCTGGCAGAATGGCGAATGCCAGGTGCTGATGAACGCACCGGCGGTTCCGGACGGGCCGCCGGTGCGCAACGGATTGCCCTACAGCCAGATCGCGCATCTGGCAGAATCGGTCCGACCTTTTGTCGCGATAGGCATGAGCCTGAAGACGTATGGGTTCTCCGCGCCGCGATTCTCGGCTGTCGATATCGAGCAGGGTTTGCTTCTCCTGGAAGATCTCGGCAATGGAAAAGTGGTTGCCGACGACGCACCGATTGGCGAGCGCTACGAGGTGGCGATCGACGTGCTGGTGGCAATGCACGGGCGGGACTGGCCGGATCGCGCGGAACTTCCGGACGGCTCCTCCCATCGTCTGCCGCTTTATGACGAGTCCGCCTATCTGATTGAAACCGAGCTCTATTGCGACTGGTACGTACCGCACATCACCGGCGAAACCGCGAGCCCGGCGGCAAAATCGGAATTTGTGCGACTTTGGCGGCGCCTGATCGAAAACCTCGATGACAGCGAGGACGGTTGGGTGCTCAGGGACTTTCATTCACCGAACCTGATCTGGTTGCCGGAACGCGACGGGATCGAACGCATCGGCCTGATCGATTTTCAAGACGCGCTCTATGGTCCTCTCGCCTACGATGTCGCCTCCCTCTGCCAGGACGCTCGCGTGACGGTTACCGCCGAACTGGAAACCCATCTGATTGCACGATATTGCGCGGGACGCCGGGCCGATAATCCAAACTTCGATGAAGACAGATTTCGCCGGGATTACGCCATATTGGCGGCACAACGCGCCACTAAGATTCTCGGCATCTTTGCAAGACTGAACGACCGCGACGGGAAACCGAATTATCTTCGTCACATTCCCCGTCTACACGCCTATCTGGACCGGTGTCTGGGCCATGCGGCCTTGTCGGACATCCGATCCTGGTACGAAATGAATGCGCCCGAAGGAAAGGGTTGAGGGCTCACACACCGCACGATTCGGTTGAATCTCGCGGCAAAATGCCCATCTAATTCAGAGGTAAATGAAATACCGGAATCGACTGAATCACCGGTTTCGCAAGTTCTTTGTAACGCGCATTCTGTACCGCGCATTTCCAGCCGATCCGAAAAAGGTACGGCGGAGCAACATTTTTGGGCAATCCGGCACCGATGACCGGGTTGCGGTTTACATTGGTGACAGGCATGAACATGCAAGCAAATCACTGCCAGGGAGCGCCGAAAAAGGCGATGGTCCTGGCCGCGGGACTCGGGACCCGCATGCGCCCTATAACGGCGACGATTCCAAAACCGCTGGTCGAAGTGGCCGGCAAATCCCTGATTGATCACGGTCTCGACAGACTGGCAGCTGCCGGCGTCGAG
>JGI12316J15309_10006551_pt1 | contig 99452 bp, 72 predicted proteins | sample MarCyaLeptolynsp_FD_15309 | JGI IMG/M metagenome (IMG submission 15309)
CGGTCGAGTACGAAGAGAGCTACCGAAACCAGCAAGCCCCAGCCGCCGAGGCTGGACTCAACTAAACCGGCCGCCGAGAAAGCCGGGGCGGTTCAGGATTCGGGGGGATTCGGGATTAGACCCCCGGTCCGGGATTCGATGGGCGGGGATTCCGGGATTCGCGGGGATTCAGTTGGCCTCGCAATAGCGGTTGGCCTCGCGGGCGACAGCTGTGGCGGAGCTCGCCACAAGTTGTCGTGAACATCGCGCTCGAACCCCGAAAACAAGGGAATCCGCCTTGGTATCGCGCGTGCAGAGGTCGCTGGGCGCGCGGCCCTAACGAGCTTTGCGGGGCTGCGGTCGAGAAGAACACCTTGGCGCTCGCATTGAGCGGCAAGGGTCGGCCACTAGCCACTTGGAGAAACAACGTGAAGTACCGCCAATGCCTCCCCGCCATTAGCCTGCTCGCCCTCGCGTGCGGCTGCAACCAGGATCAAGACCCGGTCCAGTATCAGTGCTTTCTCGAAAGCGTGGGCCTCGGACCTGTTTGCGTGCCGTACGAGTACCGAGCGCTCAAGCAAGAGTCCTGCGTCGCAAAGTGCAAGATCCTGCAGGACACGTTCCCCGCCGACCATCCGGTGCAAGCGGGCAACTGCGAAAACGCCACGTACCTGGATCCGCAAAAGACGTGCCCGATAGCCGATGACTTCCTGCCGGACGCGATCTTTGACGACCCGGACCAGGGCGTGACCCAAAGGTTTCACTGCGTAACACCGTTCTCCGACTACCAGGAGTGGGTCACGTGCGACGGCGACGACGCCCTTTACCAGAACAATCTTCCGCGGTTTCTCCGCGTGTGCGCGGACGATATGACGGCAGCTCACCTAAGCTGCATCAACGATTGCAAAACCGAAGTCGAGAACTTCAACGCCCAGCTCGAAGCCGCGGGTGCGCCCTGCACGGTCCCGCTCAGCGAGTGTGACAACACCCAGTTTCCCACCGAGCTCTCGGGGCAGTTTTGCGACAAAGAGGAACTGGTCGTCGGCGGCAGTGGTGACTTCGCTGAGAACGTCGTTTGGCGGGCCGACCAAAGTGGGACGGCAACTCTTTCGCTGGACTGCGACCTCTCGAGCGATTGCCGCGAGCACTTCGGCAAGGAGGCTCCGGGAGATCTAGCAGCGCGAAGCAGTCGCAACCAGGCTGGCACCGTGGCGCTGCGAGGCCTGGTGTCCGTTCGCGGCCAACGAGGAAACACCGCCAGCCTCACCGTCGTCGGCGAAATCTCGGCGAAGGCAGCTCGCTGTGACAATCCCCTCGGTACGTGCCCGGTCCTGGTACAAACTCTCTCCGTTCGCAACGCGGGCCCGTCGACCACGCTGTCCACGGCGGACTCGCGCTACCGCATAACGGCGCTTGCGATCACGCTTGAGCGGCCGACGATGGCTGTGGGTCGCCCACGCGTTGGCGATGTACAACTCCTTTCCGACCGCACGCCGCTGTACGTCGACGCGGTCGTCGCCGAACCCACGCTTGGCGTGACTTTGCGCCACCAGGCGCCGCTGGTTCTTCCCACCAACCTCACCGGAACTCTCTCCGCGTCCGGCTCAATCGCAAGCCTTCGCGGCAAAGCGGAAGTCCCGGGACTCGGGGTCGTAGAGCTAGAACTCAAAGCCGACGCCGCTGGCGCGTCCAAGGGAGATCGCTAATGCGAGGCCTGGTAGCGGTATTGGTGGCAGGAAGCTTGATGCCCTTCGCGAGCGCCGTGAACGCTCAATCGCGCGGGATAGTGTTTGCGAATCCACAGCCCTTCTGCCCGACGAATCCCCTGGGTGAGTCTGAGCCCGGCGATCGTTTCGGCTTCGCCCTGGCACTCGGTGACTTCGACGGAGACGGCGCCCTTGACCTCGCCGTCGGTGCTCCCGGTGAAAACCAGAACCGCGGCGCCGTCTTTTTGTACGACGGGTTCTTTCCAAACCCGAAGGGCAAATTCGTTGAACTGATGCCGGGCGAGGTGCTGTTTCGCCATCATCTGGGAAGCCTGCCGGCCAATATCGGTGACGAACTCGGCTACGCCCTGGTGGCGGCCGACTTCAACGGGGATGGGTTCGACGACCTCGCCATGGGCGTTCCAGGCGCCAACAGCCCGCTGGGCTCGATGACGGGTCGAGTCTACGTCGGGTTCGGCTCACCTCACGGACTCGACGACTTTCAGGACATATCGCCGAGCGTCGCCGGCGTCCTTCCGACGGGCGCCGACCGCTTTGGTTGGGCGCTGGCCGCCGGCGATGTGAACGGCGACGGACGGGACGACCTTGCGATTGGCGCCCCTGGGACCGCCGCCGCGAGCGGTCTTCAAGGCGGAGCGGTCCACGTTCTAACCGGCGACAAATCGAGCCTGATCGCATGGGCTACCGTTAGCCAGGAGACCCCTCTAAACGAGATCGCGGGCGCCGACCACGCAACGGATCCTATCGGTTCGACGGACCACTGGGACGAGTTCGGCGCCTCCATGGCGTTCGGCGACTTCAACAACGACGGCCGCGATGACCTGGTGGTTGGTGCCCCCGGGGACTCGATAGGCACCGTGCGCTCGGGAGCCGCGTACGTCTTCCTGGCGACCGACACTCAGCTCCAGGGCTGGGCCCGTCTGGACCAGGAGCCCTTCGACTCCAACGAACAAGGCGACGGTTTTGGGTTCTCGGTCACGGCTGGCAACTTCAAAACCAGCTCGCTCTACTTCGACGAGATCGTCGTAGGCGCGCCGTTCGAGGACCTCGGCACCGCTGGTACCTACCAGGATGCAGGAGCGGTCTACACCTTCGAGAAGGCGGGGAATTTCATGGCGCCGCTTGCGCCGCTGTATCAAACCGGCGCCAGCGACAATGAAAGCGGCGACCAGTTCGGGTATCGCATGGCGCCCTCCTACGACGGCGACGGCAGGCTCTACCTCAGCGTGACGGCGCCCGGTGACAATCGCCTGGGCCTCCCAAACGTCGGTGAGGTGCTGGCGTTCCGGTCCGGCCCCTCCGGCGTGTCGGTCCCCAGCGATGGCTCAGAACCGCCCAAGGGCGCCCTCTGGTACGGAACGGAGCCAGAGCAGCGCCTGGGTATCTCCGTCGCCGGACATCGGCTCGGTATCGTCGCAGGCCACTACGGCAACGCCACCGAGTTTGGCGGCGTTCGCCGGGCCAAAGACAGCATCTTTCAGGAGACCGTGAACACCCCTCCGCACTGCAACCGCTCCCTGTAGCGAACCTCATCGACGAACAAGTCCCCGGGGGCGCAAGCGCGCCTCCGGGGACTCTTTTGTGCTTGTCCGGTCGCCCCTTGCGCCCCGGGTCAAGTCCCGGAAACGCTAGCGAGCGTTGGGCACCGAGATCGCGACGGCGCGCAGGTTCGAAATGAACTGGGCAGCGACCTGCGATCCCGGCCGGTAGAAGACCGGCGGCTCGCCGAAAGGCGCGTCTACGGTCACGTCGCGGCGTCCTGTGTAGCGGCGGCCACTCCACAGCTGAACCCACTCCCCGGGGGGCAAGTACACCGACTTGCGATCTCGACGGGCGTTCGCCTGGTCGCCGGTGCGACCGGGGATGTACCAGGGAGCGCATTTGTCGAGCACCGGTGCGACGAGAAACTCTACCGCTCAAACAAGACCCCCGGTCCGGGATTCGTACGTCCGGGATTCGTATCCAATGCGTGCCGCCGCTTACGAACAAGCAGTGCCACAAGCCACCCGGACTTCCCAACAGCCGTTCGAACGAGCGCGACCGCCTACCGATCAAACAAAACCCCCGGTCCGGGACTCGCAACAGCCGTTCGAACGAGCGCGACCGCCTACCGATCAAACAAGACCCCCGGTCCGGGATTCATGCCGAGCCCGCTAGCGCGATGGCCGCGGCGTGCGGGAAACGAACGCCTTGAACTCCTCCCCGAGCACGGCGACTGTCTCCTCGGTGACGTCCACCGCGAACAGCCGGGGCTCCGCCCGGAATCGGCGCTTCAGATTCACAGGCGCCCAACTCTCGCCATCCCAGTGAAGCATCGTACCAGCATCCCCGACGGCGAAGAGATCGTGCGGTCCGGTCCCCGCGATCGCGCTTAGGTCCTGGGCGCCGCCCGCCCCCTCGCTTCTCCGTCCGCCGTCTCGCCCGTCCAGACGCCAAATCGCCCCGCCCTCTCCTACGACGACCACGTCGTCGCCGCCCGTCCAAACGGCGCGAAGATCGCGATCCGTCTTCATTCCGACCGATATCCACGCGGCACCGCGTTTCTCGAGGATGGTTCCGTTGCGCCCAACCGCGAACACACGTCCCTCGTCGTCCCCCCACACGTCGAGCAGCTCGGCATCAGAACCGCTCGCTTGTCGACTCCAGGCCGTGCCGTCGTAGTGGAGAATCGTGCCGGAATCGCCAACCGCGTAGACGCCGCCAGAGTCGCCCCAGAGCGCATTGAGATGCTGGTCGGTGGGCGAATCGACCTCCGTCCATTCCGCGCCGCCTTCAAGCCGGTGACGAACTTCGCCGGCGCTACCGACCGCAAAGGCGATCCCGTCTCGTTTCCAAAACGCGCGCGCTTCGAAACCGGGGACTCTGATGTGTTCTAGAGATCCGTGTCGTTCTACCGGCCCCGCGTAGATGCGATCGCGCTGCGCGAGGATCAGTTCGTCGTCGTCGAGTCGCAGCGCGTGGTATTGCGAACTTGATCCACCGAAGGCGTAAGTCGGTTGCAAGTGCCCAAGCCCCAGGCGGCCTGCGACCCAAACAGTACCGTGGGGCGACCGCCAAAAATCGGTCACTGCACCGACGATCGCCGCGGAGTCGCGAACAAACCTGCCATTTCGCTCCCGCGCGAGATAGCCGAAGACCGAGAGATCCTCATCGCCGCCACCCACCACGATTTTTCCGTGCGGTCCGAACCCCAGTCTGCCGACGTCGAACCCCGGGAACTCCAGCTCTCGGGACCAACCGTCGCCAGTCCGCCGAAATATTTCCCCGCAATCGACAACGAGGTCGCCTGCCAATTCCGCGAAATCCCGGCAACCGGACGGGACACCAACGAAAGGACGCAACTCTCCATTGACGAGTCGAGCTAACCCAGAAACCGCGTTGTACCCGAAACCCGATACGTAAACATCGCCGTTTGCAGTCACATGAGGACTGAACGCATCGAAATCCGCGTAGCCAAGTGTCTCCCAGCCATCGCCCGCCCCCACGAACACGACGTGATCCCACGAGCCCTCGGCCAGCCCTGTGAGATAAACCACCTCGCCGAAAACCGCTCCTCTACCGAACCGAAGGTCGCCCTTCGGCCGCGCGATGTCTTGCCAGGAAGTCCCGTCGAAACGCATTAGCGAATCGAAGCCACCGACGAAAACCGCTCCGTCTTCGTTGCCGGCAATCCAGGTAAGAACGTCATCCTTCTGCAAGATCTGACGCCACGTGCGTCCGTTCCAGTAATGAACGAAGGACGTGCCCTCGAACTCCATCGGCGATGAAAGCAAGAAGAGGTCATCGTCTGCTCGGCCCCAGAGCTGTCTGATCACTTCGGCGCCGTCACCGGGGTCAGAGGGCACGGCCACCGCACGAACTCCCCAGCCGATGCAGGCGTCGAAGGCAGCGGTACAGCCTCGAGAACATCGCACGTGCCCTTCGTCGAACGCGAGGTCGGCGCAGGTGACGCCACCCGGTGGGCGACCGTCGCACTGTTCCGGGCCGTTTGCGACACCGTCGCCGCAGAAACCAGTGCAGCCGGAAGCGTCAAAGCCACAAATCTCCGAACAACCAAGTTGCCCTTCGTAGAACCCGAGGTCCTCGCAACTCGACTCTGCGACACGGCCATCACACTCCTCCCCGCCGTTCGTTTCTCCATCGCCGCATCGAGCGAGGGTGCAATCGGCCCGGCAAAACCCTTGCGAACCATTGGAGAACGAACAGCTTTCCGGCAGCGACTCGGGCGAATCACCGCAATCGCAGGACTCGTCATTCGTCGCGTCAATGACTCCATTGCCGCATACCTCGTTCGACAGGCAGTCCGCGCTACAGCCATCTCCGCCGACGCTGTTACCGTCGTCACATGCCTCCCCGGGACCGATCACCCCGTCGCCACAACCTCGCGGTACACATACCCCCAGGTGACAGAGCCCGTCCGAAATACTACTGGTCGCGCAACTCTGCGACTCAGAGGCTCCGCGACACCGACGAATCTGCTCACGGCTAACGCAAGCATTGATCGTGTCGCTGCATTCCTGCCCGGCGGGACACACCCGGCCATCACTACACACGCTGATCTCTGAATCGCTACATGAGGCGGCCAACGCGACTGCGGCGACGACGAGTGGTATCGCATACGTTCGACTCAAAACTGCACCATCCGAAGCAAACGACGACGATTCGAGAAGAAGATCTGCCTGGGGGTAGCAAAAACGGTTGGCCTATCGGGCGCATCCCACTCGGGGCTCGCGAATCTCTCCCAGCGGGCCCCGTTCCAGTGGAACAGCGAAGACCGGAAAAAGCCTTGAAAAAAGAGATCGCTGGAGGAAGTGCCGTGAACAGTCCACGAGGCCTCCACGCTGCCTATGGACGACTCGCCGGCGGTCAGTTCATTTGCAGCGGAGTGAAAGTGACGCGTCCATTCTCGGCCGTCAAAGTGGAACATCACGACAGAAAAAAACGCGCTACCTCCAGCGATCCACAGGTCGTCTGTTCCCGAGGCCCACATGGATTCCAGATTGTCACCTGGAGCGATGGGCAAGCCCAAAGAAGTCGACGTCCCCGGGCTCGACCACGATATAGCCTGTCCGTCGGAGTCGAGTGCAAAGACTCTACCTTCGACCGCGTGGACTGCGACGAGCGGAGCAGAATGATAAGACCAGACGTCGGAGTCTCCCTGTCGGTACCGGATCACCAACCCGGTCTCGGCAGTCTCGCCAGCGGCCAGGACCGTTTCTCCGTCGAACAAGGTAAGGCTCCGGAGAGACACGTCTTCGTCGAACGACGAAACGAGGCGCCAGGTGTTGCTGGCGCCCTCGAACAAGTAGAGGGCTCTCTTTGCCACGGCATAGACCCTCTCGTCGGTCGGTGTACTTGCGTCGAGTAAGTCCACAACCGATTCGGGAGTGTTCGGCATCTCGGTCCACCGCCCGTCCACGAACCTGTAGAGCCAGGTCGGACGATTGGGTCCCTGCCAGCGGCCGTAGCTCGCGACGGCGTAGATTGGCCCGGCATCGCCGCGCCTGCTGAATTTCACGAAATCCAGGCGAGGCGACTCGAGGGCTCGCAGCCAATCGCCCCCCTGGTATTCGAACACGTTGCGAGCGCCGACCGCGTACAGACGCGCACCGTCCGTTGCGACATCCTTCATGCCGAGATGTCCCTCCGAGTCGAAGTACTGACGCCATGTGTTCCCTCGAAACCGGAACAACGAGCCAGACGTAGCAGCACCGATGAGTTCCCCCCGGAACACCTCTAGCCGCTTGATCGTCCGAGGTACCGTGTGAACTGTCCAGCCGCGCCGTTCGCGGACCGCAACCACGCCATCTCCCGCGATGAACAGCGTTTCCCCCAGGAACGCTGCATCATGCAGCGCGACTGTCGCGGGCAGCCCGGGTATCTCCACCCGTTCCCAGGCTTCGTCTATTTTCTCTAGCACGGTCGCCGCGTCTCCAACGACGACGAGATTTCCCGAGTCAGATCTAGCGACGGAGCGTAGATCGGCTGCAATGCCAGTATCGATTGTCGACCAACGCCCGTCGAATTCGAGAACCGTTCCTTTGGCGCCGATCGCGCACGCACTTGAGTCTGAGAGAATGAGAACGTCGAATAGTGTTTCCTCCGTCGGAGTCGATTCCTCCGACCAACGCGCACCATCGAACCGTCGAATTCCCCCGTGCTCTCCGACAACTAGGGCGGCGTCGATTCTTCCCGTTGCATCGGTTGAAGCGTCGACGGCGATAAGATTTTGCCCTGCCCCCGTGATCGGAAACCAGTCTTCTCCGATCCGCTGCCAGACACCATCAGCTCCCACCGCCATGCCAGCGCCCTTGGCCACCCAGACACTGCGAAAACCACTCGCTTCGTTGCTGCGGACCCACGAAACGCCGCCCGAGCGGAGAACGGTGCCGTCGGCACCTACGGCCAGCTGACTGCGGGCTTCCGCGAGCGAAATACCGAGCAGGCTCGAGTCGCTTGCGTTCTCCACGATGGTTGCGGTCTCGTCTTCAAGATGAACGATCAGGCCACCGTCTCCGACTGCTACAGCCTGTTCTCCCAACACGTCGACCGCTCGCAGCGAGCGAAGCGTTCGCGTGGAAAGCCGCGTCAACACATTTCCTTTCAGGCGGGCCGCGTAGCCTCCCGCGCCGACTACCCAAACGCCTTCTTCGAAGGGCGCCAACGAATAGAGGTCATTGACGGCGCCGGAGTCGATCCGAGTCCACACGTCGCTGTGGCGAACAAAAAGAGCGCCACCATCGCCCACGACATACAGGGCTCCGTTTTTGTCGCCGACTACGCCGTTGAGTCGCTCGGACGTGGGCGAAGTGACTTCTCTCCAGGCGCCTCCCTCGTACTCAATCACCACACCGCGTTCCCCGACGGCGTAGCCCCCACCGGAGGGCGGCAACCAAACGGAGCGCAAAGCGACGCGGGTCGGCGATACCTCGTTCCGCCAGGAGGTGCCGTCGAAGCGTACGATCGTTCCCTCAGCACCGACGGCGACGACGTCGTTGTACCCCCTGCCGTGGATTGCCATAAGGTCCTGCTCGATTGCGAAGGCGGACTCACGCCAACGCGCGCTGTCGAACTCAAGAACCGTTCCGTCGTCACCAACCGCAAACGCGCTCTTTCCAGCCGACCAGATCCCGCGCAGCAAAGCGGAAGAGTCGGTGACGTCGCGAAACCAGCCGACGTCCGAACACCTTGCAAACGACGCTGCGCACTGATCCGTACACGATACATGCCCGACAGAGTAGCCAGCCCCTTGGCAACCACTCGCCGGGGAGTTTCCATCGCAGACTTCTGGACCGTTGACGACGCCGTCACCGCAAAACCCTTCGCAGCCGCTCGAGTCGAAGCGACAGCTGTTCGTGCAAGACAGCTCACCACCGTAGAACCCAACATCGACGCACCCGACCTCGAGCGACAGAGTCGGTTCGCAAGACTCGGGGGCCTTGAGTTCACCGTCTCCGCAGCCCGCGAAGAGGCAAGCGCTGGTGCATCCGCCTGTTCCGTTGACGGCAGTGCAGCCGACTGGGAGCGCCTCCAAGTCCGCTCCGCAATCACACGCCTCCCCCAGCTCAATGTCGACGATGCCGTTGCCACACACTTCGTCGGAGGCGCAGTCCGCCCGACAACCGTCCCCCGACAGCGAGTTCCCGTCGTCACAGACTTCGCCGGGCTCCAACGAGCCGTTTCCGCAAGACGTGGGAATGCAAAGGCCAGCGCTACAAACACCCGGGTCGAGCCCCACCGCCGTACAGCCCGCCCCGTCGCTGCTGTCGTTGCATGCACGGATTCGGTCTTCTGGCACGCAAAGCGCGTGCGCTTCTGCGCAAACCAGCCCAGGGGCACACACGAAGTCACCGCCGCAAGGTTGCGCGGCTGGCTCGACGCAAGCCGCTGCGGAAAAAGCAAGGAACATGACCCGACACACGGCACGCATCGCGGCGATGCCTTAACACGCGGCCGAGAGTATCGAGAGTACGTTTCCCTACACTTCTAACGTAGGCACCTGATTTTTCTCGGAGGACCGCGAGAATGCGAACCCGGGCTCGGTGGCGTTGGGGTATGGGTCGCTCATGAAGGCCCCCTTCCCCCGCCTGTTCTTCGCGCTGGCCCTACCAACGACACTCTGCATCGCGGCGTGTGACAACTCAGTCGAGTCCGAGCCCACCTCCGCCGCGCCGGACGAAAGCGACCCCGCTCCGGCCGGGGGTACGGCAGCGAGCTCGGCAACGGCAGGCTGCGTTGCTGGCGACCCGGGGACCGGTTCCCCGGTTAGCTTGCCGACCAACCTCACGGTAGGTGCGTTTTCGGTGGACATTGACGCTGCGGGGCGTCTGGACGTTCGTCATGCCGACGGTCAAGACCGGCCGTTGTTCGCCACGGCGCCTGGGCGACCGGTTCTCGAGGTCGCCCGGGTCGGCTTGGACGTAGAGGAGAACCAGGGCTCGTTCTCAGTTGACGTGACGGTCAACGCCACTTGCACCAACCCGCGCCTGGGCCGGGTCGTCCAAACGAACGGTGGCGTCGTACTCCAGGGTGGCTTCGCCGACTGCAGCGAAATGGGTTGGGAGCTACAGCTTTGCGAAGCATCGTACGGACACCTGGCGTTCGCGGTCGCCGTGCAGGACGAAAGCCAAAGCGCGCGAGAGGAGACAGTGCGCGTCACGCTCAACGTAGCCTCCGAGGCAGACGAGCGAATCTTCGGCATGGGCGAGCAATTCCCTCACGACACGCTGAACCTCAAGGGCCGCACCATTCCGGTGTTGTCGCAGGAGGGCGGCATCGGTCGAGGGCGACGCGAGATAAGCGCCATTGTCAACGCCGTCTCGCCAGGTTCAGGGGGAACCGAAGAAACGACCTACTACGCAGCCCCGCACTACATCACCAGCAAGTTGCGCTCGCTATTTCTCGAAAACACCGAGTACGCCGAGTTCGACTTCGGCGATGACAACGTGACGCGAATCGCCGTGTACTCCGAGACTGCGTCGGGGCGAATTCTCTTCGGCACCAACCCTCTGGAGCTGATTGAGCGTTTTACCGAGTACGCCGGCCGTATGTCGGGACTGCCCGACTGGGTACACAACGGCGCCGTTCTCGCGCTGGCTCGCGACCTCCCGGGGAGTCTGCAAATCGTCGACGCGCTCCGCGAACGCGGCGCCCGCATATCCGGTGTTTGGAACCAGACCTGGTCGGGCAAAGCAATCACCAACATCGGCGAGCAGGTGCTGTGGAACTGGGTACAAAACCCGAGCCGTCATCCGCAATGGAGCAGCTTCGTCCAAGCGCTCGCCAACCGTGGCATCCGCACCCTCTGCTACATAAACCCGATGCTGGTCGACCTCGAACGGGCGCGCCAAGACGGAAGCATCGACCTGGATCCCATCCCGCCTGGTGACGAGTTGTATACGCAGGCCACCGACTACTTCGTCAAACGTGGGAACGGCGAAATCTACGACATCGAGGTCACAGCGTTCGAGGTCGGGCTGTTCGATCTCACGAACCCGGAGGCTCGTCGCTGGATCAAGGATCTGATCGTCGAAGAGTTCCTCGGCGCCGGCTGCAGCGGCTGGATGGTCGACTTCGCTGAGGCGCTGCCGTTCGACGCCGTGCTCGCATCAGGCGAGAGCGCGGCGAGCTACCACAACCAGTACCCTGTGGACTGGATGCGGGTGAACCGCGAGGCGATCGAAGAGGCAGGCGCGCTCGGTGAAGTCTTGCTCTTCAACCGCTCCGGCCATACCCGCACACCGGCCCATTCGATGCTGCTGTGGGAGGGGGACCAGATGGTCACGTGGGATAAGTTCGACGGTCTTACCAACGCCATGCGCGGCCTGATCAACGGTGGGTTCTCGGGCATTTCCGTGAATCACTCCGATACCGGCGGGTACACGGCGGCAGTCTTCGACTTGCTCGGTCTCGAGCTATCCTTGTTCGCGCGTGAGCGCGACATGCTCAAGCGGTGGACAGAGATGAACGCCTTCACCGCGGTCCTTCGCACCCATGAGAGCAACAAGCCCGAAGAGCTGTGGCAAGTCTATGGAAAGTACACAGACGGGCGCTTCCAACCCGACACCGACCTCATCGATCACTTCGCTCGCTTCACCAAGGTCTATGAAGCTCTCGGATTTTACCGTCGGGAGCTCGTGGCCCACGCCGCCGAACGTGGCTGGCCCGTCGTTCGCCATACGTGGATGAACTATCCGGGAACCAACGGCGCTCTCGAAGCCGACGATCAGTTCATGTTGGGGGATGAAATCGTAGTAGCGCCCTACACCTCGAAGCGGAGAAACTTCTGCTGGCGCTGTTCCCCACGCTGGGGATTCAACAAGGAAGTATTTCTCCCACCGGGGGACCGCTGGGTCCATGTATGGAGCGGACGGGTCTATGGCGGCGGCGATACGGTCCGCGTTCACGCGCCGCTGGGCGAACCGGCTGTCTTTTACCGTGAGGGCTCGGCGGTTGGGGCCCAGTTCGTTCGCAACTTGCGCGAAGCCGGCGTCCTGTAGCTGTTCGGCTCGGCCGGCGGATTCGCTCTCAGTAGGGTGGCGGCAGCCGTCCGCCACCCTCTTGAGGGCCGCGTTATGCTCGCTTCGCCGATGACCTTGCGTACGCTTCGCTTTCCCGTCGCCTCTGTCCTAACTGCCGCTCTCGCCGCCACGTCGCTCACCGCCCGTGCCGACGAGACCAATCGCAATTTGTTTCCCGTGGGCGACCGGGAGGCCTTCATGGCCAACACGGGCATCACCAGCCCGAGCGCGGGGGCGGTCTTCTACAACCCGGCGAATCTGGCTCGGCTGGGCACGCCGACCCTCGCCATGACGGGCACGACGCTGATGCGCTTCGACCTGTCGACCGACGCGTTGCTGGTCATCGACGCCGAGGACCAGCCATTCAACGCCTCGGGTTTTCTCACCATCCCCACGAGCATCGTGTCGACCTACGAGGTCGGAAACTGGCACCTGGCCACGTCGATTCTCGTGCCCGATGCCATCGAGCTCACCAACCAGCTCAGCTTCGAAAGCCCCCTCGTTCAGGGCACCATTGTGTTTCGCGAAAGTCAGCAGGACCTGTGGCTCGGCGCATCCGCCGCGCGCGCGGTGGGCGAGCGCGGCACCGTCGGCGTGAGTCTCTTCGGCGTGCAGCGCACCCAGGCTCAGTTTCAGGTTCTCAACATCACCAGCGACGCCGGCGCCGCACTGCAAACCACGGAGAACCTCGAGGCCAGCCTGATCGGCGCGACGGCCGTCGTCGGCGGCCACTGGCAAGTCACGGACACCGTCGGAGTCGGTGCCCGCTTTCAGACCCCGCTGGTCAACGTGTCCAGCAGCGCGAGCGACTACCTGAGTACGCTCACCGCCGACGGCGACTCGGTGACGTTCACCGAAACGTCCCTGGAGGGGCTCGACTACGAGCGCCCCATGCCGTGGGACGTGGGCGTGGGCGTGTCGGTGCGGGCGTCGCCGGCGATCGAGCTGGTCGCCGATGTCAACGTGCAGCTACCCGCGACGTTTCGCCGCTTGCCCGGTGACGATGAAACCGAGCTCGAGACCGCGCTGCGAGCCAGCGTCGGCGCCGACTTCGACCTGCCCGGCTCCCTTCGAGCGCAGGTCGGCGGCCTGTACAACGGATCGGCCAGTCCCGAACCGGCGCGCGAAGGCGACGCGCGCGAGGACTACTGGGGGGCAACCGGTGGACTCTCGTGGCGATCGGGCCGCACGCGCACCGGACTCGGCCTGTTTTTCCACCAGTCCTTCGGCGAGCTTTTGCCCAGCGGCCTCGGCGACGGCAACGAGCGCCGCGTCGACATTCGCACGCGGCTCTTCGGCGCCCTCATCACCGTCGACTACAGCCTCTAGGCGCGGACGAAGCGCCTCGAGCCGCCCGCCTCCAAAACGTTCCTCGCCGATCTACACTCGCTTCGAGACGCAGCGGAGTCCCGTCTCTAAGCGCCGGCCCCCCCGCGCGAATAGACGCTGCCGCGATCGCCGGTTTCGTTTTCGACCTTTGCCCGGGGCTTCGAGCGACGGCACGCCGCCGGTAAAAAAACCTCCTTGACAGCGCGAGGGGAGCTGCCTAGCGTGTAAGGACAGTGATGCAGCCGCGCACCACCACGACCACTACTACCCGCATCGACGGGCGTAGGGTCGTGCGCGCTGGCTAACCGCGCAAACCGCAAACGCCACGTCGGGACCGACGGTGGCGTTTTTTTGTGGCGTTCCTGTCGTCTCGACCGACGGAGGAACGACATGAAACTGCAAAGCAATGATCACCGCGAACTGGCCCGTCGCCTGGACCTGTTTCACTTTCGCGACGAAGCGCCGGGCATGGCCTTCTGGCGACCGAACGGGCTACTGCTGCACAAAGCGCTCGAGGACGCCGCCCGACAATTGGCCCTGGCACAGGGCTATCGGGAGGTCCGCACGCCGCAGCTGTTGCGCAGCGACGTCTGGAAGTCGAGTGGGCACTGGGAGCACTTTCGCCACCACATGTTTCAGGCGCCAGACGGCAACCTCGCGGCTGCGCTCAAGCCGGTGAGCTGTCCCGGGCATATCTTGCTGCTCAACGGGCGCTCGCCGTCGTATCGCGAACTGCCCCTGCGCCTGTGCGAGTTCGGCGTGTGCCACCGCAACGAGCCGAGCGGCACGCTCCACGGCCTGCTGCGGCTGCGCCAGTTTACCCAGGACGATGGACACATCTTCTGCGAACAAGACAATGCCGTGGCCGAGATATCGCGCTTCTGCGGCGCGGTCGCCCCCTTCTATCGCGCGTTCGGCTTCGAGTCGGTCCGGTTCGCACTTTCGACGCGCCCCCAGGCCCGGGCGGGCGACGATGCCGATTGGGACGTCGCCGAGGCCGCTCTCGCCCGGGCACTGGAGGAGCGCGACATTCCGTTCGAAATCCAACCCGGGGAAGGCGCGTTCTACGGCCCCAAGATCGAGTTCAGCCTCGACGATCGCGCGGGCCGAGCCTGGCAGTGCGGGACGATCCAGTTCGATCTGGCCATGGCGCGAAGCTTTGGCCTCCGTTACCTCGATCGCCACGGCGAACTGCGCCGTCCAGCCATGCTGCACCGGGCGGTCTTCGGCAGCGTCGAGCGCTTCATGGCGATCCTGTTGGAGCACCACGGCGCGGCGCTGCCACCGTGGCTGGCGCCGGTACAGGCTGCGGTCTTGCCGGTCGGCGAGGCTCAGGTCGAGTCGGCGCGGGCGCTCGATCGAGCGCTTGTCGAGCGCGGTGTCCGTTCGTCGGTCGAGGCCGACGGCAGCCTGGCGCGCCGGGTCGCCCTCGCCAACGAGCGAGGGGTTGCCTTCGTCGTGGTTCTCGGGGACCGCGAGCTGCGTTCGAACCGCGTTTCCGTGCGATCGCCAGCCGGGCACCAGAGCCTTGAGCGCAGCCGCGCCGTCGAAGACCTGGAGCGTCTCTGTGCAGCGCCTGCGTTTGGCGCATGACCGGGCTGCGCGACAACCCGAAGGCGGGCCCCTCGACCGGGGCTGAAGGCGCCCGTAGGTCCCGCGAATCTGATACCGGTGCCTGCCCGGCTACGCGCTCTGGCGGGTGCCGTCACTCGACGCGTCAGACGCCGTCGGTGCGGCAACCCGGTCGGGCTCGTGCTGCTGCCACCACCGGGCCGCTCGTTCCTGGTTCCACCCGACGTCCAGCCCGGTATCGCCCAGCGCTTGCTCCAGCGCCGCGGCGCTCGCCGGCCTGTCGCCCTGCTGTTTGGCCAGGCACTGCAGCACCAGCCGCTCGAGCGCAGCGGGAATCTCGCGCCCGGCTCGCTGCGACGGCGGCAGCGGCTCCGCCGTGACGTGGGCAACCGCGGTCTTCATGGCGCTGCCCTCGTCGAACACAAGCTGTCCAGTGAGCAGCCAGTAGGCAACGCAGCCCAGGCTGTACAGGTCGGTGCGGGCATCGATGGGATGCTCGCCCGTTGCCATCTCCGGCGCCATGTAGGCCGGCGTTCCGGTGATTTCGGCGTCGCGGGTCAGGCGCACGTCTTCGATCCCCGGCGACCGCTCGCCCGTGACCAGGCCGAAGTCCAGCACTTTGACGTAGTCGTAGGAGCCAGCCCGTCGCCCGACGAACACGTTGGCGGGCTTGATGTCTCGGTGAAACAGGCCACGGACATGAGCGTCATCGAGCGAGCGGCAAATCTGCCGCAAAAGAAACACCGCCCGCTCGGGCGAAAGAGGCCCGTGCTCGGCGACCAGCGTTTCGAGGTCGATGCCGTTGAGGAGCTCCATCACGTAGTAAAACGTGCCGCCATCGCCCACACCGTAGTCGTAGAGTTCAACGGTGTGGGGCGACTCCAGCGCCGCGGTAGCCCGGGCTTCGCGTTCGAAACGCCGCAGCGCGCGCTCATAGCCCCCCTGCTTTTGAGGATCGATGTCGGGGCGAATCAACTTGACCGCGGCCGGCCGCGCGAGCAGCGCGTGCTCGGCGCGCCACACTTCTCCCATGCCACCCTCGCCAATGCGCTCGACCAGCTGGTAACTGCCCATGCGTCGCGCGCGCTTGACCTCGTCGCCGAGCTGCGAGAGCAGCCGGGCCGGAACGTACGCGATGGCCGCGCACAAAAACGGCGGCAGGAACAGCGCAACGAGTACCGGCGTTCTCGGCAGCCCGCCGCTCGTCAGATTGAGGGCAATCAGTCCAGCGACCATGGTCGTGAAGGCCGCCAGCAAGCTTGCGACCTGCGTCCGTTGCGGTGACATCGGGACCACGAACGGAAAGGCCACGATAAGCACGCAGTTCCACGACACGCCGGACGGCACGCGCTCGAGAAGCTCGGCGTTGCCGTTTTCGGTGAAGGCCCCCACGCCGCACAGAAACACCTCGTAGACCAGCCCCAGTCGCACGATGCTCGCCGGTCGCTCTTTCCATCGGCGCAAAAGCGCGATCGTCACGAGCGAGCCCACAATCGCGGCCAGACTCATGACCTGGCCAAGCAGATCGGCCTGGTCGAACACGAACTGGTAGAGCGCCATGTACAGGGCCCACACCGTGGCGACGAGCGCGGCGAGAATGGACAGCCGACGGGGCGCGTCGTCGAAGGCGGGATTGGCGCCGATGCCCAGGCTCGAAGCCCGGCCCCGCGTGAAGCCAACGTCGTTCAACCCCTGGATTAACGCACATGTCGGCACCGGAGTTCCCGGTCGGAATTGACAAACGCGGAGTTCCGGACCACCTCTGCCCCATGCAGCGATGGATTCCGGTCACCCTGGCGGCAACCATTCTGGGCGTGGCGCCGGCGCAAGGCGGAGCCGACGAGCTGTTCGCGAACCCAAAGCCCGCAACCGAGGCGCAAGACGAGCACCGAGAGCGGCCGCTCGGCGGCGCGGTCGTCGACTACGAGGCGGGCGTGCTCGCTTTTTTGCAGAACGACGGCCGCTACGGCGCCGCCGGCACCGAGTTCGATACGGACGACACGGGCCAGGCCGACAACCTGTTCGTCGCGTCCCGGCTGTCGCTCGAGCTAACGCGCGGCAACCACACCCTGGTTCTCTTGTACGCGCCCCTCGACGTGACCACGCGGGTCACCCTGGACGACGATCTTCGCTTTCGCGAGACCCTGTTCGAAGCCGGTACGCTGGTCGACCACCGCTACCTCTTCGACGGCTACCGGGCGAGCTACCTGTACGACCTGCGTCTTTCGGCCCTGTCGCTGCAGGTGGGTGGCTCGCTGCAAATCCGCAACGCCAACGTCGCCTTCACGTCGGTCGACGGCGAGCAGTTCGCCAACGAATCCGACATCGGAGTCGTTCCCGCTCTAAAGGTGCGGCTGCGCTACGACGGGCCCGCTGGCGCCTACGCGATGCTTGACGCCGATGGGCTATCGACGTTCGGCCTGGCGGGCGACACCGAGGGCGGCATCTACGACGTGGCCCTGAGCCTCGGCTTGCCGGTGACCGATTTTCTCGACGTGTTCGTGCGCACTCGAGCCCTCGGTGGCGGCGCCGATGTGCCCGACCAGGAGATCGAGAACTTTGCCCACTTTCTGTCGTTTACCGCGGGCGTGCGCATCGCGCTGACGCGCCTGTAGGCGCGTCCCTCAAAGCAACGCCTGTTAGTACACCAGGTCGACCTGGTAGTGACCGCAGCGCACGGCGGAGAACCCGTGGTCGGCGAGCACCGCCTGGTTGTTCGTGACGAAAGACGTGAGCCTTTCCGCCGAACAGTTCACGTCGCGCATGGCGATGACCGTGCCCGATATCTCGATGCGCAAAAGCCGCGACCAGCCGGTCACCGGCACCGGCGAGGCCGGCGCGCCGACTGACGCCGAGAACGACTCGCGGTGGTTTTCGCACTCGACGTCGACGAAGCCCAGGCTGGAAACCAGCTCGAGATCGGCGATGCGCTGCGCGAGTCGAGACGAGCAGCGATGACTGCGCAAGCACAGGGTGGTGGTTCGCGGGCCCTTGCCCCAAAGCGTGGCGTCGGCGGCGCTCGCCAGGTCCGACAGCGAATCAATGGCGCGAAGGTCGACGGGGGCCGGTACGCGAATCAACTCGCCGGCTTTGTCACTGTCCGCCACGGGCGGCATCGACTCGTGATTGCCCTGCCGCTCGCACGCCGCAAGCGACAGTGCGACCACAGCGGCACACAGCGACAGCGCCGTCCTCCGCCCCGATCGTCGCATGTCCCATCCAACGCCCAAGAGGTAAGCATAACGGGCCTGCGCAAAGCTCGCAACCACCAAACGCCGCGCGCACGGGTATCGCGTCACAACGCCGCGCCGACGGGTATCGCGTCCCATCGATCTCAACGTTTCGCACGCGCTCAACGGCCAACTTCGTCTTCGCAACCTTCGCTCGTGCACAAAGCTCGGTCGCAACCGTCACCACAGTCGCGTGGCGGCACCCGGAGCTTGCGGCGACTTCCGGCGACTGCGGGCGAGAACGACCGACCGCGGCACGCCCCCGACCGCTAGCGCTCAGTACCGGTCGTCGACGAGAGCCCGTCGCACCGCGGGCGGCACGGGCGCAGCAACGGACGCCGCTTCGCCGTCGCACAGCACGAGGCTGTGCGGGCCCGGCCCTCGCGCGAGCGCACGCCAATCGTCCTCGCCAAGCTCGAAAGCGACGTAATGCACCGGGTATCGCGGGTCGCTTTCGTCAAGGCTGCGCCCCTCGATCGCGCGACTGGCGAGCTGAAGATGCAAGGCCCCCTGCCTGGCCAGCGCCTCGCACACGCGATCGGCCCGATCGCCGCCGTGCACCATGACCGTCGCGACGAGCTGGTCGGGCGCCGGCACCAGCCGACCATGGTCGGCAACGGCATCGGCAACGTGTCGGGCCGACCAGATGCCATCGGCCCGAAGCGATTCGTGCAGGTGGTAGACGGCCGTCGCTCGATTCTCGAACTGCACGGACACGTCGGGGCCGAGATAGACGCGACGTCGCTCGAGCACGCGACGCACCAGAGGCAGGTACCGCGAACGCACCAGCGCGTACAGGTCGGGCGGCACCACGTCGGCGAGGTCCAGTGGCCGATGCCAGCGTTGCCGCGGCTCGTCCGGCGCCGCCAACGAGGCCAAGAACGCCTCGCCGTGGCGCACGGCGCCGAGCGGCGGCCCGGCCGCGTTCACGCCTGCCCCCGGGGCATCGACGCGAAGACCGGCGTCGGCACCGCGGACGTCCGTCCGCGCAGCTCAGCCAGGGCCGCCGACAGAGTCTGTTGCAAATCGACGAGCGCGTCGGCGTCGAACCGAAGTGTCATCGGCCCCATGACGAGCTTGATGACGCCACAGCTGCAGCGTTCGACGGCGGCGACATTTCCCTGGGCGAGGCGCTGGCGCTCACAAGTTCCGGCATCCGTGTCGTGCTTCATGGGACGCAGTGTAATTGAAAATGACTTTGAAAGTCTTTTTCATTCTAAATATGCCGAAAAATGTCGCCAGTCCAGCCACTTAGGACGGCCTGCCCTTCTCGTTGGAGGGATGTTTTCGGCGCGGCCCGGGAGAAGCGGCCCGGGAGAAGCGGTGGCAGCCGCGTCGGGCGCTACTGGCGCTCGCGCAGAATGCCCAGCATTCGGCGCAGCGGCTCCGCGGCGCCCCAGAGGAGCTGGTCGCCGACCGTAAACGCAGCGAGGTACTCGCCGCCCATGCGCATCTTGCGCAGTCGGCCAATGGGCACCGTCAGCGTGCCGGTGACCGCGGCCGGCGTGAGTCGCGACAGCGTCGCGTCAGGCTCGTTGGTCACGACCTCTACCCACGGATGAGCTTCGCCCAACAGCGCTTCCACCTCGTCGAGCGGCACGTCGCGCGCGAGCTTTACCGTCAGGGCCTGGGCGTGGCAGCGCATCGCGCCGACCCGCACGCACAGACCATCGACGGGAATCGGCGACTCGGTCGCGAGGATTTTGTTGCTCTCGACGTGCCCCTTCCACTCTTCGCGGGTCTGGCCGTCGGCCACGGCGCTGTCGATCCAGGGCAACAGGCTGGCGGCCAGCGGATACCCGAACTCCGTCGTCGGCAGGCTGCCATCGCGCAAGGCCGCCGTGAGAGCTCGATCCACGTCGATGGCGCTCGACGCCGGGTCCTGGAGCAGATCCGCGGCGGCGTCGGCCAGGCCTCCCATCTGAGCCACGAGCTCGCGCATATGCCGAGCACCGCCGCCCGACGCCGCCTGGTAGGTCATCGTCGACACCCACTCGACGAGCCCGGCGCGATACAGCCCTGCCATCGCCATGAGCATCAGACTGGTCGTGCAGTTGGGGCCGCAAAAGGTCTTCTTGCCGGCGTCGAGGGCGCGATCGATCACCCGCCGGTTGACCGGGTCGAGAATGAGCACGGCATCGTCGTCCATGCGCAGCGCCGACGCCGCGTCGATCCAGTAGCCCTGCCAGCCCCGGGACCGCAGGCCCGGATAGATTTCCTTCGTGTACGCCCCGCCCTGGCACGACACCAGGACGTCGAAGTCGGCGAGCGCCCCGGTGTCGCGGGCGTCGAGCAACGGTTTGCTTGCGCCACCCACCTCGGGTCCCGGGGCACCCGGGCTCGAAGTGGAAAAGAAACTCGGCTCGATACCGTCGAGGTCGCCCTCGGCGCGCATGCGCTCCATCAAAACGGAGCCGACCATGCCACGCCAACCGATGAATCCTACGCGAAGCATTCCCCGTGGGTATCACGGCGGCGCGCAGCCCACCACCAAAGATATCGCTATTGAGCTTTGCTCACCGCCGTCTCGACCCGGGTATACGTGCCGTCGAACCACGGCTTCCAGGTCGTTCCGCCATCCTGGGACGACTCGAAGAACTGCCGCACCGAGCCATCGGCGTTGGGCGTCCAGCGACCGCGCAGCAGATAGCTCGAGCCGTCGCCGTTTTTGTACTCGCCCTGCAGCACCATGGAGTCGCCGTCGACGCCGCCGCGCAGCTCGAGCCACCCGCCGGCCGCATCGACCCAGATCTGCACCCACTGTTTATCGGCGGCCGAGTAAAAGTTTAGGCTCTGCCCTTTCTGCCCGCGCGCCGACGTCCAGTGCTCGGTCAAGACGCAGCCGTTCTGCTCCGACTCGATGCGGTTGGTGCCCACCCGAACGCCTTTCGGGTTGGTCACCGCCCAGGTGCCGACCCAAAAGTCGAACTGGCGACGCACGTCGGCCTGGCACGCGGCGTCGGCGGCCCCGGTGCCGTTGGCCGCGACCGCCGCGGCGTCCTCAGGAACGGCCGTTGCGGCGTCGGCATTCGCCGCGGCCGACGGGGTCGTGGAAGCTGCCGGCGCCTTCGCCCCGCATCCCATGAGAAACGCCATGCCCGTTGCAATTGCAATGGGGCCCAACCGGTGTGTCTTCGCGCGCATGCGGCGACCGTACCGCCCACGGCCCCGGGTGCTGGAACGCGCGTGACAGATCCCGGCGTATCAACGCGAGCCGTGGACCCGCGCGAGCGCTACGGCTCGTCGAGGGCCACGGCCTCGCCGCGAACGTCTGCGTGCCGACGGGTCCACTCGTCGATGCTCGCCAGCAGGCGCACCGCGGACGGCCGCTCGTCGGCGGCGAACACGGCGCGGGCACTGGCGGCCAGGCGGCCCGCGCGCGTCGCTTGCCCGCGGACATCCCCGAGCGCCCGAGCCAGGGCAAACTCGTTCTTGGCCTTCAGATACCGGTCGCCCCCGGGGCGCTTGTCGCGAATTGCGAGGGCGCGCTCGAGCAGCGGTCGCGCGTCGTCGAGCCGGCCCATGGCGAGGTAACACTCGCCGAGCCCGGCGAGGGGCACCGCCAGGTCCGGGTGATCGTCGTCGCGCAGCGCTTCGTAGAGCTCGAGCGCGCGCCGGTAGTCCCTCTCGGCATCCGGCAAACGGCCGGCGCCGGTCAGCGCGTCGGCTCGATACGCGTACGCAAGCGCAACGTGGTCGTGCTCCTCGCCGAAGGCGCCCCGCAGGATCTCCAGGCCCTTTCCGTACTCCCTGGCGGCCGCCGCAAAGTCGCCGCGCAGTGACGCCGACTCGCCGGCGGCCAGATGCCCCGTGCCGATCTTCGGATGGCCGGCCCCCAGTTTTTCGCTCCAAATCCCCAGGGCCCGCCGGATGAAGCGCTCGGCTTCATCGGGCCGCTCCGCGAGATTGAGCACCTGCCCCAGGGTGTGCAACGAGCTGCCCGTGAGCGGATGACTGGCACCCAGCAGGTCTTCGCGCAACGCGAGCGAACGCCGCAGCGGCACCTCGGCGTCGGCGTGGCGACCGAGGTTGAGCATCAGGTTGCCAACAGCGTGGTAGGCGGCGGCCGTGTGCGGATGCTCCTCGCCGTAGGCCTGGCGAAACAGGCGCAGCGCCCGGCGAAACATGGTCTCGCTGCGCTGATATCTCGCCTCGCTGTAGGCGACGATGCCCAGGTTGTAGACCGACAGCGCGACTAGGGGATGCTCGGCGCCGAGCGCCTCCTCGCGAATCTCCAGGGCTCGTTCCCAGTGGTGGCGCGCCTCGTCGTAGCGACCGCGCGCGTAGTAGTTGTTGCCCAGCGAGTTGAGCGCACCGGCCACGATCGGGTGGTCGGCGCCCAGCGCCGACACGGTGAGGTCGAGCGCGCGCTGCTTGTGTTCGAAGGCCAGGTCGTACTGGCCCTTCGAGTACAACAAACCGCCAATGGCTTTCTCCAGGGTGCCTTCCTGGCGGGGCTCGTCACCGGCCCGCACGACCGCCGAGCGCGTGCCGAGCTTCAGAGCAAGCGCATCGTCGTAGCGAGCCTGCTCGGCGAGCGTTTCCATGAGGCGAATCCACGCGTCCGCCGTGAGCACGTCGTCTCTCGCTCGAGCGCCGTGCAGGATCGCCTCGCGCAGCGTCTTTTCCGCGCTGTCGAACTCGCCGGCGAGCAGCTGCAGCGTACCGGTGCGAAGCAGCAACTCGGCTTCGAGGGGCTCGTAGCCGACGCCGCCGACCTCGGTCTGCATGTCGCCGGTTACGGCCAGCGCGTCGGCGTAGCGGCCAGTGGCCTCGAGAGCGCGGGCGTCGGCGAGCCGGCGTCGCAGGCTCTTGACCCGGGCCCGGGTGGCCGCGTCCTCCGGGGGCGGAATCGCCGCCGTGAGTGCCCGGGTGTCGGCACAGCCATCGAGGCGCGGCAGCTCGATGGCCGCCGGCAGCGCCTTTTCCACGGTCTCGGCATCGACCGCGCCGGTGAAGACGTCGACCAGGGCCGACAGCGACGACAGCCGGTCGTCGAGACAGGCGATGCGCAGATCCATCAGATGCTCAGACTGCGTGCCCGCCACGTGGGTGGCCTCGCACGTCTCGGTGCGCATCGCGACCCAGTCCTGCGAGTACCCGTCGAGCTCCGCCGCGACGCGCTCCACCGTAGCGGCCGCAAACGGGCGCTCGCTGGCCAAGAACGCGTCGCGTGCCGCCGCCCGGCGGGCCTCGTCCCACACGCCGCGCAGATGGCGATCTTCCGACGTGCACAGCGTCGGGGCCGCCGGTCCGCGAAAGATCGCGACCAGCGCCAGAGCTGCGATGAGCAAGGCGCCAGCCGCCAGCGCAACGCGGGTTGCCGTGGCCCGCGGATCTCGCGCGAGCTCCGACAGCAGGTCGTCCATCGACGGATAGCGCTCGCTCGGCGCCACGCGCAGTCCGCGCTCGACGATCTTGCGCACCCGCGCCGGCACCCGACTGTCACTCGGCGGCGGGCGCACGTTACCCGCGAGAATGTTGGCGCGCAGCTCGACGACCGCCTGCCCCGCAAAGGGACGCCGACCGTACAGCGCTTCGTACAGCGCCACGCAAAAGCCAAACTGATCGCTCTTGGCGTCGGCCGGCTGGCAGCGAAACTGTTCCGGCGACATGTACGCGGGCGTTCCGAGCATCGCCCCGGCGTGGGTCAGCGGAGCGCTGAGCTTGTTGATCGTCTGCGACGTCTCGGGGTCTTTGTCCCGCTCCTGTTCCTTGTTCGACAGGCGCTCCCACTGCGCGGTGTCGCCCCACGCGTCGGGCACGTCGCCATCTTGCTCGGGCGCCCGGGCGATGCCGAAGTCGACCACCTGAACCCGACCGTCGTCGCCGAGCAGAACGTTGTCGGGCTTGAAGTCGCGGTGAACAATGCCGGCCCGGTGGGCGGCGGCCAGACCGCGCCCGGCGGCGGCGAACACGTCGATCACCTCGGAAAGCGGCGGCGGCGTCGAACCTTCGGTCCGCCACTGACGTAGCGTGCGCCCCTCGACAAGGCCCATGGCGATGAAGACGTCGCCGTTGTAAGAGCCCACGTCGTGGACCGCGACCACGTTCGGATGCGACAGTTGAGCGAGCGCCTTGGCCTCGCGCGCCAGTCGGGCGGCCGCATCGGGCGTGGCGGCGCTGTCGACCACCTTCAGGGCCACGCTGCGATCGAGCTCGGGATCGTAGGCGCGATAGACAGCCCCCATCGCACCGGCGCCGATTTCGTCGAGCACGACGTAGCGGCCGACGACCGCGCCGCGTTCGAGGTTCGCTTTGGCCCGCCGCGGCCGCGACACGCTCCCCTCGGGCGAGGCCGTGCGCGTCATGACCGTCGCGTCGTCGCGCTCGACCTCGGTGCGCCAGCCGTCGGGCTCGGAGCCGGCTCCGCCGTCCGGTCCGGTGGAACTGCCCTCCCCGGCAGCAGAGGCGGCCCCGGCCCCCGACTCCGTATTGGTCTTCCTCGACGACATCGCCCCCGCGCGCTCGCAACGGAGCGCCCCGTCGGTCGCCCGGCCCCCCTGCCGTCCGCCCGATGGATACCCGAAAACGGTACCACGAAGGTCGATTTGGACCGATGTACGATTCGGCGGGCGCAAAGCGGAACACATCCGCACCCAGCGCCCGACCCCGTTGGCCCGACGACTACCCGCACCCCCGGGCCAGTCCCCCGCCGCCGAACGGACCCGGAAGGATCTTGCGGTGCTAGCCTCGCGCCGTGGATGTCGCCCGCACTGTCGCCGCCGACCTCGAGCTGCCGCCCAAGGGCGTGGCCGCGGTCATCGAGCTGCTCGCCGCCAAGAACACGGTGCCCTTCATCGCCCGGTACCGCAAAGAGGTCACCGGCGGCCTCGACGAAGTTCAGATTCGCGCCATTGAGACGCGCCGCGGCTACCTCGTCGAGCTCGACGAGCGCCGGCAGCGGGTGCTCGACGCCATCGCCGAGCAAGGCCAGCTCACCGCCGAGCTGGAAAAGCGGATTCGCAACTGCGCCAGCAAAGCCGAGCTCGAGGACTTGTACCTGCCGTACAAAAAGAAGCGCCGCACCCGCGCCACCCAGGCCCGCGAGCGCGGCCTCGAGCCCCTCGCCGAGCAGATCCTGAATCAGGCGGGCAGCGGCTCACCGCAGGACGTCGCCCGGTCGTTCGTCGCGCCCGACAAAGACGTTCCCGACGTCGAGGCCGCGCTGGCCGGCGCCCGCGACATCGTGGCGGAAGTCGTGTCCGAGCGCGCCGACGTGCGCGCCCACGCGCGGCAGCGCTTCGCCAGCACGGGGCAAATGTGCGCGGCGGCCGCCCGCGGCGCCAAGGACAAGCGGACCAAGTTCGAGCAGTACTACGACTTTGCCGAGCCGGTGAAATCGATCCCGTCACACCGATACCTGGCGCTTCGTCGGGGCGAGCGCGAGGGCGTCCTCAAAGTCGGCATCGACGTCGACGACGACGCTCTCGTCGGCTGGATCGAGCGCGCCGCCGGCCTGGTGCCGTCGTCGCCATGGTCGCGCCCCCTGTCCGAGGCTGTGCGCGACGGATACAAGCGGCTGCTGGCGCCGAGCGTCGAGAACGACGTGCGCGCCGAGCTGCTGGCGCGCGCCGAGCTGGCCGCCGTGGACGTCTTCGGCGAGAACCTGCGCAACCTGCTGCTGGCGGCTCCCCTTGGCGGCCAGGCGGTCGTCGGCATCGACCCGGGCCTGCGCACGGGCTGTAAGTGCGTCGCCGTTGACCAGACCGGGCGCTTTCTCGCCAACACCACCATTTTTCTGAACCGCTCGGACACCTCGACCGCGCGCGCGACGTTCGTGGAGTTCGTGCGCAAGCACCGACCGAGCGCCATCGCGGTCGGCAACGGCACCGGCGGTCGCGAAACCGAAGCGTTCGTCCGCGGCGTGCTGCGCGAGGAGAGCATCGACGGCGCGTTCGCCGTGCAGGTCAACGAGGCCGGCGCCAGCGTCTACAGCGCGTCGGATATCGCGCGCGAGGAGTTTCCCGACCTGGATCTCACCGTGCGCGGCGCCATCTCGATCGCACGGCGCCTGCAGGACCCGCTGGCCGAGCTCGTCAAGATCGAACCCAAGGCCATCGGGGTCGGGCAATACCAGCACGATGTTCACCAGCCGCTTCTGCAAGAGCGCCTGGGTGGCGTGGTCGAAAGCTGTGTCAACCAGGTCGGCGTTGAGCTCAACACCGCCAGCGCACCGCTTTTGTCCTACGTGGCCGGCATCGGCGCGTCCCTCGCCAAGAAGATCGTGGCGCACCGGGAACGAAACGGCGCCTTTCGCGAGCGCCGACAGCTGCTCGACGTCAGCGGGGTCGGGCCGCGAGCGTTCGAACAGGCCGCGGGCTTTCTGCGCATCCGCGACGGCGCGCAGCCGCTCGACGCATCGGCCGTTCACCCGGAGCGCTATCCGGTCGTCGAGCGCATGGCCGCCGACCTCGGCGTTTCGCTGGGCGAGCTGGTCGGCAACGGCGAGCTCGCCGGCTCGATCGACATCGCGAACTACCAGACCGACCAGGTGGGGGAGCCGACCTTGCGCGACATCGTTTCCGAGCTAGCCAGACCCGGACGGGACCCCCGCCGCGAGTTTGAACCGCCGCGGTTTCGCGCCGACATCACCGAAATCAGCGATCTGAAAGAGGACATGGTCCTCGAAGGGGTGGTTACCAACGTCACCGCCTTCGGCGCTTTTGTCGACGTCGGCGTTCACCAGGACGGACTCGTTCACATCTCCGAGCTGGCGGACCGGTTCGTAAAGGATCCCGCCGAAGTCGCAAAGGTCGGGGACCGCCTCCAGGTTCGCGTTTTGTCCGTCGATATCGAGCGCAAGCGCATCGGCCTTTCGGCGAAGCGCCGCGACGCCGGCGCGCAGTCCGGGCGCGGCGAACAGCGGCGCGGCGGACGCCGAGGCCAGGCCGATCAAGCCTCCGGGCCCCGGAGCCGGGGACGCGCCCCGGACAAGCGCGGTCCAAACAACAACCGGAGCGCAAAAAAGACCGGGCGCGGCGGGCGCGCCCGGTCCAACGAGACGAAGGGCAAAGGCGACGGTTCGAACGACTCGCGCCCGACCGGCTCGGGCGAGCTGCGTCACAACCCGTTCGCCAAGCTCGGCAAGCCGCGCTCCTAGTCGGTGCCGTACAGCCGGTGAAAGTTGCCGGCCATCACCGCGCGAATCTGCTCGATGGAATAGCCCAGCGACAGCATCTCATCGGCAATGTCCTTGGTGTAGCTGCGAACTTTTCCCGAGAACTGCGGACCGTCGGTCGCAAACAGGGTCTTGTCCACGAGCCCTCGCTCGAGAATCGCCTCTAGCACCGCCGGGTACTGCGGCTCCGTCGACGTGGATGGGTCGCCGTTTTCATCGAGGCGGAGCGCCCCCGACAGGGCGCTGAGTTCCAGCCACACGTTGTCGTGGTCGGCCGCCAGATCGAGCGCGGCCCGAGTGGCCCGCGGGTCGCCCTGGCCAATGTGCGACAGCACGAAGTCGACACGCGGTCGGCCAGCCTGGCCATCGTAGGCTTCGACGGCCGCCCGCAGAAAGCTCGGATCGTAGAACTCGCGCTCGGTCTGCGACTTCGGAAACGGTGAGAATCCGGTATGAAGCAGCACCGGCACGCCGTACTCGGCCGCCACGTCGTAGATGTCGTTCATCACGACGTCGTCGAAGGCGATGGCCTGATGGGCGTGGGCCAGCTTGATGCCGATGAAGAGCTCCGGGTACTCCGCGAAGTACGACGACAGTGCGGCGACCCGCGCCGCCCGCACCGACGGATCCGAAATATCGTCGAGATTGATGCTGCCAAATCCCCAGGCCCAGCCTTCGTTTCGCGGGTCGGTGAGGACCTCGAGCAGTGAGCTGTTGGTCATGTAGCCGACCGTGTCCTGGGTGTACGTCGCGTACAGCACGGCCCTGTCGACGCCCCCCCACTCGGTTTGTGCCAGCACGCCAATGTGCTGCAGGTACGGGTCGGTCAATGCGTTGACGAGGGCCGGAGCGTACAGGCGAAACGGCGCTGGCTGCGCCGCGCCGATGAACTCCTTGGCGGTGAGCGGCTGGTTGGACCAGGAGCCGATGTGCAGGTGCATATCGACCACCTCCACCCGCTCGCCGCCCACGTCGATGTCGGCCAGCGCGGTGCTGCCGGCACCGGCCACGCCAGCTATCAGTCCGAGCGCAAGGGCGTTGCGAATACAGGGTTCAACTCGACTCATCGGGGCACCGCCAACCGCATGGGGGGAGGAATCGGGGCGAGCTCGTAGGACGCGAACACGCCGATCTTTTCGACGACGTCGCCATCAAACTCGATGGACGTGCCGGCCGGGTAGTAGGCGATGTCCTCGATTTCTTCCGGCGCCGCGCCGAGCTCGGCTTCAATCGCGTCGCGTGTTGCGCCGGGCACCAGCGCGCCGGTCACCGTCACGCCGTCCGCGGCGCGAAGACCCACGGCCAGCACGATCGCATCGGGGGAAAGCGAGGTTTGCTCGGCCGAGGCCAGGAGCACGTCGATTCCCAGCGCCGGGTACCGACCCAGCACGATGCGATTGAACGGCGCGAGCTGCTCGAGCTCGCCAACCGAAGCCTCGAGCTCGGCGTACGTCGCGCCGAGGTCGATGGGCCCGATGCCGACGCCCGGGCGAACGTCGACCATCACCGGCTCGCCCGGAGACTCATCCCCCGTATCGCTCGTGTCTGCGTCGTCGCCGGCGCACGCACCGAGCCAAAGCGACGACAGCAGCGCCGAGAGGGCTATTCCTCGGTGATTTCGACGTCGACCCATGCGCCCAGTTCCGCCGTTACTTCAAAGGGTTCGCTCGCCACCTGCAGGTCTTCGTCGCCCGGCAGCGTGGGGTTGTCGCCCCCGACGTCGAACACGGTCAGCAGCTGGTACGTTCCTTCGTCGACGTCCGACAGCGTGAACTCGGCCGGAAACTCGGGCGCCTCGATGCTCGAGAACGCCACCGGTGGCCCCATGGGCGGCAAGCTCGTGTAGAGACCAAACACCAGGTTGCCGCTCTGGCTGCCCGTGTACATCACCTCGCCGGTGACGGTGTTTCCCGGCGGCGGTGGCGGGTCCGCGGGCTCGTCGCCCGTGTCCGACATGGTGTCCGTCGCGGTGTCCTCTCCGTCGCTGTCACCGCAGCCCGCGAGGATCAACGCAGATAACAATAGAACTCGAAGCATGGAGCGCAGCCTACAGATGCGGCGCTTCCTCGCAAGCACCTACGGCCGGCGCTCAGCGACGTGACCCAAAACCGAATCGAGAGTCATCGGCTTATGCACACGCGGGCCCGGTGCGTGCCCACACCGAACAGACATTCAACGGCAACGAAGCTCGCCGAACGCGGTGCGCTGACCTCAACACCCAACACGTCATTACAGGCGCCGAAGTGATCAACCGAACGACCGCTCGCCCGTCGACCGAGTGCGCCTCGTCGTTATCACCTCGAACACCTGCGCTGCCAAACGCTCCACAGCTTACAGCTTCGTTCGAGGTCGGCGCGAAGGGGGCGTTGAAGCTCCCTCCAGACGCGTGTTGCAGCCTTCCCCCGCGCGATTTCACTCGCCGGAAAAATGCCGGAAACGAGTCGACTGCCATCGTTGAATGCCCGTGCCCGACCTTCCGCCGACAAGCCCCTTGCCAACCGTCGCCCATCGGCGCAGCGGGCGCCGAGCGCTGCGCGCTGTGTCGACCGCGGCCCTGGCCGCCAGCGCGTGCGTCGCGGCGCCCACCGTTGCATCCGCCCAGGAAGCCATCGACGCCGGCGCGAACTCGGCCGTGGGCGGCGGCCTCCCGGTGGACTTTCTTTGGACCGTGGTCGCGGCCGTGCTGGTGTTCTTCATGCAGGCGGGCTTTGCCCTGGTCGAGGCTGGATTCACCCGCGCCAAGAACGTCGTCAACATCTTCATGAAGAACCTGATGGACTTCTCCATCGGCTCCCTCGTGTTCTTCGGCCTCGGCTTCGGGCTCATGTTCGGCACGTCCGGCGGCTTTGTTGGCACCGACGGGTTCTTCTTGTCGGGGTACGAAAACGAACCCTGGTCGTACGCGTTCCTTCTGTTTCAGACCGTGTTCGCCGGCACCGCGGCGACCATCGTGTCCGGCGCCGTGGCCGAGCGCACCGACTTTCGAGGCTACCTCGCCTACACCGTGGTCATTACCGCGCTCATCTATCCGGTGTTCGGCAGCTGGGCGTGGGGCGGCCTGTTTGCCGGCGGCGGCTGGCTCGAAGCCGGCGAAGGCAGCATTCTCGCGGCCTGGGGCCTGCCGGCCTTCACCGACTTTGCCGGCTCCACGGTGGTGCACAGCGTCGGCGGTTGGGCCGCGCTGGCGGGGGCCATCGTGGTCGGCCCGCGCCTGGGCAAGTACGACCGCGGCGGCGAACCCGCACCGATTCCGGGTCACAACATGCCGTTTGCCGCCCTGGGCGTCTTTATCCTTTGGATGGGCTGGTTTGGCTTCAACGCCGGCAGCACGACCGGCGTATCGGGCGGCGGCGACGCGCTTTTCGGCGGCGCCGGCAAGGCGTTCGCGCTCATCGCGGTCAACACAAACCTGGCCGCGGCCGCCGGAGCCACCGCGGCGCTCGTGGTCAGCTGGCGCTGGATCGGCAAACCCGATGCCGGGCTCACGCTCAACGGCGCCCTCGCAGGGCTGGTCTCGATCACCGCGCCCTGCGCAACCGTGTCGCCGACGTCTGCCGTCCTCATCGGTGCCGTGGGCGGTGCTCTGGTGGTGGCGTCGGTGTTCTTCATCGAATCCCGAGGCGTCGACGACCCGGTCGGAGCTATCAGCGTGCACGGTGTGTGCGGCGCCTGGGGCACCGTCGCCGTGGCTCTGTTTCACGTGGACGGTTTTTCCGGCGCCCGGCTCGCCAGTCAGCTCATCGGCGTTGGCGCTGCCTTTGCGTGGGCGTTTGGCGGCTCGTTTGTCTTGTTCCTCGCCGTCCACCGGTTCATCGGTCTGCGCGTGGCCCCCGAGGACGAGGGCCACGGGCTCGACCTGATCTGCCACGGCGCCGAAGGCTACGCCCCGGAGTAACATGGCCAGAGACGACCCACCCCGCCGCAAGGTTTCCCGGCCGCCGCAGGCGCCGCGCCCGGACGGCTTTCGCGCGTCGGTGCGAGGAGCGAGCATGTTCGATCTGGTGCAGCTGGAGTGCGCGCACCGGCGGCGCGCCGTCCTGTGCGTGACCTCGGGCGCCCGCGTCGGCTACGTGTTTTTCGACGCGGGCCGCATCGTGCACGCCACTGCCGACGACCTCGCCGGCGAAAGTGCCCTGTTCGAGATCTTGCGGTGGCAAAGCGGCACCGCCGTTCCGTGCGAACGCGCCTGGCCCGCGCGACCGAGCATTCACGAAGCGGCCCCGGCCCTTTTGTTGCGGGCCGCCCAGCTAGCCGACGAACGCGTCCGCAGCGTGCCGCCACCACCGGCACCGGCACCGGCACCAGCGGGCGAGCTGATTCCGTTTACCCGCCCCGACGCCGACGAGGCGACCAACCCCTTGCGACGCGTGCCGCGCGCTTCGGCCTCGCCCTCGCCGGAGCCACCGCCGTCGCCCCAGCCCCCGAAAGAAACCGCCGTGAATCCCTCGAGTACCCCCTGGCCGACCGAGTTCGCCCTGGACTCGGCCCGATGCTTCGACGCCACCATCGTCGACGGTGACGGCAACGTGCTCGCCGGTCACGGCCACGCCGACGACCTCGCGCCCATCGCAGCGTACGTCGCCGACCTCGCCGACCTCATCGGCGAAAGCCTGGGACTCGATCCGTTTAGCGATCTTCAGGCCCGCCTCGACGACGACCGCGAGCTCGTGGTCAAGCGTCTCGGCGCTTCGGTGGGCGCCGCCCTCGGTCTGCCGGGACTCCTCGCCCCGCAAGGGCAGCGCAAATGAGCGAAGCCCTGCGCCCTCTGCGCGACGTTCGCGGCGTCATGGGCAGCTTCGTGGTCGACGACGACGGTCGCCTGGTGGCCGCCGACGTGCCGGAGCTGATCGATGAAGGCGCACTGCAGGCCGCGAGCACCCGCCTGGCCCATCTGTGCGACGCGGTCTCGTCCGGCAACTCGCTGGCGGACTGCGTGCTGCGCTTCGGCGATCACACTCTGTTTCTGCACCGCTTCGGCCGCCGCACTCTGTGCGTGCTCGCCCCGCGGCCAACCAACGTCGCCGCGCTTCGCATGGGCAGCCGGCTGGCCAGCCGCCGCCTGGCCCAGGCGCTCGAAGCCGCCCCAACGCCGGCGCCCGCAGCGGCAGCGCCAGCAGTGAATCAACCACCGCCCCAGCCCCCTGCTCCGCGGCGGTCGGGCTTCCTGCCGGCGCGCGCGCCACAGCCCGAGACCGCGGACAACGCCGACGACGCTGCACCGGCACGACGACCGCGGTTCTTTCGCGGCCGCCGGATCGACTAGTAACCTATCGCGCGCCAATGCCGCGGGCCCAGGCCCCGACATCGAGGATCAGCCGGTCGAAGCTCGGCGCAACGTAGTAGTGCGGCTGGTAGTTGGTCGGATCGTACGGCGTGTTGGCCATCGCCTCCAGGTCCCACTCGCGAAGCGGCCCCCGCTCGAACCGACGAAGCTCGCCGGCCGACGATAGGATTCCGGCACCAATGGCCTTGAGTGCACCGGCTTCGCGCACGACTCCGTACTCGAGCGTGTACCAGTAGACGCGCTCGAGCGCCATCAACTCCTCGTCATCCGCGCGCCGGGCCGCGCGGCCCATGACCACCGAGAGCTCGGCAATCGCCGGATGCGTGAGCGTGGCCGCGTGACCGACCAGCTCGTGGATCACGTCGGGTTCCGGGGTGTAGAGCGGCGCGCTGTAGTGGCGAATGTACTGCGTCGACAGAAACACGCCCTCACCGAGGGTGCACAAGAACGTCCGGCCGTTGATGAGGCCAGCCACGGGCTGCATCTCGAACCCGGTGGTGGCGGCCAGCTGCGCGTTCAGCTCGTGCAGCTGCGGGATGCGCGTCTTGTCGATGGCGAACTCTTCGGAGATCGCCAGGTAGTCGCGGCACGCGTGCTCACAATGCAGCGGGTCGAGCATGCGCCACACCTCGCGCCACACGCCCTGCTCCTCACTCGAGTACTCGACCTCCGGCACCGGTCCACCGACGTAGTCGACCGCGACCTGCGCGATGCTGTTGCGGCGACGACGATACTCGGCGTCGCGAAAGCCGGGGTGATCCTTGTCGAGAACGACCACCTGCGCCGTGCGGCGATTGCAATCCGTGGAAAGGGACGTGGGAGGGGCAAACTGCATGATTGGCAGCCCGGACGCTAGCGGCGACAGCCCGCTGACGGTCCTTCCAATCGCGAACCATCGATGACAAGCCGGGCGCCCCTTGTTAGGTCTGGCCCCTGGGTCCGAAGCAAACCCACGTGCTCGCAGCGCAAGCCCGGTGCAACCGACGGAGCGCCCGGGCAGCCACCGGCTGCCCTTACGCCTCGACCGGCACCCAGACCAGGGCGACCCGTCGCACCTCGATGTCGGACTTTCGCGGCCGGATCGCCTTTACCGTGATGGGATAGGCGTCGGGCCCTACGGCCACGGCGGCCTCGACGTCGGCCGCAAATTTCTCCTCGAGGTCGGCCAGGCGCACCTGCAAGACGTCGAGCCGTTCCTGCGCACGCTCGACATCGGCCTTTTCCTTCTTGATCTTGTTGGCACGCCGCAAGGTCGAGCTCGCCCGGCCCACGTTGCGAGCGCTGCCGAGCTTGCGGCCGAACAGCGCCCCGAGCACCGTGGCGCCGGCCGACACCGCGGTGTCGAGCTTCTTTTGCTGGTACTGCTCGGTCTCACGCTCGACTTTGTCTTCGGCGCGCTCGATTTGATCCTTGAGCCGGGCGAGCTTGGTCGAGTAGCGGGCTCGAAGCTTTTCCACGGTCAAGTCGCGTTTTTCACGGGCGGCCTGGGCGACCCGCGCGGCAAATTGATCTTCGGGCTCACCGATCTCCGACACCAGCTTGAGCTTGCGGCATTTTCGAATGGTGAGCGTCGCGCTCTTGTACAGGTGAGTCGCCAGCGACTTTTCCCACGACGCGTAGCTCTTGGCTCGCGCGGCTGCCGCCGGCACCGGTGCATAGGTGGCCGGCTCCAGGGCCTCCGGCGTAGTCTCCAGGGTCGCGTTTGCGATCGCCCTGGACGACGTCCAGATGTTGCGTCCGGCCTTGGCGGATAGGTCAGCCAGCACCGCAGCGCCGCGCCACTGGTCGACGTCGGCGCTGGCCAGCACGAAATGCAGGTCCGCTTCGCCGACAACAGCCGGCCGATACGCCACCGCGGCACCGTTGACGACCGGGCGTTGGGGGGCGGCGAACAGCTCGACGATTGCGGGGTCGAGGTCGGGACGTCCGCGCTCGCTTGCCGCGCTCGAGCCCTTGCCCTTCGCCGCCGTCGGCTTGCCCCGGCCCTGCGTCGTGTTCGACCTGGCCGCCCGGGCCGTTCCCGCCGAGGCCGCCCCCGCCCTGGCTGCCCTCTTTGGGCCCTCCGACAGCGCCTTGATCTGCTGCCGCGTCAGCGGGCCGCGCAGATAGCTCATGGCCCAGCGAGTCTTGAACAGCACCGGCTCGTCCTCGTGCACGTTGTTCATCAGGAACACGCGGCTGTCGAGCCCGGCCAGAAGCGCCGTCATGCGCTGCTTGTCAAACGCCGCGCCAGCCGCCGACGCCGCGCCTTCCAGGCCCTCGATCACGCGCCGCACGTCGCGCTCGGTCTGGAGGCGGCCGAGAAACCAGGTGCCCGTGTTGGACAAGCCCTTGTAGTCGAGGTCTACCGGATTCTGTGTAGCCAGCACGCAGCCGAGGCCGTAGGCGCGCGCTTGCTTGAGCAGCGTGAGCATCGGCCGTTTCGACGGCGGGTTGGCCGTGGGCGGAAAATAGCCGAAGACCTCGTCCATGTAGAGAAGCGCCCGCAGGCTGCTCGTGCCCGCCTGGCTGCGCATCCAGGCGACAACCTCGTTGAGAAGGATCGTGACGAAGAACATGCGCTCGGACTCAGACAGGTGCGCGATGCTCACGATCGATATGCGGGGCTTGCCGCTTTCGCTCCAAAGAAGCCTCTGTACGTCGAGGGGGTCACCGTCGAGCCACCCTGCGAACCCCGGCGACGCGAGCAAGCTGTTGAGCCGCATGGCCAGGTCGGCCCGATCGCTGGCGGGAAAAAACGACTCCAGGTCGAGCACCCCCACCCGGTCGAAAGGCGGCTTCTGAATCTCGCGAATCAGCTGCGCCAGGTCGAGGCGCTGCCCCGCCCGCCAGGCGCGGTCGAACACGTTGGCCAAAAACACGTGCTCGCGGCTGCGGATGGGATCCGCCTCGATGCCGAGCAGCGCCAGCAGCCCCGACACGGCCGACGTGATGCGCTCGCGAAACGCGTCGGCATCGTCAACCACCGCTGCCGCGGGCGCGTCGAACGACCGCAACACCGTCAGCGGCCGCCCCGCCGAGCTCCCGGGCGTATAGATCTCGAAATCCGCTGCCGCCCGCATGCGCGCGATGCGCTTGCCGTCCTGGCCCCACTCGGCGAGGCCGCGTTTCCAGCTAGCCGCCGTCGCCGCCGCGAACTCGGGGACCGTCATGCCTTTGCGGGCGGCCGTCCCCGGGTCGACCCAGGGCTCGAAGCTGGACGCCTTCAGATCCGGAAACGACAGCAGCAGATTGCCAAGGTCGCCCTTCGGGTCGATGGCGATGGCGGGTACGCCGTCGAGTGCCGCCTCCTCGAGCAAGCCCAGGCACAGACCAGTTTTGCCGCTGCCGGTCATGCCGACACACACCGCGTGGGTCGTGAGGTCCTTGGCGTCGTAAAGCAAGGTCTCCGGCCGGGTCTCTCCGGTTTCGGAATCGCAAACCCGGCCAAGATAGAAGGCGCCTAGCTGCTCGAAGTCCATGGGCGGCGCGAGTATGGCCCAAACGCCGAACTCAGCCGGCCCCGCTGAGCGGCAAAATCCCGGGGCAACGCGGGAGGTTGCCGCCCGACCAACGCCACCTCGGGCGCGTGTAGCCATCGCTGCGACATCCCGCGCGCCGGCTGCATCGCCGGCAGCCAGACGCTTCGCGCGCTTGTTCGCCGGCGGCCGCGATGCCACCCTGACATGCGGGGGATGCGAACGCAGTTTGTCGAGCGCTGACGACAGCGGAGAACTCGCCGAGCCGACCGTTACGCTCAGCGGTTCCAGCGAGCCGGCCGTGACCACGCCGACCATGGCTCTGGGGGCGGAGTCCAACCGGCAGGTCGGCGCCGACACGCTGTTGCCGGCCGGGTCGAGGGTCGGACGGTACCTGGTCGTCGACCACATCGACAGCGGCGGCATGGGCGCCGTCTACCGAGCCTTCGATCCCGACCTGAACCGCCAGGTCGCCATCAAGATCCTGCGCATGCGCTCGGTCCCGTCCGAAGAGGAAGAAGCCAACCGGTCGCGCTTGCTGCGGGAGGCCCAGGCACTCGCCCAGGTCTCGCATCCCAACGTCATCGCCGTGCACGACGTCGGCGTGATCGACGGCCGGGTGTTCGTGGCCATGGAGCTCGTCGCGGGAGCCTCACTGCGCACGTGGCTGGCGGCGAAACAGCGGTCGCCCGAAGAAGTGCTGCGCGCATTCTTGCAAGCGGGCGACGGTCTGGCCGCGGCCCACGCCTCCGGCCTCGTCCATCGCGACTTCAAACCCGACAACGTCATCGTTGGCGACGACGGGCGCGTCCGCGTGATCGACTTCGGCCTCGCCCGAACCGCCGACGCCGGGGCGGCGGGCGAAGACGCCGACGACGTCGACAAGCGCCCGGTCCAAATCGACGAGCTGTCGACCCAGAGCTCGCTGAGCTCGACCTCGGGCATGCTCAGCGAATCGATGACCCGAACCGGGGCGGTGCTGGGCACGCCGCGCTACATGGCGCCCGAACAATTCCTGCGCGAAGGCACCGACGCCAAGGCCGACCAGTTCGCCTTCTGCGTGGCCGCGTACGAGGCGCTCTGCAAGCGGCGACCGTTCGCCGGCAAACACTTCGAAGAGCTGCGCGTCAACGTTCTGACGGGCCGCGTCCGCCCGCCGGGCAGCGACGCCCACGTGGCCAAGTCCCACGTTCGCGCGCTACTGCGCGGCCTGTCGTCGAACCCCGCCGACCGCTATCCCTCCATGGAGGCGCTGCTCGACGAGCTTCGCCGCGACCCGTGGCTCTGGTGGCGACGAGCCGGTATCGCGGCGGCCGCAGTGGCCATCGTCGGCGTCGCCGGTGTCCTCTCGTTTCGCGCCGGCGAAGCCCCCGCGCTCTGCCAGGACTCGGCCAAGCAAATGGCCGGGGTCTGGGACGCCGCAACGCGGTCAGCCGTCGAGCGAGGTCTCGAGGCGAGCGGTCACCCGCGCGCCGCCAAGACGTGGCAGCGCACCGCACCCGTGCTCGACCGTTTCGCTTCGCAGTGGCAATCCATGCATGCGGATAGCTGCCGGGCAACCCTCGTGCGGGGCGAGCAATCCGAGCTGCTGTTCGAGCGCCGCGCGCGCTGCCTGCGGCGGCGCCTGGAGCAGGTCGACGGTTTTGTCGGTCTGCTCGAGGCCGACCTCGACGGCGACCTCGTGGACAAGGCCGCGACGGCCGCCCGCGAGCTCACGTCCCTCGACGAGTGCGCCGACGACGAACGCCTGCTCGCCAACGTCCCGCTCCCCGAAGACCAGGCCACCCGCAAGCGCGTCGAGACCAGCTTCACGAAGCTCGACCGCGCCGCCATGCTGGAGAAAGCGGGTCGGTACAAGCAAAGCTTCGAGATCCTCGAAGAGCTCGACACCGCCGCCGAAGACATCGAGTACCCGCCCCTGCAGGCGCCGCTCACCTTCAAGCTCGCCATGCTGACCGAGAGAACCGGCGATGCGGCGGCGGCCGAGGCTCTGTACTTCAAGGCCATCGACCTCGCGGCCCGAGCCAAGAACACGGACATAGCCGGGCAGGCGTGGAATGAAATCCTCTGGGTCGTCGGCCACCGTCTCGGTCGCTACAAAGAAGCCTTGCAGTTCGCCCCCGCGGTGAAGTTCGCCATCGCTCTGGCCGACGACGACGACCGTCTCCTGGCCCGCTACGAAAGCTGCACCGGCGTTCTGATGTACGGGGTCGGAAACTACCCGGAGTCGCTCGCGTCCTTCGAGCGCGCCGTCGCTCTGTGGGAGCGACTCGGCGATGCCCACCTCCACGACCTCGCCAACGAGCTCAGCAATCTCGGAGTCGGCTATTCGCTCAACGAGCGAACCGACGATGCCATCCGCACCTACGAACGTTCTCATGCGTTGCTCGAGAAGACCCTCGGCAAGGGCCACCCGCTCACGAAGCTGCCAATCTTCAACCTCGCCGACGCCCGATCGGCGCGCGGAGAGTTCGAAGAGGCGCTCGCTCTCCACCGGCAGGCGCTCGCCATGAACATCGAGACCTTCGGCAAAGACCACCCGGAGACAGCGCACAGCCACCACAACATCGGCGATGTCCACCTGGCCATGGAAGACTATCCCCGCGCCATCGAATCGCTGAGCACGTCGCTGCACGGGTGGGAGGCCCACTTCGGCAAAGACCACGTTCGTACGAGCATGACTCTCGAGTCCCTCGGCCGCGCGCACATGGGGAACCGCGACTTTGCCCTGGCAGGTGAACTCCTTCGTCGCAGTGCAAGGGTCATCGCCACCGAGCTCGGCGCCGACCACCCCAACACCGTCGGCGTCAACGCGGCCCTCGGCCACAACGAGTTCGCTCAAGGCCGGTTCGCAACCGCTCGCCCGCATTACGAGGCGGCGCGCCGGGTGGCGGCCGCGCAATACGGCGAGAACCACCACACCGTCGCGACCATCGACGTCTATCTCGCTCGCTGCGACGCACATCTCGGACGCGCCAGGCAGGCGCTCGAGCGCGCGCGAACGGCTCGCGACGTGCTGGTCGCCCACGCCGACGAAACGCTTGCGCTCGCGAGCACCGCCATGGCCGCGTGGGCCGACTTCGCCGTGGCCGAAGCCATGTGGGAAGCACGCGCCGACCGCGCCGGGGCCCTCGCCCTGGCGCGAAGCGCGATCGCCCCCCTCGACCGTCCCGGCAGCCGCCGCCGCGCGGCCACCGTCACCGCCTGGCTGCAAGCCCGCAACGCCGCCGACGCTCCAGCGCCCTGAGTCGCGGCGTTCGCCGAGACGCGACGTGCCCGGCCGCGGTGGCCCCCGAAAAAGCGGAGGGCCCCGCCGCCGCGGAGCCCTCTGCGCCCTCTCACGAGGGCAACGTCGGCCGACACCGTGCCGGTGCCGGCGACCTTGCGATTCACTGGCTAGAAAGACACCCCCAGGGCGCCGAGCACCTTGTCCTGCTTCTTCGACTTGTAGACCACGAGGGGAATGCCAATGTTGCCGCCCTTGGTGAACTCGACGCTCGCCGACATGAACTGGCCCGCTTTGAGTCCCGCTGCCAGTGACGGCGGGACCGTGAACGGCTCGACGGTGCTCTTGACCGTCTTGGTGCCCTTCTTCTTGCAGTTCTGCCGGTAGACGATGCGGCCGTCGGCCGTAATGCGGTCGATCTTGCGGGTCTCTTTGCAGTCCCAGACCGGCTCTTTCCACGATTCGGTTTTGAAGGTCAGCGCCGTGCCCTTGCCGGTCTTCTTGACCGACTTGATCCGGCCGGAGCGCGCCATGATCACGCCGGTCTTGTTGAAGGTCTGCTCGTAAGCCGTGTAGGCCATGGTCGGGTTGGGCTCGCGAATCCAAAAGCCGACCTGGTTGTCCTCGAGGGGAAAGCTCGGATCCTTTGCCTTCAAATCGCCGTAGCGCTCGAGCATCGCGTAGTAGGAAGCGAAGCGCGGCCCGCGCCAGGTGCGCACGTTGCCGAGCCCCTCGTTGTAGAGAACCGCCGCCGCCGACAGCTTGCCCTCGTAGGCGGCACAAACCACCGAGGTCTGCAGCAGCACGTTGGCGATGGGGTCGTCGAACAGGGCCTTGCGGTCTTCTTTGCTGGCCACTGGCTTGCTGGTCTTCTTGAGGTACTTGGTCAGATAACCATGGGCCTTGTCGTGGCAGCCGCGAATGTCCTGGGTTCGCTTGGCCCAAAACGAGGTCTCGATCTTTTGCGCGAGCGCAAGGCCATCGGCGTTGGCCTTGGCCTTGCGTTCCCAGTCAGCGAACGCCGCGGCCGGAACCTTAAAAGCGAGGTCGCGAATGCCTGGATCCATCTTGGCAAACGCGGCCTGGTAGATGCGGCCAACGTGCTTGGCCTTGGCGTAGGTCATGCGCGCCATGACCTGCCCCCACTCGTTGAGGTTCATGGCCGCCAGCTCGCGCTCGAATGTCGCATCGTCGAGGCGTGCAATGTCGGCGGACACCAGGGCATAGGTGCCCAGGGTCTTGAGCGCGTCGGCCTCCCAGCCGCCGCGAGCCAGCTGCTCCTCGCCGATGTCCAGCCCAACGGACTGAATGATAAAAACCGCGCGCACGAGTTCACTCGGCGGCGCCGCGTTCTGGTCGATCCACCACGCAAGCTTGTCGACGTTGACGACGCCGCGGTACAGGTTGACCACGTTGCCTTTGCAGCCCAGGCCAATGCTGGTTGCTTGCTTGAACGCCGCCTGCATCTCGGACTCGGCGCGCACTCCCACGGCGGCGCCAGCCCCTCGATTGCCCAGGCGAGACCGCGAGGCGCCCCGGCCTCGACGACTCGCGCGCGACGCCTTGTCGGGCTTGGCCGACGAACCGCCGCGGTTCTGCGCGCGTTCGCCGTAGGGAACGCAGGTCGCATCGCGCAGGGCGCTGTCGCCGTGACGACCGCCGGCGCGAATCCAAAGCTTGTAGAAGTCTTCGGTGAGCTTGGCCGACGCGCCGGTCTTGTTGGCGAGCGCCTGTCGCCACACCCGTGTCCACGCTTGCCGCTTGGCGAACTTCGGCGCCCGGCACGCGTGCTGCGCGGCGCGGGCCAGGTTGTCGTCGTCGAGCGATGTCGCCAGGTCCGGGTAGCTACGCAGGAACCCATCCTTCGCGGGCACCTCGACACCCGCGCACCAGGTCGGCGCCCCTGTCGAGATGCGTTCGGCTCCGGCGAACGCCGGTATGTCCCAGTCACCGATGTCCGGCTCGCTGTTTTCCATCTCCTCTCGCTGCACCTTGGCCACGGCGGCGGCCCAGCGCTTCTTCAGACTTTCGTAGTGCGCTCGTTCCTTGGAAAGGTCCCATGCCGGATCGCGCTCGGCGGCTCGCTCGAGATTGCGCTCGATCGACTCGGCCCGTCGCGAAAAGAACGACGAGTTGTTGAGCTTTCTCGGGTCGCTCATCGCCTCTTCGATCTTGTCGAAGTCTTTGCGAATCCCCTTGAGTTGCGACTTTGCTTTGCTGGTCGATATGTCGCGCGAGTCCTGATACTGGTCGGCCCGCGCTTCGGGCACGACAACGCCCATCAAGTGAAGTGAGCACAGCGCAACGATCCCCGCGCCGGCCGCAACGAGCAGTCGGTTCTTCATTCCTAATCCCCCCTCGGGCCCAAGGCCCCGCTCCCCCTCCATCGTAGCGTAGTCATGCGAACGCGCGGTCTCTCGTTTGTCCCACGCACCTCCTACGCCCGGTCGCGCCCGACCTCACACACATCTCACAACCGTCGTGTACGCACCCGGCTCACAGCGCCTCTGTAGGATGGACAAAGCAAGCGTACTGAGGCGCCGCTAGGGCGCCGGGCAACAGCGCTGTTTGCCGGGACAGCCCATGCTGCGGTCCCGCGAGTACTGAGAACGCTTGAGGCACGCGCCCCATCGACTCGCCTCGCGGCGCGATTGGCAGCTGTAGTCGAGCCACGCATCGTCATCGACGCGCCGCGGAGGGGTGGCGTCTTCGCTGCCGCACATTGTAAAGACCTCGGCCGGCGACCCCATGCTGATACCGGAGTCAGCGTCGCCGTCACCGGCGACCGAGTCCCCCTCGCCTCCCCCGAGAACGAAGAACGCAAGCAACACGACCGCGGCAGCCACGGCGATCAGCGGGCGTTGATAACGGCGGAGCAGAGCGCGCAACTTGCGCCCATCGACCCGCCGGGTGCCGCCCTGAAATCGCCGCTTGACGTCTTCGGCGACCTGACGTGCCCGGGTCGTCCAGGTCATTCCGGTCTTGCCGCCGTCACGCGGTCGCGGCACCCAGGTCTTGGTTCGGGCCTGGTCCAGGGCGGAATCCGCTCCCGTGGGCACTCCGGGGAGCGATGAATGTCGTCTGGTTTCTTCGTTTTCGAGAATCACGTCTTGGCCTCGCTGGAGCGTCACGCCGCGCAAGACATACCGATCGTCAACGCGCAGGCGATGGGTTGGCTGGCCTCGGTACTTCAAAAGACGTGCCGGCAGCGCAACGCCGGCAAAACGGCGCTGGGGGCCCGGCGGAGCGCGCGAAGGCGGGGAATCGGGTCGCCACTCTGACGCCAATCGCCGTCGCCTGGACGGGTTGCGAAAACGTACGCCGCATCACAGCGTCCCTTCTCAGCACTCCGAAAAGACAGGCAGTGCAAAAAGCCCACATGCCGGGACACGGACTTGAAAACACAGTGCGCGCACAAGTTTCGAGCGCGCACGGCCGACTGTCGAAGAGATGAAGAAAGACTCGGACTACGACCTGCTCGTCATCGGCAGCGGACCGGCGGGCCAGCGCGGTGCCATCCAGGCAGCCAAGCTCGGCAAACGCGTCGCCCTGATCGAGAAGAAAGAAGCGATCGGCGGCGTGTCCGTGCACTCGGGGACCATTCCGAGCAAAACCCTGCGCGAGGTCGCCCTTTATTTGAGCGGCTATCGGCAGCGGGCCTTCTACGGCCAGGGCTACCGCCTGCGCGACAGCCTGAGCGTGCGCGACTTGACCCAGCGCCTGTCGATGACGCTGCAGCGCGAGATCGACGTCATGACCGACCAGCTGCGGCGCAATCGCGTCGAAGTGATCCGGGGACTCGCCAGCTTCGTCGATCCCCATCGCCTCCTGGTCGAGCGCCGCAACGCCGCCGACCTCGAGATCTCGGCCGACAACATTCTCATCGCGACGGGAACCAAGCCCTATCGCCCGCCCACCGTTCCGTTCGACGGCAAGACCGTCATCGATAGCGACGAGCTCCTCGACATCGACGACCTCCCGCGCACCATGACCGTGGTGGGAGCCGGGGTCATCGGACTCGAGTACGCGTCGATCTTCTCCTCGATCGACATCAAAGTGACCTTGCTCGACCGGCGCGAAACCATGCTCGACTTCGTCGATCAGGAAATCGTCCAGACGTTGGTGCACGACCTGCGCGAGCGCGGCGTCCACATTCGCCTCGGCGAAGAGGTCGACGTCATCGAGCGCCTGGACAACGGACAGACCCTCACCCGGTTGAAGTCGGGCCGCGAGGTTCGGTCCGACCTGGTCATGTACGCGGCAGGCCGGTGCGGCAACACCAGTGCTCTGTACCTCGACAACGCCGGCCTCGAGGCGGACGCCCGCGGCCGGATCAAGGTCGACGACGAATACCGCACCGCCCAGCGCCACATCTTTGCCGCCGGCGACGTCATTGGATTTCCCAGCCTGGCGTCAGCCTCGATGGAGCAGGGGCGACTGGCCAGCTGCCACGCTTTCGGCGTACCGGCCAAGTCGTGTCCAACACTGTTTCCCTTCGGCATCTACGCCGTGCCCGAGATCAGCATGGTCGGCGCCACCGAGCAGGCCCTTCGCGACCAGGGCGTTCGCTACGAGGTCGGCGTGGCGCGCCTGCGCGAAACGGCGCGCGGCCAGATCCTCGGTCTGCGCACGGGCGTGCTCAAGCTCCTCGTCGGCCTCGACGACCACAAGGTTCTGGGCGTTCACATCCTCGGCGAAGGCGCCACCGAGCTCATTCATATCGGCCAGGCCGCCCTGGCCCTCGGCGGCACGCTGTCGTACTTCGTCGACAGCGTGTTCAACTACCCAACTCTGGCTGAGGCCTACAAGGTCGCGGCCCTCGACGCCCACAACCGCATGCCCCGGCGCCGCAGCGTCGCCGCCAACGACAGCGTCGAAGCGCCCGCCAGCATCGAAGCGAACGCCGACGCCGCCGCCGAGAGCGACACCGCGGCGGCGGGTTGAGTCGCTCTACAAAAGGTCGTCGATCAACGCTGCGTAGTTGAGCAGCGAATGCACACCGAGGAACCGGTCGCGCACGCGCTCGCGCGCCCCCTCGCCCAGGCGCGCGGCAAGCGCCGGGTCGGTAAGCACCGCGCCGAGCTGTCGGGCAAAGGCGTCGAGGTCGGTGGGATCCTCGAGAAGCACCCCGCTTTCGCCGGCCACGATCTGATCTTGAATGCCGCCCACGGCGCTCGCCAGAACCGGACGCGCCTTCCACATCGCCTCGGTGACCGTAAGACCGAAGCCCTCGCGCAAACTCTTTTGCACGATGACCGCCGCGTGGCGCTGCAGGGCGTTGACGATAGCGGCGTTCTCTTCGATGTCGGCCATGGGCAAGTTCACCAGATGAACGCGCTGACGGGTGCCGCGCGGGAGCGCTCGCCACTCGTCGACAATCTCGGCAAACACCTCGGCGCCCTCGGGGTCGTCGGCCACGGCGTGCACGTTGGGCCCCACCAGCAGCAGTTCCGCCTCCGTGGTCGGAAAAGCATCGACCATCGCGGCAAACCCGCGCATCACGCCGCCGTGGTCCTTCAGGCGATCCCAGCGCGACACCTGGATCACCAGCGGCACGTCGAAGGACGGGGCCGGGCCCAGTCGCATAACATCGGCAGCGCGGTCGACCCGGCCGGGCGAGCCGTCTTCTCGTACGAACGACGGCACCACGTCTGAGGAGGGCTGGGCGACCAGTCCCGTGTGGGTGAGAATCGAGCGAACAACGTCCTCTGCCATCGGTTGATTCTTGGCCGACAGCGGATCAATCGAAGGCGGAATGATACGGGACCGATGGTGATTGAGCTTGTCGGGAATGTACGTCTTGCGCGAGAACACGAAGCGGCTGGCGCCCTCGAAGTACCGGTCGAGAAACTGCCACCCGGTCATCACCTGGGGATGATCGGTGTCGTGGCCGATGTGACAGCGCCAGATGACTTTGGCCCCGTGCGCGGCCAGGGGGCCAATGAGCCCCGCGGTCTGCGGGTCGTGCAGTATCACCACGTCGCCCGGCTTCACCAGCGCCAGCACCTCCGGGAGGTTCTCGCGAGTGGTTTGGTCGTAGATGTCGTGCGCAGCGTCGTCGAGAGGCGTGCCGTCACCCGGCTCGCCGTGCAGGGCGTTGTGCAGCCGCTTGGTCACGCGGAAGAAGTCCGGGTTGCCACCAATGACCAGCCAGCGCGTATCGATTCCGACGCTGCGCGCGTAGGCCAGTAGCGAGCGCAAAAGCTCTGCGACTCCGCCGCCGCGCGCGGTCGAGTTGACGTTCCAAACGACGTGTCCAGCGAGCCGTTCGCGCAAAGCCTGACCCGCTTTGCGCACCGTCGCCACCGCGTTGTCGCCCACGTAGGGAGCGAACTTGTCGAGCGGGATGGGGCTTACGTTCACTTCCTCGATCGTCGTGGGCGCCATGGCGAGGAGGTATGCAGCCACTGCGCCAGCCGCCAACTCCCCGAGCCCGGGCCCACACGGGCCACGCAGCGCGCACCCGTTGCGTTGCACGGCAGTCGCCGGGTCGAGCGGCTCTTTTTTTGCGCGCCCCGAGCCTATGCCCGGGCCGAGGGACGTCACCTGAGGGCAATCGCCGTGGGGGCTGGCGCAATCAACATGACGATACTCGCCAGCAAGGCGCGGCGGAACGTCGGGGTTCGGCCACGCCGTTCGACTCCAGCCGTTGTCGCGAAACCGCTGCGAATCGTTGAACAACGCGACGAAGACCTACGCGGTGGAGCGAACCGTCATCGCGCGGGCACGGCGAGTGCAAAAGACGCCATCGCTCTGGCGCCCGCGCTCCCCCGGCGCGACGCCCTTTGAAAACCAGCATCCCCGCTGCCAGCCCAACTGGCGCTGGCCTGGAGGTCCCCGTGTCGACGAAGTCCGCTCTGCTCCTTGGTGTCGTTGTGCCTGCTCTTGTCTCCGTCTTCGCTCTCGATGTACCCGACGCGTCCGCGCAGCAGCGGCGAAAGGGCACCAAGGCGGTCGTCGTCGAGTTTCCCACCGGCGGTTCGCCCACCACCGCCGACTTTCTCTACCACTTGAACAGCAAGCGGGCCCTCAACCTCAGCCTGGGCCTCGGCATCGACATCGAATCCGAGGAAGACACGGTGATCTCCATGGAGGTCAACGTCGGCTACCGCATGTACGAATTCAGCCGAGGTCGAGCCATGCCTTACCTCGAGCCATTCGCCGGCGTGTTCGTCGGCGAGCTCGGCGATGGCGACACCATCGCGCTCCAGGGCGGCGCCCGCCTCGGCGTCGAGTTTCCCATCTACAAGCAGTTCACTCTGGGTGCCTACCTCGCCGCAACCCTCGCCATCGAGAACTCGTTCGACACCATCGCCCTGGGCGTATCGACGGGGGCCATCACCGCCGCCTTCTACTGGGACTGACGCGGCGCGCGCTGCCGCTCAGTTGCTGTTGCGGGTCGGATCGTTGCGGCCGAGCTGCTCGTGGCTCGATACCCAGTCCAGCGACGAAATGGCCGCCGCCAGGGAAATCTCGCCGGCCAGCACCGTGCCGGCCACGATCTCGGCCAGCTTCATCACCTTGCCCGGGCCAAAGCAGTCCATCATTTCCAGGCTCTCGCGCTGGGTTGGCAGGCCCGTGCCGCCGCCACACGTGGCGACGATGAGCGACGGCAGCGTGATCGAGATATACAGGTCCTTGTTGTCGTCGAGCTCCGTGTACACGATGCCTGCCGACGACTCTGACACGTTGGCCACATCCTGTCCGGTGGCCAGAAAGATCGCGGTGATGGCGTTCGCCGCGTGGCAGCCGTTGTTGTTGGCGCCCGACAGCATGCTGCCGATGTTGGCCACCTTGGAGTGGTAGTAGAGCGCCTCGGTGTCGGCATCCATGATGTCGCGCAGCACGTCGCGCTTGACCACCGCCTCCGCCGTGACCCGCTTGCCACGCGAGCGCATGGCGTTGATCATCGATGCCTTCTTGTCGGTGGCGAAGTTGGACTCGAGAAAGAACCGATCGACGGTCACGTCTTTGCAGTTCTGCAGAATCCAGTTACACGCAGCGAATGTCGCTTTGCCGACCATATTCATTCCCGCGGCGTCACCAGTAGTGAAGTTGAAGCGCAGGTAGGCGAACTTGCTCGCCAGATAATAGTCGATGTACTTGAGGTGCACGAACGGATCCGACTCGGCGCACACCGCCTTGATCTCGTCGGTGTGCTGGTTGATCCAGTCGACGAAGCGCCGGGCCCTGGCCGCGTCCTCGAATGCGAACACCGGCGCGCGCTGCATGTTGTCGCCGACCACCGCGCACTTCACCCCGCCGCTTCGGTGCAGCACCTTCATGCCCCGATTGTACGAGGCCACCAGGGTGCCCTCGGTCGTCGCCAGGGGCACGTAGAACTCGCCCTGGGCGTGCTCGCCGTGGACCTGGAGCGGCCCGGCGATGCCCATGGGCACCTGGGCCACGCCGACGAAGTGCTCGATGTTGCCCTGAGTGACTTCCGGCGAAAACGAGTAGCGCTTGACGTGGTCCAGGTCGGCGCCGGTCTGCTCGCGCACGAACTCGTGGCGCGCCCGAATCACCGATTCGGCATAGTCGGTTTCCGGGTCGCGAGGAATCGTCCCCGGCGGCTGCTCCGCCGGCCGCAGCTCGTCGTTGACCTCGAACGCCATGGCGCCGAACGAGTCGACTTCGAATGCCAGGGCGAGGTTGTGGTCGCCGTCGGCCAGCGGGTCGATCGCCAGCTGAAAGGTGAGCAGCGCACCGAGGGGAAAACTCACCGGGTGGTCGGCATCGATGCCGCCCATCGGAACGCCGGCGCCCGCATCGAGCGCGACCGATACCTTGTCGGCACCGATTTCCTCACCGTTGAGGGCGACCCGCTCGATGCGCGTCAACGTCGTGGGCGCCAGGCGATTCTTCACCGAGAAGCGCACGCCGCCGTCCTTGTTGCGCAGGCTGGAGCGATTGTAGAGATTCTTGAGAAGGGCGCTGGGGATGGCAGTCATGGCCTCGTTCCTCTCTCACCGGGCAAACACGTCGAGTTCGCCCGGCATCGTAGAGAACCTCCCCGACGCAATCAACGCACCGCCAAACCCGCGCATCCAACGCGCGCGCCCCGCGCCCTCCCGCCCCCGGACGCAATTCCTACGCGTTCGCGCGACCGCTTCTGAGGCGCTCCGGCCGGCGCAAAGCAAAGGCGCCGCTAGTCACCCTTGGAACCGAACGCGGCATCCCTGTTTTCGGCCAGGCGCTCGAGCACTTCCACGTCCGCGAGGTCCTTGAGTCGGCCACTCGCGCGCTTGTTCTGAATCAGCGTATCAATCGAGGGAAACCGCACTCGACTACCCGCCAGCGTTCCCTCGACAACACCGACCGTCGCGTGGGCGAAATCGACGCCGCTCACCTGGGTGAGAATACCGATCCGGCGCGGCGGTAGGCCGATCTGATAGACCATGCCCGGCCGTGCAAAATCCGACGCGCCTACGCCGTGCTGTTCCGTGGGGGCGCCAAACGCATCGAGCGCCGCCATCACGCGCTCTGCATTGGCCGCGTCGGCGCGGACCAAGACATCGAGGTCCCCCGTTGCGCGCACATGGCCGTGAGCCGCCAGCGCATGCGCGCCAACGACCAGAAAGTCCACGCCGGCCTCGTTCAAGCAGGCCAAGAGGTCCGCAAAGTCGTCGTTAACGGGCAGCGTCATCGGTCAATCGCCGAAGACCTCCAGGCGCGTCTTTCCACTCGAAGTCCGGCATTGGCATGCCAGAAAGCCGCCATTGCTCCAGGGTCAGCTCGAGGACCAGAGCAAGGCGTTCATCCACCGAAAGCGCTGCCCGCGCATCCCATACCGGCTCTTCGCCAAGACGAAACTGCCGTACCGCCACGCCTCGCTGCCGCCTTTCGGCGGCCCGGCGACGACGATCCGCCGCGTCGCTCTGGGAATCACTCGCCATGGCGGGAGTATATCAGTCCCAACGTCCGCGGCGACCGAGATGTCTACAGCTCGACCGCCTCGATTCGCCGGTTTAGCTGCCGCCCGACCTCGGTGTCGTTCGACGACACCGGCCGCGCGTCGCCGTAACCGACCGCCTTGATGCGACTGCCGTCGATGCCCTTGGAGACCAGGTAGTCGCGCACGGCATCGGCCCGCCGCTGGGACAGTTTCTTGTTCGCCCGCTTGCTGCCCACGTTGTCCGTGTGGCCCGAGATTTCAATGCGCGCCGACTTCTTGTGCTCCATGAACTCCACAACCGTGTCGATGCGCGCGTGGGAGTCCGGGGTGAGCTTGGCCTTGCCGGTCTCGAACCGCACGCCCTCGAGCACCAGGCCCTTGGGCTCGCCCGACGCCAGCACCTCGCGCTCGTAGCGCAGGGTCAGCTTCAGGTTCAGCCGCGGCTTGTCGTCGACCTTCAGCCGCGCCGCCACCTCGCGTCGCCCCAGGCTCAGGTACACCAGCTCGTACTTCTGCCCCACCGGCAGCAGCACCTCGGTAAATCCATCGGCGTCCGTCTCCGGCGTGTAGAACTTGCGCCCGTTCGGCGACGTCAGCGACACCACCACGCCCTCGATCGGCGCGTCCTTGTCGGCCTTGTTCACGACGAAGAAGCGCACCGCGGCCTCGGTCTCGGTTGCCTGCAGCTTCGCCTGGCCCGGCCTCGTCGACTTATCGGCGTCTTTGACGTCGAACTCGCCGGCGTCGTTCCGCTTCTTCTTCGACTGGGACTGGCCGCCACCGGTGGCGGCGCTGTCGCCCGCCCCGTCGGCACCCGGGTCAGCCGCCCCGCACGGGTCGCCGGCCTCGCCGGCGGCCTCAACCGAGCACGGATCGCCCGCCTCCGATTCGGCGGTGTTCGAGTCCGACGATTGGGCGCCCCCGCACCCGAAGCAAACGACCAGCACCCAGGTCCCCAGAACTCGTCTCATTCGTTGGCTCCTCCTGATCGGGTCGCGCCCGTGTCACGTGCCCGTAGCTGCCACCGCAAAGCGTACCACCGCCGGCGTCGCCGGGCCTCCGAGGCGGCGTCAATCGGCCGACGCCGACGCCGACGCGATCTCCACCAGCTGGGCGAACATCTCGCGCAGAGCCCGCTCGCGCCCGCCGCTGCGGCGCTTCCACCAGGCGCGCCCTACCAGCCAACCGGCCGTGCCGCCCACCACCACCAGCGGTCCCAGCGCAGCCAGCGCCGCCGCCTTGCCCACCAGGACCTTCAGGGGAAGGATCCCCAAAAAGCCGCCGAAGCTGCCCGCGAACGCCGTGCCGCCCACCGTTGACTGCGCATCCATCGGCATTCGCTCTTCCAGGCGCAACGTCGTCGAGTCCGCCCGCTCGACCACCGTCAAAAACACCCGCCGAGACGAATCCCGCGGCGACCAAACCCGCGTGCTCCCCTGCTGCTCCAGCGTACCCGGGTCGCCCATGTACCGGCGCAGCACCTCCACCATCGCCGTCATCGTCTCGTCGTCGACGGAGCCGGCAACCGCCGTCTCGAACAGCACCGCCGTCGCCCCGCCCAGCCAAAACGTCGAGTCGTCCCGGTCGGGGCGCACCGCCACATCCGACGCCGCCCGCCGAACCAGCGCCGACGAAATCCCCAGCTCCCCGGCGACCTCCTCCAGCTCCTCCAGCGACAGCGCCCGCTCGCCGCCGCCCTCCTGCACCTGCAGCTCCGCCGCCCGCTTCAAAATCAGCGCGACCTCCCGGTCCCCATAGCGACGACGATCAGGCACGCCCGACCATACCCGACCACCGGGGTGCGGAGTGCGGTCGACTGCTTGCAAGCGGGGAGTCTTGGGGCCCCTGCTCGCTCCTCGGTGCGTCCACACTCGAACCCATCGGCGCATTCACCGGGCCGGTCACAAAGCAGCCAGCAACATCGGCCGCGTCGCCCACGAACTCCCAGCGCACGGGTTCGCCGCCGCTACCCCCGCCGCCGTGTCGCCCGGGATTTCGGGGACCGGTTCGCCGTCGTCATGCCCCGCGGAACAAGCGCCCAAACACAGCAAGCACCCCAACGGAGCGCCCGAAGGAGAGGAGCGCGCAGCCCAACGTCAATCGTCATGCGTTGCGGTATTGCGCCCCCCCGGCGAACGAGAGTGACCCGGTCGGTCGCTTACGGCGGCGCGCCTTGCGCAACGACGGGGCTCTAGAGGCAAATGCCGACACTCGCGCCCTGGGCGAGTGGATTGCAAATCTCGCCGGCCTGGCAGCGGTTCGGATCGTTGGTGCTGGGAAAGCGAGCCGAGTCGCAGTAGGTGTAACAGACGCGCGGAGACTGGTTCACGGAGAAGCAGCCGCCGCCGGCCTGGCACTCGTTCTGAAAGTCGCAGGCAACGCCCGGAGCCTTGCCGGTGCCACCGACGACGGCGGCGCAGACCGGGCCATTGTCGGTCAGGTAGCAGCCCTGGGGTTCTCCGCTTTCCGCTTCGGGACAGTCCTGATCCAGCAGATCGCAGTTGGGCAGGCACAGGTCGAAGCCGAACCGATTGAAAGCCACGCAGGAGCTCTCGTCATCGCAGCCGACGAGCTGGCCATCGCACATTTGCCGGCAGACGCCGAGGTAGCAGTGCGCACCGATGACGCAGTTGTCGGCTTCGCCTTCGACCTGCGGCGGTATGCACGGGTTGCCGACGGCGACCGGGCCACTCGGTGCGCAGGCTTCGATGCCGTCGCCTGAGGTGACGTCGGCCAGGACGAAGGCGCACTTGAGGCCCGGGGCGCAGCCCGACTGGGGCACCGTGTTGCAGTCCGTGTCCGCGTCGGCGCTGGGCCCGGCGTCGACGGGTCCCGCGCCGGCGTCGCCTTCGTCGGCGCCGCCTCCGTCGCCACACGCGCTGCCGACCAGGGCAACGAGGGCGATTGCGATTGTTGTAGGGCGAACCATGAAAACGCCGCTCGTTACAGGCTGCGGCAGAGTCTCGCCAGGAACAAGCCACGCGGCCTAACCCCGGCTATCACGGAGTTTCGCACAGTTGTGCACCGTTGCGGTGGGCGAGGTGCGTGGCGCAGCGCACAAAAAAGGGTGGCTAGCCCAATGCTAGCCACCCTGCTTTGGCGTTTGGTCAGCCCAATCGGCCTAGAGCCGGAAGTGCTCCATCGGTCGACGCGGCGGAGTCGACATCACCGGCTCCTTGGGAGCGAGCGTCGCAGGCTCGACGCAGATGGTGTTGTCGCCCTGCGGGTTCTGGCAGCTGCACTCGAGGGGCGGATCGAAAAACACCTCGCCGATCTCGGCGTCGGGCCGGCAGAACGCGATGCGGTCGAGGATGCCGTCACCCTCGGGCTCCGTGATGCCGAGCAGGCCCGCGCAGACGTCCGTCAGGTTGGCGCAGCCGGCGTCCTGCCCGCAGGACGTGATGTCGAAGTTCACGAGAACATCGTCGGGCGGCGTACCCTCGGTGATGATGCCGTTCTCCCAGGGACCGCAGAGGTCCTCGCACACGCCAGCGCCGGCCGGGCCGATGCAAGCAGCACCCGGGGCGCATTCGTTGAGAGCCTGGCAGGACTCACCCACCTCGACGTTGCCGGCACCGGCGCAGGCGCCGCCGGTGGCGCTGGTGGTCGAGAGGTAGCAACCGAGGGTGCCCGGGCACTCACCCGCGTCCGGCGGAGCCAGCGGGTCGCAGGACGAAAGGCAGATCTGGTACTCGTCGGGGCGGTCGATGAAGCCAACGCAAATCGAGCTATCGCAGTCGTTGCCGGCGCTGCAGTGCGGCGCGCAGGTGCCGAAGACACACGCCAGGCCGGCCTGGCAGTTGTCGCTGGTGTTGTTGGCCATCGCGTTGTCGCAGCCCATACCCGCCGGAACGGTCCCGTCCGCGATGCAGCCAACGAAGCCAGTGTCGGTTTCGATGTCGACGGTAATGAAGGCGCACTTCTCGCCTTCCTCACAGCCGACCTGCGTGAACAGGTTGCAGGCCGTGTCGCCATCGCCATCCCCGTCGCCGGTGGTGTCGCCATCACCGTCGCCCGTGGTGGTGGTGGTGTCGATGGTCGGATCTTCTTCGTCGTCGCCGCCGCAAGCGGGGGCGAGCATCAGCGCAGTCGCGCCGATCACTACAAATACAGCAGAAGCTAGCTTCTTCATTCAAATGCTCCTTGTGGTCCCTCGAGCTTCGTTTCCGGCGTGTGCGTCGTGACAACCCGGCAACAAAACGCACGGTACGACCTGCTATCCGTGCTCGTCAATCATCAACCACTGACGGTCAGCGGTGGTAAGGCTTTTATCACGGTCCCCGGGAATAACCGTCGTGCGGTGCCGGGCAATACCTTGAGATTGCGTGCTGTTCGTGAGAACTGTCGCTCACGGACTGAGAACTACAGTTCCCGGATCCAGGGTGCCGGCGGGCGCGTCGTCGCCCGTGAGCGCGATCGCGGCCACGGTGCCGCCCACGACGGCGGCCGCAGCCCCCGCCCAGACGTACCAGCGGCCATACCAGGGCGTGGCTCCGGCCAGCCCCGCGGCAACCCGCAGACTCAGCGGCGTTTCGGGGCCGGCGATTCGGCCGATAGCCCGACCGCCGATGTCCCGGGCTTCGACGTAATAGTCGAGGCTGTAGTCGCGCTCGGCGGCTGGCGCGCGCACGGCGCCGCGCCAACGCCCGGCGTCGGCGTCGACCTGCCGGGCGGGTTGGGCGCGGTAGTCGAGCTCGCCCTGGGGCCGCCAGAAGATCTGCATTTCCTTCACGTCGCCGCGGCCGCCGGCGACGCGGACCTCAAGCTCGACTTTCTTGCCGCCGCGGGCCCCGCCCGGCGCGGTGTGCTCGAGCTCGGCGGTTAACGACGGATCGAAGCCGGGCACGACCTGCCGCTTTACCTGGTCGAAGAAGGCGCGAATCTTGGGCGACCCGCTGTCGTCGCGCAGCTGATACCCGGGGTCGATTCCGAGCAGGCGCTCGAAGGCGTCGCGGGCCCGGGCTTCGTTGCCGAGAATCAGATGCGACAGGCCGATGAGCTCGAGGGCGCGCAGCCGCTGAGCCCGTGTGGCCCGCGGGTCGTTGGGAACCGGCGTGAGGGTCTTGATTGCCTTGGCGTAGTCGAGGTCGACGAACTGGCGCTGACCGCGGGCGAGCTGAGCGGTCACGGTCGGGGCCACTTCATCGCCACCGGCCGCCGCACGTTGCGCGCGCGTCATCGACGGCGCGACCGCGAGGGTCGCCACCAGGGCGGCAAGAGCGACCACCGCGACGCGCGATGCACCACGCCGACTCCACGCTAACGCCGCAGCCACTGCACCCCATCCTCTGCGCCGACGGCGATTCCGTCGGCAGCGCCGTCGTCGTCGAGATCGGCCATGATGATCCGCTGGGCCGCGATGGCGGGTACCCCCTCGCTTTGCAGAGCTGCGCCGCCGTTGCTTCCGAGGCCGACAACCGCCCCGTCAACGACCGCGAGCGCGTCGGCAAAGCAGTCGCCGTCCCAGTCCCGGCTGGCCACGGACTGGGCCACGGCCTCGGCGTCTGGCAGGGTGACGAAGCTGCGGTCTTCGAGGCGGCCGTCGCCGCGGTTGATGTACACCCGCAGCGGTCCGTCGGCGACGGCGACCAGAAGGTCGGCAATGCCGTCGCCGTCGAGATCGCTCACCGAAAATCCGGCCGTCCGCCGAGCCACCGGCGGCAACGCGGCCGGGGCCACGGCAAAGGCACCGCTGCCCGCGGCGTCGTTGAGCAGCGCAACGTCGGCCATCGGCTCCGCGCCCCCCTGCCCGACCACCAGGTCGGCGGCGCCGTCGCCATCGATGTCGGCCACGGCCAACGCAGTAACGTCGCTCGCCGCCGTGACCGAGATCCCGTTCGGATCGACGGCAAAGCCGCCCTCGCCGTCGTTGCGGTACAGGCGCAAAACCGCGCCGCCGGCGACCAGGTCCATGTCGCCATCGCGGTCGACATCGACACCGACCGCCGCCGCCGCCGTCGGCAGGCCTTCGAGAGCGACGTCGGTCTGCACGAAGTCGACGTCGTCGCGCCGCCACACCTGCGGTACCTGGTCGGCCAGCAGGACCACCAGGTCGTCGTCGCAATCGCCGTCGATGTCCACGGGCACGATCTCGGTCACGCTGAGGCCGTCGGCCCCGGCCGGCAGCTGCCCCGGCGTCTGGACCAGCCGATCGCCCTGCACGCCGGCGAGAAACGCGGCCCCGCCCCCCGCGACCACGAGGCGCGACCCACCGCGACCGTACGAGACCGCCGCCCGGGCACCGACCGGGGCGGCCAGCGCGCCCGCCACCTGCGGCGCCGCTTCGTCGCCGGCCGGGCACGCGTCGAGCGACAGCGTCACTTCCGCCACGCCGCCGCCAAACTCGAACGCCCGGACCGCGCGCGCAACCTCGACCCCGGCCCGAAAGCCGCGCGCCACCGCCACGCCACCGTCGGCCTGGCCGGGCTCCACCACCAGGGTCTGCGGCAAGGCATCGAGGGCGTACACCCGGCCAAAGGCCCCGCCGGTCACGCTTTCGTCGGCCACGGACAGACACACGGCGTCGAGCTGCTGCGGCACCTCCAGGTCGCCGTCGACGACCAGGACGACCGCCGTGTCCCCACACGCGGTGCTGCTGCTAGCCGCGGCGACTGCCGCGACGACGACGAGCGAGGAACGCACCAAGCAGCAGCATGGCACACGGCGTTGCGCCCGCGCCACCGTCCGGGGCCGCGCGACAGCCGCCCGAGACCTCCATATCGGTGCCGTCACCGCCGTCGGGCGGCGCCGGGGGGCGGGGACCGTCGTCGCCGGGATCGCCAGGCGCGTCCGGCCCGTCCGGTTCGTCGTCGCCCGGGTCGGGCTCCGGCTCGGGGTCGGGCGTGGCGCCGCCTTGCGGCACGACCGTCACCGTCATGGACACCACCGGGCCAAACCACTCCTCGCCCTCCTGGATGAGGCGGAAGTACTCGGTGAACTCGGTTGGCTCGTCCACCTCGGGGGCAATGATCACGAAGCTGAACCGACCGTTGGTGCCGGGTGTGTACGTCGAGTGGTCGGCGCCCGTCGGTCGGCTCGGCGACAACCAGTTGCCGGGGACGAAAAATGCGCTCTCCCGGTCGAGGGGCTCGGCCGTGCCCAGCCGCGTCGCATCCAGGTCCCACGTGAAGCTCGACAGGTTTTCGAACTCGAACCACACCACCGCCTCCTCGCCGCTCTCGAGCTCGACCGGATACTCGCTGCCGACGAAGGCGGCGTCGAACACTCGCTGGCCGCCGCTGCGAACCAGGTCGAGATAGTGATTCCAGTTCCAGCCCGGCCCGGGGTCGGTGTGCGACGAGCAGTCCGGCGCCTCGCCGTGCCCGAGTATGTGCTGCCGATCGACGGGGATGTTGTAGGCCTCGGCCAGCCACGCGGTGAGCTCGGCCGAGCGCGTGTACATGGCGTCCGTGTACCAGCGCCCCGGGGCGTCGACAAAGCCCTCGTGTTCGATGCCAATCGCTTCGTTGTTGAAACACGCCACGTGCCAGGCGATGTCCGAGTCGTCGACCATCTGGGTGATGTCCCCGTCGGACGAGCGCACCATGTAATGCGCCGACACGTTGGACGAGGGGTTCTTGAACCAGCTGATCGAGCCCGCGTACGAGCCCTGCATGGTGTGAACGACAACGTAGTTGATGCTGCCGGACCCGCGGGACGCAGCGCGGTAGTTGCTCGAGTGGGCAGCCGAGAAGGCGGCGCCGGGAAAGCCGGCGAGAAACTGCTCGTAGCGGCCGAGTCGGTCGCCGTCCGGGTCGGTCGGAACGCCGGGCGCAAACTCGGCGGGGGCCGAACACACGAGCCGGGCGCCGGCGGCGTCCAGCCCCGTCCACCCCCGGCTCAACCGGGCAAACACTTCGTCAGCAAAGCGACGGTCGCCGAACGCTTCGAGAGCCGGGCGCCAGTCGCGCAGGGCGACCGGCAAACGCCCGGTGTCGGCCCGGGCGAGATCGGCGAGCAGCGCGGCCGCCGCACGCGCGTTGCCCGCGGCCGACTCGATCGCGTCTTCGACGGCCACGCCGGCTAGCGCGGCGGCACGGTCAATGGCTCTTGGGGCCCCGTGGGAAAGCGCCATCAGCCCGAGGGCGACCGGGCCGTGGGCGTGGCCGGCGTGATCGCCGGCGTGATCGCCGCCGTGGTCGGGGCCGTCGGCCGGGGCCGGCCGCAGGCGGGTCTCGACGAAGGCGACCGTGGCCAGCAGCTCAGCCGGCACACCAAAGTCGCCGCCGGCGCCCTGGAACACCCCGACGAGGCTGGATTCACCGCCGAGCCGAGCTGGCTCGGGGGCGGCAAGGCCGTTGCGGTCGCCCGGTGCCTCGCACGCTGTCAGCGAAAGCAAGGTCACCGCGGCAACGCATCGAAAGGCCCCATCCATGCTCGCTGATAGGAGCAACGTTAGTGCCAGGGGCCCTCCGCACCGGAATGGAACTACCTGTCCGAAACCACTGGTGTGAAGTGGGATTCTGGGCGCTCATGTAGGGCGTGAACTTGGTCACAGTGCTCACGCCCGTGTGCGGGATGGTGGCCCCAGCCGCCAGCGCAACAGGCTGATACGATACGCATCCGGTGCAAGCCGACGGCATTCCATTTGGCAGCTACCGGCTGCTAAAGCGCATCGCGCGCGGTGGCATGGCCGAAGTTTTCCTCGCCCGCCAGCGCGGCCCCGAAGGCTTCGACCGGCTGGTGGCGCTCAAGCGCATCCTGCCCCACCTGGTGGACTCCGGAGACTTCGTTCGAATGTTCCTGGACGAGGCGCGCCTGGCCGCGCGCCTTACCCACCCGAACGTCGCGCACATTTACGAGTTCGGAAAAGTCGGCGACCACTACTTCATCGCCATGGAGTACGTGGCCGGCACCCACGCCGGCAAAATCATCCAGCACGGCAGACGCGAGCGGGTCCCGCCGGAGCTCGTCGCCCGCATCGGCGCCGACGCCGCGGCCGGGTTGCACTACGCCCACGCGCTGCGCGACGCCGACGACGCCCCGCTGCGCATCGTGCATCGCGACGTGTCGCCGCCGAACCTGCTGGTGTCGTTCGACGGCATCACCAAACTCGTGGACTTCGGCATCGCCAAGGCAGCCATGGTCAACGGGCAAACGCGGCCGGGCGTGGTCAAGGGCAAATTTGCGTACATGTCCCCCGAGCAGTGCGCCGGCAAAGCTCTCGACGCCAAGTCCGACGTGTTTTCGCTGGGCATCGTGCTGTGGGAACTGGCCCGCGGCAAGGTCATGATCAGCCGCGACGACCCGGTCGCCGGCATGCACCAGATTCGCGACGGCAAGATTCAGAAGCTGTGCGAAGCCACGTCGGGCGTGCCGCCCAAGCTGGCCTACATCATCGACCAGGCGCTGCACGCAAACCCGGCCGACCGAATCTCGGCGCAGCAACTGTCCGGGGAGCTCGAGTCGTACCTCAAGGCGGCCCCGCGACTGGCCACGCCGGCCCAGCTCGGCGCGTGGATGCGCGACCGGTTTCCGCGAACGTCGACTAGCAGCCGGCAAGAAGCGGTCGTGGCGTCGCCGCACACCGTGCAGGCAACCGCCAGCAGCGTCATCGTCGAACAGCCGGGCACCCAGGTCGCGACCGCATCCGAGGTGGTTGCCGCCGTCAACACGCAAGGCGGCGCGTGGCCGGACGGTCCGGCCCTGGCCACGAAACTGATGCGAGCGCCGTCCACCGGCGAGCCGCCATCGCTGGGCGCCCCACCCACCGGGCCCGCGCCGGCGGCGCTGCCGACGGGCCTGGTCTTTCCGGCCCCCGGCACCGACGACGACGGGCGCGACGACGACGTCGCCACCCGCCTTCACGCGTCGACCGAGCACACGATCGTGGAACCGACCCCGGTGCACCGCCGCCCGAGTACGGGCACCACGGGCATCATCAGCGTCCACGCGCCCGACGAACAAGAGCCGCGCCGGAGCCGCGTCGGCCTGGTCGCCACGGTGGCGGCCCTGGTCGTAGCCGCGGGCATCGTCGGGCTCGGGTTGCTCGGCGACGAACCGCCCGCAGCACCGCGAGCCGTGGTCGCCGCGCGCTCGGGCCCACCGCCCGGCGCCGTCGCGCCCTCCGCAGCGACCATTCCACCGACCGAGCGCATCCGCACCCAGCGGCTTTCGCCCCGCGACGCGTTGCCGCCCGACACCGTCGACCACGCCGACGGCGGGCGGGCGGTCGAGGCCACGACGGCCGTCGTCGAAATCCTCACCCGCCCCGCCGGCGCCGCCGTCACCCTCGATGGCGAATCGACGGACCTGTCGACGCCGGTGCGTTTCGACGAGCTCGCCCCCGGCGAACACACGGTAACGCTGACCCTCGACGGCCACGAGCCGCTGGAGCGAACGGTCGAGGTCCGCCCGGGCGAGCGGCGAACCATCGACGTTCAGCTCGCGCAAACGGCCGCGCCGCCCCCGGCAGCGACGTCCCGGGTCAAACGCAAGCCCCGGCGGCGCAGCGGGCGGCGCGCCACGTCGCGCGAGCCCGCCCGCGACCAGCGCAAAGCCCCAGGCTTGTTGACCGCGCGCACCACCCCGTGGAGCGACGTCTACCTCGGCAACCGCAAACTCGGCACGACCCCGTTCGCCAACATCAAGCTGCCCGCCGGCACCCACGTACTCACGTTCCGCAACCCGGACCGGCCGCCCCACAAACGCAAAGTGGTCGTGCGCCCCGGCCAGACCACCAAGCTCAAGTTCGGCCTGCCGTAGCCCGGGCCGAAACGCAAAACGGGGCCGGACGTTCGCGTCCAGCCCCGTGGTCGAAGTTGGTTGGCCGCCCGCTAGCCCTTGCCCGTGAACCAGTTGTAGTTCGGCTTGGACTGGAAGTGATGGGTGGTGTCGATAGCGCGAATGGTGCCCGACTTGCTGCGCATGACGATCGACTGGGTGCGGGCCCCGCCGCGCAAAAAGCGCACGCCGTCGAGAAACTGGCCGGGCGTCACGCCGGTGGCCGCAAACATGACGTTGCCGGTCGCGAGCTCGTTGAGCTGGTAAATCCGGTCGCCGTCTTCGATGCCCATGACCGTGCGGGCGCGCTCGCGCTCTTCGTCGCTGCGCCAGCGCAGACGGCCCTGCATGTCGCCGCCGACGCAGCGCAGGGCGGCCGCCGCAATCACCCCCTCGGGCGCACCGCCGGTGCCGAACAGCGCGTCCACGCCGGTCTCGGTTTTGGCGGCGGTAATGGCCGCTGACACGTCGCCGTCGCCGATGAGGCGAATTCGCGCGCCGGCCTGGCGGACCTCGCCAATCAGCTCCTCGTGCCGCGGTCGGTCGAGAATGATGACCGTGAGGTCGCGAACGTCTTTGCCAACCGACTTCGCGATGCTCTCGAGGTTCCAGGTCCAGCTTTCGCGCAGGTCGATGGCGCCGTGGGCGTCGGGCCCGACCGCGATCTTTTCCATGTACGTGTCGGGCGCGTTGAGGAACTGGCCGTCGTCGGCCAGCGCGATGACGGCAATCGCGTCGGGTGCCCCGGTAGCGCACAGGTTCGTGCCCTCGAGCGGGTCGACGGCGATGTCCACGCGCGGCGACTTGTCGCCCTCGGCCTGCCAGCCGGCGCCGACTTTTTCGCCGATGTAGAGCATGGGCGCTTCGTCGCGCTCGCCCTCGCCGATGACCACAGTGCCGCGCACGTCGATGTGGTCGAACGCGTGCCGCATGGCCTCGACCGCCGCTCGATCGGCTGTATCGCTTTCACCGCGGCCCATGAGCCGGGCCGACGCCAGGGCGGCGGCCTCCGTCACTCGACACATCTCCAGCGCCAGGTTTCTATCGTCCATGTTCGTCCGGTCTCCGACTCGGACCTTAGTCCCGCTGGCAGCCGCGATCAATGCGTTCGGGGCCGCCAGTCGCCGGCGAAACCCGCGCGAAAATTGCCGTTTCCCGGGAGGTTACAGCCGGGCTTCGTCGGCGCCCGGGTTGTCGGCGAGCACGACATCACGCAGCGGCTGCGGCACGCGCCTGGGCCGCCCATCGGCCGAACCAACGCAGGCGTGCACCGTAAAGCCCTCGGCAAGCAGCGTGCCCTCGCGCTCGATCCGGTACACGAACCGCATCGACGCAGCGCGCAATTGAGGAATCGACACCTGGATGTCGAGAAGATCTTCGTAATGCGCCGAACGCCGGTAGCGGCAGTGCGCCTCGGTAACCGGCAAGCCGATGCCCCACTCGTCGAGATCGCGATTGCTCCGGCCCAGCGAACGGAAATACGCCGCCCGCGACGCCTCGAAGAAGCGGAAAAAGTTGGCGTAGTAGACGACACCCATCTGGTCGGTGTCGCCAAAGATGACCCGGTGCTGGTAAATCACGGCGCGTCGGCGATGCGTATCACGACCGCGGGCTCGACGACCGCGGCGAGCTTGCCGATCTGCTCGAGGGCGTGGCCGACGTTGCCCTCGGTGGCCTCGTGGGTGGTCACGACGATCCGCACCGGGCGCTCGGCCTCGCGCGGGCCTTCCTGGACCACCTGCTCGATGGAGATTTCGTGGTCACCCAGCACGTTGGCGAGCTGGCCGAGAACGCCGGGCCGGTCGAGCACGCCAAAGCGCATGTAGTAGCGGCTGCGCAGCCGGCCGTGGTCGAGCACGGGCCGGTTGACCATGCGGCGGTAGCTGCGCATCGGCAAATGCCCCGCTGCCTGGGCCTGCACGTTGCGGCTCACTTCGATGACGTCGGACACGCAGGCCACCGCGGTCGGCATCATGCCGGCGCCCGCGCCGTAGTACAGCGACGGGCCAAGGGCGTACGACTTCACGTAGAGGGCGTTTTTGGCCCCCGACACCGAGGCCAGCAGCCAGTTCTTCGGAATCATGGTCGGGTGGACCCGGGCCTCGACCCCCTCCGCGTGCTCGCGAGCGATGGCGAGCGGCTTGATGACGTAACCAAACCGATCGGCGTACTCGAAGTCGACCGGCGTGAGCGAGTCGATGCCGTCCACGTGGATCTTGTCGAGAGGCACGTGGGTGCCAAAGCACAGCATCGTGAGGATGGACAGCTTGTGGGCCGCGTCGCCGCCGCCCACGTCGAGCGTCGGGTCGGCCTCGGCGTAGCCGGCGCGCTGGGCCTCGGCGAGCACGTCGGCAAACGGCCGGCCGCGCTCGGCCATCTCGGTGAGAATGAAGTTCGACGTGCCGTTGACGATGCCGTAGACCTGCTCGATGCGATCCGACGCGAGGCCTTCGCGCAGGGCCCGGATGATGGGAACGCCGGCGCACACCGCGGCTTCGTAGTAGACGTCGACGTCGGCTTGCTCCGCGGCTTCGAAGACCTCGTCGCCGTGCACCGACAGCAGCGCCTTGTTGGCCGTGACGACATGCTTGCCGCAGCCGATGGCGCGCAGCACCGCGTCGCGGGCGACCGTCTCGCCGCCGATGAGCTCGCACACGATGTCGACGTCGTCGCGAGCGACCGCGGCCTCGAGGTCGGTGGTGACGATGCTGGGGTCGACGTCGACTTTGCGCGCCTTGGCGAGGTCGCGCACGGCCACCGCGCGTACCGCCACCCGCGCCCCGAGGCGCGCCTCGATGGCGGGCGCGTTGTCGGTGAGCAGGCGAACCACCCCGCTGCCAACGTTGCCGAGTCCGAGCAGAGTGACACCGATCTCGCGCATTTGCCTGGACGCTACCGCCGGGCCCCGAAGGTGTCAACGCGACCGCGATCGAGGGCGCTTCCGAGGCCCGTTCGGCACACGAGGTTGCCTTTGGCAACCGCGTATTTCCATCGCCGGGCGCCTGTGATATGCGCGTTTCATGACCGAAATCGTGTCCGTCGATGCTCGCGAGATTCTCGACTCGCGCGGCAATCCCACCGTCGAAGCCTACGTCGTGTTGTCGTCCGGTGCCTCCGGACGCGCCGCGGTCCCCTCCGGTGCCTCGACCGGCGAGCACGAAGCGGTCGAGCTTCGCGACGGCGACAAGGACCGTTACCTGGGCAAGGGCGTGACCAAGGCCGTCGCCAACGTACGCGAAAAGATCGCCGCCGAAGTCGTCGGTCTCGACGCCAGCGAGCAGGCCCAGGTCGACGCAGCCATGCTCGAGCTCGACGGCACGCCCAACAAGGCCACCCTGGGCGCCAACGCCATCCTGGCAGTTTCGCTGGCGACCGCCCGCGCCGCAGCCGAGGCCCACGGCCTGCCCCTGTACCGCTACCTCGGCGGCGTCGGCGCGCTGACCCTGCCGGTGCCGATGATGAACATCATCAACGGCGGCGCCCATGCCGACAACAACGTCGACATCCAGGAGTTCATGATCGTTCCCGCCGGCCTGCCCGACTTTCCGTCGGCTCTGCGCGCCGGTGCCGAGGTGTTTCACCACCTCAAAAAGCTCCTGGGCAGCCAGGGCAAGGTGACGGCGGTCGGCGACGAGGGCGGCTTTGCCCCCTCCATGGACAGTGCCGACGAGTGCCTCAACACCATCCTCGAGGCCATCGACAAGGCCGGCTACAAGGCCGGCAGCGACATGTTCCTCGCTCTCGACGTCGCCTCCACCGAGTTCTTCGACAAGGCCAAGGGCGTCTACAAATACGAGGGCAAGGAGATCACCGGCGCCGAGCTGTCCGACCTGTACGCCGCGTGGGCCGACAAGTACCCGCTCGTATCGATCGAAGATGGCCTCGACGAAAACGACTGGGACGGCTGGAAGGCACTCACCGACAAGGTCGGCGGCAAGCTCCAGCTCGTGGGCGACGACCTGTTCGTGACCAACACCGAGCGCCTGTCGCGCGGCATCTCGAGCGGCGTCGCCAACTCGATTCTGGTCAAGGTGAACCAGATCGGCAGCCTGACCGAGACCCTCGACGCCGTGCGCATGGCGCAGAACGCCGGCTACACCGCCGTTATCTCGCACCGCTCGGGCGAGACCGAGGACGCGTTCATCGCCGACCTGGCGGTCGCCACCAACGCCGGTCAAATCAAAACCGGCTCGGCGTCGCGCTCTGACCGCATCGCCAAATACAACCAGCTGCTGCGCATCGCCGAGGACCTCGGCGAGGCCGCCCGCTACGCCGGCGCCGCCGTTTTCGGCAAGTAAGCGGCGGCGACGCGCCGTCGGTGCCCGTCGTCGGGGCGCGTCGCTTTGCCGACACTGTGAGTGTTGCCCGCAGACCCAGGGTGGGCTGTTCCAAACTGACCTCCAGTAGGTAGCGCTCGTGCGTGGTAGCGTTTTGCTTGCGTGAGCGACGTAGTTGGGTGGGTTCTCGGCGTCGCGGTCCTCGCTTCGTGCGCGGCTGCAGCCTGGTGGTTGGGACGTTCCCTGGCGCGAACGCGCGACGAGGCCGGCTTTGCCGAGCGCGTCGATGCGTACCGCAGCCGTATGATTCAGCTCGGGGCCCTGGCGACCGCCGGATACATAGCCATCGTGCCGGTGGCCGCTATCGCCTACCCGACCCTGCCGCTGGTCGCCATTGCGATGTGGATGGGCTGGTACCCGGCCAGGGCGCGCATCTACGGACAGTCAGCCGGACTGTGGAGCCACACAAGGGGCGGAGTCACGTTCGTAGCCGCGTTCTTCGCCCCCTGGTTCGTGGCGGCGCTGGCCCCCGTCGTGACGCTGTCGCTAAGCTCAACCTCCCGCCCCATGGCGTTCGCCTCGTTTGCCGCCGCGGTCGCGTTCTTCACGCTCGCGGATGTGAGGCGTCTGGTCTTGCGTGCCCGGCGGTTGACCGGCGACGTGTCCGCGCGCGACCAACTCCTCGGCATGTTGGCCAATGCCCGGGTTGCCAACATCGCGGTGTACCGCTTCGGGCCCCGGCGACTTCCCTTCCCGGTCACCGCCGCCACTGCGGAAGGCAGCGAGCCCCGAGTCTACGTTCACGAGTCGCTATTTGGCGCCCTCGACGACGACGAGCTCACCGCCTTGGTCGCTCGGGACGTCGCATGGATCGAGCTCGCGATGCCCACCATCGCAGCGAGCCGGCGAGTCGGCCTGTTCTTTCGACTGGTCGCCCTCGCGGCGACGGCCGCCACCGTTTGGCTCGTGCCCGACCCCGGCGGCTGGGCAGTCGCCGCATGGGTCGGCCTTGCCCTCGCTGCCCAGATGTATGTCGCCAAGGACGCACCCTCGGATTTGGCGCGCGATCGCCGGGCAGTCGAGCTTTGCGGCGACCTGGACGCCCTCGTTCGGGCCATCGAAAAACACGCCGCGCTTCGGTTCGTCCCGCGGCGAAGCGACCCGACTCTCGAGAATGCCGAGCCGGCCTACAACGCTTCCCTGGCCCGGCGGCTGCAAGCGCTGCGCGAGCTCGCCAACGATTCACCGTATCGGCAATCGCTGCCGGCGAAGCCGCCCCGCGCCGCGACGTTACCGGCCTTTTTTCGCAGCAGTGACGACAAGACCTGGTTCGTCTTCGAAGGTGACCGCCTCCACGTGCTGGGAAACGTGCAGCCTGAGCCGGCGCAAACCACGCTCGAAGCGCTGCAGCAGGCGGCGGGCGTTGCCAGCGCGTGGTCGTACAGCGCTCTTTGCGGGGTCGCCCTGTCGATGCACGGCGGGCCTACGCTGGTCCTGTCCGAACTCGGTCAACCCGATAAACGGCTGCCGATCGCAGAGTCCGACATCGCCCGCCTCCAGGCGGTTCTCGACGACATCGACGGCAAACTCGGATCGCGCGCCCAGCGACCCAGCCACGGTTTTGCCGGGGCCCTTGCTTTTGTGGTCGCGGCGGGTGCCATCGGCTCGCTTGGCGGCGTGAGCCCGGTCCCACTGCTGCTCTTCGCTATCTGGAACCTAATGGCGCGGACGCGCCGCGCCGCGGCCAGTCTGGCCGGCTGCGCCTGGCTCGCGGCGGTTTGGAACGGGCTGTCGCTCGCACAGCTTGCCCCCCCAACAGCGCCTCGGGGCGTCATGCTCGCCGAAGCGGCTGCCTGCATCGCCCTCGGGATAGCGGCGCTTGTGTACGCGCGCACCCGCCCTGACGGAGCGGCCCAGGGCAACACAACAGCTCGACTTTGGGGCGTGCTTCTCGCGATGATCGCCGCGCTCGTTTCGTTCGGCCCGCTGGCCAACGGGACAAGCATGACGTGGCTGATGCTGGAGGCGCGTCTTCCGCTGTTTGCCGGGGCCTGCGCCGGCGCACTGGCGATCAGTCGGCTCTGGATCGACCGCGGTCTTGGCTGCGCACTCGCGGGCGGCAGCCTGGCGGTCATTGCCGCCGTCCAGCCGCTCATGGGCGCCTTCGTTCCCCTTGAAACCGACGCACTGCCGGTGGGAGCACCACTTGCCCTCGAAACCATAGCGTCGTTTCCCCGCGCCCCGGCAGCGCCCGTACTGCGACTCGAGCCCGGCGGCGAACGGGTCGCGCAGCAGGCGCCCGGCGGGTGGCAGGTCCACGACCGACACGGCGGAGTAGAAACGTTGGCCGGCCTCGACGTTGCGTTTCCGTCTCCCGGCTTGCTGCTCGTCCTCACGAACAAGCCCCCGGGCAGCGAGCTGCAGCTCACCGATCTGTCCTCCGGCCGTGTCATCGACCGCCAGACCTTCGATCATCAGCTCGCTGCCTCGATGGCCCTGATCGACGATGGCACGCAATGGTTGGTAACAACCCAATCCGCGGACGGCGCCGAGTTGTTTCACCACGGCGGCGAGCTACAGCCAGCGCTCGACGGGTCTGGGCCGCGCCTTGCGTCGCGGGATTCTCTGGGCCTGGATCACGCTGCTCGAAGGTCGTACGTGCGCTCAGCGCAGCAGGCGCTGGGGCGCGCCACCGGCACGCCGGTGACCGACGAACAGCCGCACCAACAAGGTTACGTCGCCTGTCCCGATGCCCCCCGCGCACGCGGACCGGTCGCGTGCGTTGCCGTGAGACCCGAGGGCACCGTTATCATCAAGGTCCGGCCCGACACCGGCGCGGCCGAGGTCGTGGGCTTGCTCGACGGTGCCATCTTTCACGAGGTGTGGCTGCTGCCCGACGGCGATGCGCTCGTCGTCGGCAGCGACGGAGCCATGTGGGTCGACCTTCGAGAGGAGCGACCTTGCATTCGCCCCCTGGCCCTGCCGGCAGTGACCACCGCCGCCGTTGCCAACGACGGTACGCTTGCCGTCGCGTTTGCAGACGCAGTGACGACCTATCGCATTGCCGAAAACGCGCCGGTGCATACCGGGCCCCGCGACGACGCCTGCACCGCCGCGCCGGGCACGCCGGTCCAATCCGGTCGCTAGCGCGACGACGCGGGCTTTTCTTTGAGCCCGTACTTTTCGAGCTTGTAGATCAACGCGCGCCGCGAAATGCCGAGCAGGCGAGCGGCGCGGGTCTGGTTGTTGTTGGTGTCGTCCATGGCCTTGACGATGGCCAGGCGCTCGACGTCGGCGACCTGCTGAGCCATGTCTCGCGCTCCGACGGCGACCGCCCCTCGGCCCCCGATCGACGCGCGGCGCTCGACAACGCGCTCCGGCAGGTGCTCGGGCTCGATGACGCCGTCTTGCTGCAGCACCACCGCGCGCTCGATGGCGTTGCGCAGCTCGCGCACATTTCCGGGCCAGGCGTAGGCCCGCAGCACGGCGGCGGCCTCGTCGGATACTTGCGGCGCTCCGACGCCGAGGTCCTGGGCCGACTGCCGGCAAAAGTGCTCGGTGAGCAGGGGAATCTCGCCGGGCCGGTCGCGCAGCGGCGGCACGACGATCGTGAAGGCGCTGATGCGAAAGTACAGGTCCTCGCGAAACGCGCCTTGGGCGACCTCGGCTTCGAGATCGCGGTTCGTGGCGCAAACCACGCGCACGTCGACCTCGAGCTCGCGAGTGCCGCCAACGCGCATGAACTTGCCCTCTTCGAGCACTCGCAAAAGCTTCGCCTGCAGGGCCGAGCTGATTTCTCCGATCTCGTCGAGAAACAACGTGCCTTTGTCGGCCGCTTCGAAGTAGCCGTCCTTTTGCGAGTCGGCGCCGGTAAAGGCTCCCTTCTCGTGGCCAAACAGCGCGCTCTCGAGCAGGGTTTCGGGAATCGACGCGCAGTTGAGGCGAATGTACGCCTCGTCCTTGCGCGAGCTGGCCTTGTGCAGCGCCTCGGCGATGACCTCTTTTCCGACCCCGGTCTCGCCGTTGATGAGAACCGTCATCGGCGTGGCGGCGACTTTGCGCGCGAGCTGATGCACCCGCTCCATCTGCGGGTCGCCCACAACGACGTCGGCGGCCAGCTTTGGCTCTGGCGGCGAAATCACGTCCTGGGCCCGCCCGCGCCGAGCCGCCGTAAGCGCGTCCCGGGCCCGCGACAGCAACTCCCCCGGCTGGGTGCCGTGCCCGGGAAATACCGCCAGCCCGACGCGCACCGACAGCCGACCGACCTCGCCGCCGGCCGCTCGGGCGTCCTGGGCAATGCGCTGGGCGGCCTGCTCCGCCGGTCCGGCCTCGACCTCGGGAAAGATGATCGCCAGCTCGTCGGGCCCGTACTCGGCAATGACGTCCATGGGCCGCAATTTGCTGGCGATGCGCGCCACCGCCGCATCCGCGGCATCGACATCGCCCTCGAGGCGCAACATCACCAGACCAAACGGCCGGCGGTAGCGAACGCCTCGGTCGGCCTCGGCCGCGAGCCGCTCCTCCAGGTACGACGTCGAACCCACCGGCGTCGCCCGCGAGACGTGGGTGGTTACGTTGACCACAGCGGTCGCCGGGCCCACGTCGATCTGATCGCCCGAGCGGGCAAGGGTCGGTCCGGTGATGAGCTTGCCGTTGACCCGGGTGCCGTTGCGGCTGCCCAGGTCCTCTACCGTGATCGACGCGCCCCGCCGGGCAATGCGCGCGTGGTTGCGGCTGACTTTTTCGCTGTTGACCTGGACCGTCGCCGCGCGGGAGCGGCCAAACGTGACTTCGGCCCCGTCGGGCAGCTCGACCATGCGGGTGCGCGAGGCGTCGTCGCGCTCGAAGTAGACGACAAGCTGAGTTTGGTCCCGCACGACGGTGCCGTCGTCGGCCACGGTCGCATCGGCAATGGTGTAGATCGAATCGTTCACAAAGCCCCCCGGCCCCTGTACGTCAGGTGCACGAGAGTGTCCCAAATTTGCGCAGCCTGCGCAGGGGGACACGTTAGTGGTTTCGAAGGTTTCGCTCGGAAGCTGGCGTTCGCTTGGTACAGTGGAGGCATGTCTCGTGCCGTCTTCATGGCGCTCGCCGCGCTGCTGGCTGCGGCGTGCGACTCGGGTTCCCCCGAGACAACGGCCGACGACGCAACCACCGCGTCGGGCGACGGCGACGGACCGACATCGACGTCCGGCGACGGCGACGGCGATGGCGACGGCAACGCCCTGGTGCTGGAGTTCGAGGCCGTTCCGTCGGTCCCCGGCGAAGCCCGCGGCGACTTCGACCCGACCTTCGCGGTCGCCAGCGTGAGCGTGCGCGACGTGCGCGTAATCGGCGACGCCGGCGCGCTGTCGGCGCAAACCGCCACCCTCGACTGGACCGAGTCGTCGATCGTTGCCCTTCGCTACGCGCCGGTCGCCCCGGGCCTGTACTCGCGGGTTCGCGGCGAGGTCGGCGCGCTCGACCTGCAGGGCACGATCGAGCTCGAGGGCCAGCGACGTCCGTTCGAGATTCGCGCAAGCGGCAACATGCTGGCGGAGTTTTCCACCGACATCGAGGCAAGCGTTGGCGCCAACCAGGACGTCACCGTCACCATCACGGCGGATCTCGAAGACCTTGTCGACTCGATCGACTGGGAGTCGGCGTGCGCGAGCGACCGCTGCGACATCGGCAGCAGCGATCCGGCCTTCGAGTCGGTCCTCGACGCTGTCGAGGATCTGTTCGAGTCGGACGACGATGACGACGATGACGACGACGAAGGCGATGAGGGCGGGGACGGAAGCGGCGGCGAGGGCGACGGCGACGAGTCGAGTCGCGACGACAGCGAGACATGACGGCGCCGCCGGGCGACCGCGAACTCCGTGTGTCGGGCGGTAGCGCCACGCGCTAGTTTCGGTCGCGAGCGCCAGTCGTTTCGGCGAGCCAGGCCGTGACCGCAGCGAAACGCTCGCGCGTTCCCGGGCGATCGAGAACGGGTGCCGCCCGGCGAGCCAGCTCCAGGGCCGCGGCGCGGTCGGCGTTGGCTGCCCACCGTGCCTCGGCGAGCGCGAACGCCGCCCAGGCGGCACTGGTCGCGCTTTCGAAGCCCGGCTTGTCCTGCGCCCGCGCGGTGAGCGCCTCGTGCGCCGTCACCGCGCGAGCGAGGGCTGCGCGCGCCGCGCCCAGGCGAACGTCGGCGCGCGTCAAGCTCACGTCGAGCGTCGCGACGGCCGGATGCCCGATGCCGTGATGGTCCACGGCGACCTGGCGCGCCGCCTCGAAGCGGGCCCGAGCCCTGGCATACGCGCCGCGCCGAAACTCGTTCTCCCCCTGGGCGGACAGGATCGGCACCAGCGTCGGATGTCCGTCGCCCAGCGCGGTTCTCGTCGCTCGCTCGCTGCGTTCGAGTAGCGGCTCCGCCTCGTCGAACCGCCCGCTGGCCGAATAGGCCCGTCCCAGGGACGCCATGCTGGCGACAGTCTGCTGGTGATCGACTCCGAAACGCTCCTCGATGAGCCCGAGAGCCTTTGCGAGCGACGCGGCTGCCTTGCCGTACTCTTCCATGCGCAGGTACGTCTCGCCAATTCGCCGGTGGATGTTCGCGACCTCCGGGTGCCGATCGCCCAGGCGCTCGACCAGCATGTCGAGCACTTCCGCGTGAAGCGCCAGCGCCCGGTCGAATTCGCCGCGAGCCGCGCGCGCGTCGGCGAGGTTGGATAGAGGCTCCTTGGTCATGGGGTGGCCCCTGCCGAGCGACTTTTCGAACAGCTCGAGCGAGCGCTCGTTGGCGGCGATGGCCTCCTCCCCGCGGTCGTTGGCCGCCAGCGCGATGCCGAGGTTGCCGAGCTCCTTGGCCAGGTCCTGAACGTGGGCCTTGCCGCTCTTTTCCCACAGGGCCACCGACTCTTCGAACGACGCGAGCGACTCTTCGTACTTGCCAACGCCGTACTGCAAGACCCCCAGGTAGCTCAAATGCTGCGCTACGAGCCGCTCGTCGTTGCCGGCAAAGCCGATGGCGTACGCCGCGGCCGGCACGAGCGACAGCGCTTCTTTGTAGCGCCCGAGCCGATAGCCAACGACCCACAGAAGCTCGTTCCACGCCTGGGCCCCCATGAGCGAGTCCCGGGCCTTGCCGGCGACGGAAATGGTCTCGTAGTACATCGGCTCGGCCGCGGCCGCGTCACCGCTTTTGTCGGTGAGCATGCCGAACTTGAACATCACCCGCGCGCGCAGCGGCGCGTAGTCGATATCGCGGGTGTCTTTTTCGAGGGTCTCGAGGGACGCGTAGCTCTCCTTGTAGCGCCCGGCGCGCTCGAGCATGAGCGCGCGGTCGACGGCTTCCAGGCCAGCTTCGACCCGTGCGCGCGCGGCCGGCTCGTCGGGCAGCGGCGCCTCGTCGAGCAGGCGCTCGTCGTCGGCACATTCCTTCAGATCGGCGATCTTGCCGGCCGCCTCGGCGGCCTTGTCGACCAGGTCGGCGTCGAGATCCGACTCGAGAAGGGCGACGAACCCCGCCACCTGCTGGCGGTGTCGGCGCAAGCAGCGCGCCCGGCGCTCGAACAGCAGCTCCGACTGCTCACCGCGAATGAGCGTGGCGCGGCAGCTCGCCTGGTCGGTCTCGCTCCACTCGCTGGCGAACCGGTCGAGGATCGGCGCGGTGCGCTCCCAGGCGCGCGCAGCGCCGGGATGAGGGCTGGTTTCGAACGACTTCTGCACGGCCGCGCGCCGGGTCAAATCCCACACGCCCGCGAGCTTCGCGGCCGAATTTTCGCACGTCGGTCCGGCCGTGCCCGCGCGCGTCGTCACCGCGGTCACCGCCACAACGGCGGCGAGGGCTGCCGCCAAACCACCGCGCCTCCACCAGCGCCACGGGTCCCGACGCAGCTCGGCAAGCAGCTCGTTCATGGACGGATACCGCTTGGCCGGGCTGGTCGCAAGTCCGCGCGCCAGGGCTCGCACCAGGTGCTTTGGCGCGTTGGCCTCGGGCCTCGGTGGCTGAATCTGTCCAGTCAGAACGTTGGCCCGCAGGTCTTCGAACTCGCCGCCGATGAACGGTCGGGTCTTGCAAATCGCGTCGTACGCCGCCACGCAAAACGCGAACTGATCGGCCTTGGCATCGGTGGTCGCTCGCAGGAACTGCTCGGGGGCCATGTACCGCGGGGTCCCCAACAGCGCGCCCGTCCGGGTCATGGACTCGCCGAGCATGTCCGACGTCGTCGACAGGGTCCCGGTTTGAGAAAGCAGCTCTCGCGGCACGGCGTCTGGGCCGTCCCCGGACTCACGGTCGCCGTCCTCGCTTTGGTCGTCCTCGTCGCTCTCGGCCGCTCGGGCGAGACCGAAGTCGATGACCCGTACCCGGCCATCGTCGCCAACGATGACGTTGTCGGGTTTGAAGTCGCGATGTACCAGCCCCGACGCGTGGGCGGCCGCCAGCCCGTCGCCGGCCTGCAGGAGGACGCCCAAGACGTCGTCGCGATCGCGATCGCCGTCCTTGAGCCAGCTGCGCAGCGAAACCCCGGGCACCAGCTCCATCGCGATGAAGACGCTGCCCTCAACGACCCCGACGTCGTGCACGGCGATGACGTTCGGATGCGAGACCTGCGCGAGTGCCTGCGCTTCACGCAGCAAGCGAGCTCGGTCGGCGCTCTCGTCCCGAGACGGCACCGCGCGCATGCGCAGGATCTTGAGGGCGACCTGCCGGTTGAGGTCCGGGTCGAAGGCGCGATACACGGCGCCCATGCCACCGCTGCCGATGTGGTCGATCACCCAGTAGCGGCCGACCCGGGCGCCGGGCTCCAGCAGCCGGTCGTCGACACTCGCCGGCGCCGCCCCGCCCATCTCCGCGGTCGCCGTCGTCAGCTCCGGGTCGGTCGCCGCCGCCCCACCTCGACGCAACTGTTCTATGTCGTCGGCGCTCGCCACCCCGCCTCCCCGTGGAGAGCCAGGATTGCATCGCCGCGACCGACAGACAACGTTGACCCGTTTTGGGCTACTCGAGCCGATAGCCCACCGCCAGACCGACGCGTGTGTTCGAGCGAACCGGGTTTCTTGGTACGAAGCGCGCGATCATGGGGTGGGTAGACGAAAAAATGTTGGGGTCCCTGACTCCCGTTGCCGCCCCGTAAACGCAATAAAAAAAGACACTTGCTGGTGTAGGTCCCGGTGCTAGTTTGGCCGCCGTTGGCTCTTGGACAACACCTCCCCCCTCGCGCCGTTGACGAAAACGCGCCTCGGCGCCGGGGCAGCCCCCTGAGTCCAACGCCCCCCGTCTGCCCGGGCGTCCGCGCCCGGCCGCGTCGCCCAACAAGCGGTGCGCTCTTACCCCCTCAGAAAAACAGGACCACCACCCATGAAGCGTCATCTCCTTTCTTCCGCCCTCGCCCTGCTCCTCGTGGCCTTCGCGGCCAACGCCCACGCCGACCGCGTTTGGGCCTTCGGCGACAGCCTGTCCGATAACGGCAACCTCAGCCTGCTGTTCGCCACCGACGGCATCGACACCACCTTCCTGCCGCCCGAGGCGTACAAGCCCTACTTCCCGGCCGAGCTCGGGGGGCAAGTGTCCCTCCAGCGCATCTCGACCGGCAAGACTCTGACGGAGTACATCGCCGAGTTCTACGGCACGACGCTGCTGCCCTCGGGCCTCGAGTCGCAGATCGGCGGCGAGGCGGCCAACAACTTCGCCATCTTTGGCGCGCGCGCGTCGCTGACCAACCAGCTCGACCTGCCCTACCAGGTCGCTCAGTTCCAGGGCCGCGCCGCCGGCCTCGACGTAAGCGAGGACCGCGCCATCGTGCTCATCGGCGCCAACGACGTTATCGCCGCGTGGTCGACCGCCATCCAGCCCATCGCGGCCGGCGGTGAGGCCGACATCGAAACCGGCAAGGCGATCGTCGACGAGGCCATCGTGTCCCTGCGAGCGTACCTCTTTGGCGAGGGCGGCGAAATCGAGGTGTCCGACGGCACCCCCGACGGCACTATCACGGTCCCGGTCGCCTCGCTCACCACCCTCGGCCTGACCCGGTTCGTGATGCTCAACGTGCCGGATATTGGTTCGAGCCCTCTGGTCACCCAGACCGGTGATGCCCTGGGCAACCGGCGCGACGTCGTCAAGGCCGGGCGCATCCTGACCCGCTACTTCAACCGCCAGCTTCGCAAAGTCATTCGCGAGATGCGCAGGTCCGACCTCGACGTCGTGTCGGTGGACGTCTTTAAATTCAACAACCGCGTACGCCGCCGCGCGGCGCGCCTCGGCTTTACCAACACCACCGACGACTGCTACCTGACCGACACCCTCGCCACCCTTACCCAGGGCCTGCCGCCGACGCCCGGCGAGTTCCGCGACACCTGCGGTATCGACAAAACCGAGGAGTTCATGTTCATCGACACCGCCCACCCCACCGGCGCGGTGCACAAGGCTCTGTCGGACCTCGTTCTCGACCGCCTGCCCGACTGCTAAACGATCCTGCCGAGCCTCCGAGCCGCGCGTGCCTGCTGGCCGCGCGGCTTTCTTTGGTTTCGGCCGCGGGAACGCGCGAGGGTCTGAGCCCGGTCGTTACCGGCGGCCCGCGGACGGCGGGTTGTAACGCTCGGCGCCGGGAGCGTCGCTTTGCGAGGTACCGCCCATGACCAGGACGGTGCCGTCGCACAGGACGACGGCGCTGTGGCCGGCGCGGGCGACGTCGAGGTCGTCGGTCGGCGATACGTCGACGCGACCGTCGATGGGGTCGAGTCGGGCAATGAAGGCGGTCGTGACTGGCTCGCCGGCAGCGTCGCGCCCTCCCGCAAGCAGCACGCGCCCATCGGGCAACAGGGTCGCGGTCTCTTCGGTGAGACCGGCGCCGGGCGGGAGCTCGCCGGCCGCGACAAAGCGCCCTTCCACGGGATCGAACAGCTCGAGCGCGGAGACCGCGACCGGGTCGCCAACCGCGGGCGGCAACGGGCCCGCGGGTCCATCGGGGTCGTCGCTCACGCCGCCGACGATGAGCACGAAACCACCGGGCAGCAAGATCGCGCGATGGTTCCATCGCGGCACGTTGAGCTCGGCGCCAGGCAGCGTCACGAAGGTTTCGCGCAGCGGGCGAAACAACTCGGCCTGCGCGACGGGGCCACCGCCGGCCCCCCGCCCCCCGACGACGAGCACGTCGGCGCCAACCTCGTCCGAAAGCCGGGTCAGGGTGTGGTCGGCCCGGGGCACCAGCAGCGCCGCCGGCTCGAGCGAAACCGCGGCGTCGCGCGTTACGACGGTCGCATCACCGATCACCCCCGCAGGCCCGGCTCGGCCACCTGCCACGAGCACGCGGTCGTCGACCAGGGTGACGGCGGCGTGGTCGACCACGCCCGGGCCGTCGAACGACTGGAGAGTGGCTCGCGCCGCATCGAGAATCTCGACCCGGCTTTCGATGTCGCCGGCGGGTGTGCGTCCACCAACGATGGCGGCGCTGCCGTCGTTAAAGCGCGCGACTGCGCCGCCGATGCGCGCTTCGGGCTGCACGCTGAGCGGCTCGAACGCACCGCTCTCGAGCGGGTCGAAGCGCTCGGCGACCGGGGCGCCACCGCCGATGAAGACCGCGCTGCCGTCGGCCTGCGCAAAGGCCAGCGCTCCGAACCGCGTCGGCTCGAGAGGGTCGGCGCTCGCCCCCCATCTGACCGCGCGAGACAGATACACCCGCGCGACGACGTCGAGGCGAGACTCGTCTGACAGGTCGAGCACGCAGCTGCGGCCGTACGCGATCTCGACGCCGCTCACGAGCGCCGACAGGTGCACCACCAGGTCGTCGCCGAAGGGGACTTCCGACAGCGCGAGAGGGCCGCCGAGCTCGGCGGAGACCAGGCTGAGGTCTTCGGTGTCGCCGGCCTCGGCGATGGAAAGGCGCAGCTCGTCGGCGGCGTCGAACGGGTACGCGTCGGTGCCCTGGGCCGGCGACTCGACCTGCAGGCGCAGACTCGGAGACGACTCGGAACAGGCACCGAGTGCCGCGAGAACGCCGAGCACGGCCCCCGTTCGCCCGGTCACGGCAACCCCTCCACGTCGACGTCGAAGCCACCCTGCTCCGACCCGCCGTCGAGGGCGAACGGCAGCAGAACAGCCGCCGTGACGGCGACCCCGACAGCTCCCCACAGCCACGGTTTTTCGAACCAGCGCCGCTCAGGCGGCGGCGCGGCGCGCAGGTCGAGGCGAGGAGCAACGACGTCGTCGATCATGCGAGCGATCGCCTTTTGCACGCGCTGCCCGCCGCCGCGCTCGAGGCCAACGACGACCCGGGCGCGCTCTTTGCCAGTGGCGACGGCGAGCCGGCGCGTCGCCAGGCTGGGTTGCCCCGAGCGACCCAACGAGACCCGGGCGTACAGCACCGAGCTTGCGCCGCGGGCCCGGGCCTCCTCGAGAACGCGGGCGTCGCCGGGGGCCTCGATGGCGACCAGCGCGGGCCGCAGGGCTTGCTCAGCGCTGTCGGCGACAATGCGCGCGCCATACTCCTGCGCGCCGGGGCATTCGACGCGAACGAAGTGCGCCCCGCGCGCGACCGAGAGTTCTTCCCTCGGTCGATGAGAGCGCGCGTCGACAAAAACAGAGCACGCGGCGTCTACGTCGACCGACAGGCGCGTGCGCTCGCCGGCGGCGGCGGCCGCGGCCGCGCGCTGAAACGACGACAGAACGCCGGGCGAAAAGCGCGCCGGGTCGAGCGTGCGCGTCGAGTCGATGGCGGCAGCCCGGGCGAAGTCGTCCCACGCGCTGGCGGTGTCGCCCTGGGCCGTGAGGGCGAGCGCCCGGTAGATGAAGAGGTCCGACAGCTCGACGGGACGCAGACCGCGCGCCCCGGTCACGGCGGCCTCGGCCAGTGCGGCATCGATCTCGGCGAGCGCCTGGGTGTAGGAAAAGCCGTGGTAGCTCTCGATGGCCCGGCGCAGGGCCGCTGGTGCGGCCGGCGGAAGCGGCGCCGGTGCAGACAGGTCGACAACGGCGGTGCCCCGGCTGGTCGCGGCGCGCTCGATGGCGTCCCGGGCGTCCCGCACCCCGGGCGCGGCGGTCTGGGGTGCGTAATAGACGACCAGCGGCGCCGGCTCTTGCGCCGCCGCGACCGGGCTCGCGAGCGCCGAGGCGACCGCGATGGCGCTGGCCAAACCGACCCGCGCCAAGCCTCGACAATGGGCCATCGCTCTCGATCATCGTACAAGCGTTAAGGCCGGGCAAGTCGGCTCTCTCGCGATAAGATTCCACCGAAGATGCCGCGCTCTGTGGGCCGATACGAGCTTTTGCGCCCGCTGGGCCGCGGCGGCATGGCCGAGGTGTTTCACGCCCGGCGGCGCGGTCCGGGCGGCATCGAAAAGCGACTGGTGGTCAAGCGCATCCGTCGCGAGCGCTCCGCGGACCCGCGCTTCGTGGCCCTGTTCGTCCAGGAAGCGCGGCTATCGATGTCGCTGGCCCACAAGAACATCGTTCCAGTGTTCGATTTCGGCCGCGTTGGCGACGAACTGTTCCTGGTGATGGAGTACGTCGACGGCCCAGATCTCGCCGCCGCCATCGAGCGCGGCCGAGACGCAGGTACGCCTCTCGACTACGAGCTGGCGGCCTTCGTCGCCATGGAAGCCTGTCAGGCCCTCGACTATGCACACCGGGCTCGCGACGAAACCGGGCAGCCGCGCGCCATCGTGCACCGCGACGTTACGACGCGAAACGTAATCGTTTCCGCGTCGGGCGAAGTCAAACTGGTCGACTTTGGCGTTGCGACCAGTGAAACCGAAGTGGGGGCCCGCAAAGTACGTGGGACGCCGGCCTACATGTCACCCGAGCAGGCGCACGGAGACTCGGTCGATCCGCGTTCCGACGTGTTCTCCCTCGGCCTGGTCCTCTATGAGGCAATCGCGGACCAGCGGGCCTACTCGGCGACGTCCAACGCGGAGCTGCTCGAGCAGGCGCGGCGCGCCGAAGTCCCCGCCCTGCCAACCGAGGTGCCCGACGAGCTGCGCACCATCGTGGAACGCGCGACGGCCACCGCGCCCGGGGATCGATTCGCCGACGCGCGCGCCATGCAGCTGTCGCTCGACTCGTTCCTCGTCAAGGCGCGGGCAAAGAGCGGCGGCCCGCCGCCCAGCGTGCGTCTGGCCGGTTGGATCGAGAGTTTTTGGTCCGGGCACGAAGCCAACGGCACGGGCGATCCCGATGAGCCGGCCGGACCCGTGGTCACGTTTCTCGACGATGGCGAAAAGGCGCTGACCACCCTGGCCGCCGGTGACGAAACCATGCAGTCCATGGCGGCCACCCTGGCCGAGAGCCTCCCGGGCGTTGCCGACTCGAACCACGGCGGGCCAGCTAGCGGCAATGGCGGCCCTTCGGTCACCGACAACAAACGCGCGGGGGACGAGACCGGCGTCGCGACCTCGGACCGCGGCGCAAACCCGGCGCGGCGGCGCGGCGCCGCGTGGGTGCTGGGCGGCGCCGCTGCCATCGCTCTCGCCGCGGCCGCGGGATTGCTCGGCGCCAGGGACGCGTCGAACGACATCCCGTCGGCGGACCTGCCGGCCGTGGACACGACCGCGGCCGCACCTCCCGCCGATGTCGCGGGCGGTCCAGCCGATGGACCGGGCGAACCACCCGGCAACCAAACGCCGGTCCTCGAGGCATCGGACGCGCAAGAGAACCCCGGTTCCCGCGGCGCTACCACAACGGACGAACAACGGTCGGCCGCTGCCGACAACGCGGCGGCCGACGACGGGTCTTCCCCTCCGCCCAGGGGGACGCCCGCTGCGCGCCGTGCGACGCCGCGCAAAAACACCGAGGCTGCCGCGAACGAGCCCGTAGCCGCGACTGCCACGGGTGTTGCGGCGGTGGCGGTGCGGCCTTGGGCGCGCGTCACTGTTGTCGGTACCGGCCAACGCTGCGCCGAAACCCCGTGCCGGTTGGAGCTGCCCGCCGGTCAGCACAGTCTGCGACTCGAACACACCGTTTGGAACGTGACCAAGACCGTCGAGATCGAGATACGCCCCGGGCAGACAACCCAGGTCAGCGAAGTCATCCTGCAGCCGCGCTGACGACTGTGCAGTTCACCGAAGCAAACAATTGTTCGCTTCGTTGCCTTCCATTTCCCAACCGGTACACGCGTTGCGCGTGCACTTGCAGGGCAGTACCCTGGTTCCAAGGGGGGAAGCGATGAAGTTCTCGCGCTCTTGGTTACTGGCATGCGCCGCAGCGCTTGCCATGGTCGCCGCCGGCGGCTGCAACGGAACCATCACAATCGGTTCCGCTGACGTAGACGGCAGCGGCAACAGTGATAGCGGCGGCGGCACCGGCGACGGGCCGGGCGGCACCGGCGACGGCGATACAAGCGGCGGCGGAACCGACGACGCCCCGGGCACGCCGCCAGGCAGCGACGATCCACCCACGCCGCCACCGAGCGACGGCCGCGTTTTGGCCTTTCCCGGCGCAACCGGCTTCGGCGCCAACGCCACCGGCGGTCGCGGCGGCGACGTCATCAAGGTAACCACCCTCGCCGCGAGCGGCCCGGGCTCCCTGCAGGCGGCACTGGACCGCAGCGGCCCTCGCATCATCGTGTTCGAAGTCTCGGGCGTCATTGAAGGCGACATCCTGATCCCCAACGGCGACGTCACCATTGCCGGTCAAACCGCGCCCGGCGGCGGCATCACGCTGCAGGGCCGCCTGATCGGCCGCTACAGCCGCGACGTCGGCAACATCATCATTCGCCACATGCGCATTCGGCCCGAGTACCGCGGAAGCGACGGCGCTCAATTCGATGCCGTGCAGCTGTCGCGCAACACCAACTTCATTCTCGACCACATGTCGATTGGCTTTGGTGTCGACGAGACGGTCGACATGTTCGAGGCCATTGACGCGACCGTGCAGTGGACGACCATCGAACAGGCCGGGACCGTGGGCCACCCGGAAGGCGAGCACAACTACGGTCTCATCAATGGCCCCGATGGCCGCCGCGTATCGGTGCACCACACTCTGTTCGCCCACAACAAGAACCGCAACCCGGCCATCGCCAACGGTCCGTCCGAGGTCGTCAACAACGTGATCCACAACGTGCGGCACGGCTTCATCCACCAAAACGCCGCCAGCGGTCAGTTCAACATCGTCGGCAACTACTACAAAGACGGGCCAAGCGGCACACTCATTCCGTTCTTCTTCGATGACGAAGCGCCGAGGTCGAGCACCGACCCGGCCTACTACCTGGCCGACAACTTCGTCGACGACGCGTCGAGTTCGTGCCCCGGCGTGGTCACCAACCCGTGGCGCGAGTGCAACCAGGATTTGTTTCTCGCCGAGTCGCATCGGGCCGCTGCGGTCCACGACTTCAGCGATATCGCAACCTACGTTGCGACACCGGTGCAACCCGTGCGCATCGCCTACGACGATGTGTTGACGTACGCCGGCGCGTTCCCGCGCGACGTCGTGACGGAAACTTCGGTGGCCGAGGTGCGCGCAGGTACCGGCGAGTGGGGCGCTCGCTTCCCGGCAGACCTTATGGCCGGATTGACACCGACAGCGCCACCGGTCGACAGCGACAACGACGGAATGTCGGATGCTTTCGAGATCGCTCAGGGTCTCGACCCGAACGATGGTAGCGACCACACCACCATCATGCCGTCGGGCTACACCGCCATCGAGGACTACATCAACGGCCTCGCAGAAGGTCTGCTGCCGTAAGCGCAGCGTGTACTAGAATGACGGGAACGTCGAAACGTCGACGTTCCTGGTCATGGCTGTATCGTCCCGGTTCGTCGGCGCCAAGCGCCCGCCCGCCATCGTCGTTGGCGGTGACGCAAACGCGCTGTCGGTTGCGCGCAACCTCACCGCCCGCGGTATCGAGGTCTTTGCTCTCAACCGCCCCGACTCACCGGTACTGCGCTCGCGCGACTGCACTGCCCTGAGCTGCGCGCCCGGCGCCAAATCGTGGCGCGACTACCTGCTGTCGCCCGAGGCAATCGCCCGGTTCGAGGGTGCCGTACTGCTCACCTGCAGTGACGAGGCGATCAGCCTGATGATCGACGCCAAGGCCGACCTGGCCCGGCACTACCGGGTCGAAATTGGCGAGCCCATGGCGCGGCGGCGCCTGCTCGACAAACTCGCCACCTATCGCACCGCCCGAGCTGCCGGCGTTCCCTTTCCCCAGTTCTGGAACATCGACGGCCTCGACGACCTCGCTCGCCTGGCGCCGGACCTCATCTATCCGATCGTCATCAAGCCCACCTTCGGGCCGCCGTTTAGCGCGGCCTACGGCCAGAAGTTCCTTCGCGCTCGAGACCGGACCGAGCTCGAACGCCAGCTGGCCGACGTGTTTGCGCGGGGCTTTTCGGTGGTGCTCATGGAGTTCATACCGGGCCCCGACGCGCGCCTGTGCAGCTACTACACGTACATGGACGAGCGGGGACAGCCCCTGCTCCACTTCACCAAGCGGGTCGCGCGGCGCTACCCGGTCAACATGGGCGGAGCCACCTACCACCTCACCGATCGGGTGCCGCAAGCGCAGGAACTCGGTTTGCGCCTGTTTCGGCACGCGGGCCTGCGCGGCCTGGGCAACGTCGAGTTCAAGCTCGACGAGCGCGACGGCCAGCTCAAGATCATCGAGTGCAACGCGCGCTTCACGGCCGCGAACGAGCTCGTCGAGCAAAGCGGCATTCCGCTCGCCTACTTCGTCTACCGCCAGCTGATCGGCGACCCGGTCGAAGCCCCCGATCACTTTCGGACCGGGCTGCGCATGGTGGATCCAGTGCGCGACGCCCTGGCCTTTCGACAACTGGCCCGGCGCGGCGACCAGTCCTTCGGCAGCTGGCTGCGCTCGCTATCCCGGGCCCGCGTGCTGCCCTACCTGAGTGCCCGCGACCCGATGCCCGGACTGGTGTACCACCAGAAACTGGTCGGAGGCCTGTTGCGCAAGCGGCTGCGCCGCTCGGCGCGCGCGGCGGCCGAGACTACCCGAGCAGGTCGAGGGCCTGGAGCCGAATCAGACGACGCACAGCCGGCAGTCGCTGCGCCAGCTGTGAATCCGGCACTCCGCGCCCGCGGATGAGCTCGCGCACGGTTTTCGAACCGTCGGCGGCCTGAATCATCGAAAAGTCGTCCTCGCTCAAGCGAAACTCTTTTTGGTCGGTCACGTACGCCTGCAGCACCTCGGTCCAACGCAGCCGCGAGTAGTGGCGGCTCACGCGATGGAGCTGCGGCGAAACCTCGCAGGCCAGATCGAGCAGCTGGTCGTCGCTGCTGGTTTCGAGCAGCGCGAGCGAACGGGTTCGCTGCGCCCCGGTGGTTGGATCCTCGCCGATCGGGTCGAGCCGCATGGCGTTGAACTTGAGGTAGAGAACCGCGGTACCCGCGGCCTGCTTGCGCTCGTGGTAGATGCTCGAGCCGCGAAACATGAGCAGGTCGCCCGGCTGCACGTCGAGCTCGACCGAACGCTTGTCGCGCAATACGCGTTCGGGCAGCTGGTCTTCGTCGAGGCTGTTGCGCCACAGGGCCGTGGTGTTGAACGGATTGACGTCGAGCTCGTCGAAGGGGTACGCGACCACCGTCGACCCCGGCGCGACGTGCAGTGGAATACCCACGGCAACCTCGGAAGCCAGCCTGTCTTTGTGCGCCGGCGGCGCAGCGGCCGCGGTTTCCTCGTAGGCCTTGATGTGGCGCTCGCACAGCGTGAGGCGCTCGCGGTCGAGGCCGGTCACTCCGGCGACGGCGTCCTTGACGCCGGACGGCCAATCGCCCTCGGGGAACTCGAACAGGAACTGCTTCTTTTTGCCCTTGAACGCAAACGAATCGAGATCGGCATCGCCCCTGCGCAGAAACTCGCGCGCGTAGGCGAGAAACTCGGCGCTGACGCCGGACGGAATGTGAACGTAGCCCTGGTCCGCATACGCGCTCGCGTAGGCAGAGGGGTCGAAGGAAAAGGTCTTCACGGTACAGCTCCTTGTGATGACTCGAAAAGTGTCGGCTCGACGTCGCGCGCCGCGGCGAGTTCGCGCAGAACGCCAACGGTCGCGCTGTCGAGGGCAATCCCGTCACGGGCCGTCTTGGCCAGCGCGCGAAATCGAGCGTCGCCGGGAAATCCAGGCGGCGCGTCGGCGCGCCCCGAGTTCGCGACCGCCCCCGCCAGGCCTTCGAGACGCTCGCAGAACGACTCGAGGGGCATAAGCGTCGCGATGTCGATTGCGACGAACAAGTGGCCGTTGTCGCCTGACGCCGAGAAGTCCGAGTACATGGACCGAACGCCGGACGACACCCCGGCCCCGGTGACCACACCGGCGAGGATTTCGACGGCCAGGGCAAGGCCGTACCCTTTGGCGCCGGCCGCCGGCAGCAGCGCTCCCGCCCGCGCCGCGGCCGGATCGTTGGTCGGCGCGCCAGCGGCATCGACCGCGACACCGTCTTGCAGGGGCTCGCCGCGCTCGGCGGCTTTCGTGACCGTGGAACCCGCCGCCGCCGACGTCGCCATGTCGAGCAAAAAACAAGTGCCGTCGGCGCGCGGCGCCGCAATGGCCAGGGGGTTCGTGCCCAGCACCGGCCGGGCCCCGCCGTGGGCCGCCACCTTGGGAAAGCTGTTCGAAAACGCCAGCCCGATGCAGCCCTGCCGCGCCGCCCGGTCGACGTAGTAGGCAACCGCGCCGAGAAAGTTGCTGTTGCGCACCGCTGCGGCGCCGATGCCCGCGGCCCGCGAGCGTTCGACGCACGCGTCCATCGCGCGGACGGCGACGTAGTGCCCCAGACCGCCACCGCCATCGATAGCGACGACACCCGCGCTGCGCTCTTCGATCGACAGCTTGCAAGGGGACTGGACGACGCCTCGCTCGAGCCGCTTGCAAAACAGCGGCAGGCGCCAGACGCCCTGGTTGGCGCGGCCCGCCGCATCGCACCAGGTCAGTACCTCGGCCACGACATCGGCCTCGTCGGCGTTTGCGCCGTACGCGACCAGAACGTCGCGCGCGAACCGCCGCAGGCGCTCGCGGGACACCGTGGCGCCCGCATTCGCCGCGCTGTCGGTCATGCGGCAAGTTCCTTGTTCAGCCGTCGCGGCGAGCGTTGCAGCGCGAGCTCGAGTGCCCGGGCAAACACGGGCCGCCCAAGCCGGGGATCGGCGACCAGCACGTGGTGGTGCAGCCCCGGCGACGTGTTGACTTCGTTCATCACAACCCGGCCGTCAAACGGCTCCGAGACGCTCGGAGCGATGACGTCCACACCGGCGAGATCCAACCCCAGGTAGTTCACCATCTCGGCGCCGCGAGCCGCGATGGTCGGGTGGACGCTGTCGAACACCACGTGGTTGTCCGCGCGAGCGTTTTGGTTCGAGACCCGCTTGACGACCACCGCCTCGCCTTTTCCCGGAACGCTCGCCGGCCGGTGGCCCAACGCCGCGAGGTGAAACCGAGCGTCGAGGTCGAGTTCGAGGGGGTGCAGCGAGGTCGGCGGCTCCGCGCAAAGCCGGGCCTCGGTCTCCGCGACGCACAGGTGCGCAATCGACGATCGGCCATCGCCCGCAACTGCCGGCGGGTCGCGCCGCACCGCGCACACCAGTTCGCCACCGATGTAGAGCAGGCGAAAGCTCGCGCCGTCGACCTGTGGCTCGATCAGCAATTCCGGGCCGAACAGCCGGGCCCGGCGCGCGGCCTGCAGCAGCTGGGCCGGCCCGGCGATCCCCGTGGTCACCCCGCGCCCGGCGCCAGTCCCCGACGCGGGCTTGACGACCATCGGGCCGCCGACCTCTCGCGCAAACGCGCTGGCCTTGTCGAGGGTCTCGATGCCGAAGGTCGCGTGCGGCAGCACCGCGAAGCCGCCGCCGGCCAAAAGCCGCGCGGTCAGCGCCTTGTCGCCCGCCATCTCGAGGCTGAGGTGGTCGTCAAGCATGACGTCGGCGCCGCGCACCAGGGTCCACGTGTCGCCGCGGCGCATCCGCAAGTAGCCGCTGGCGAGCGGCTCGAGCCGGGCCCCTACCTGGTCCGCCGCCTCAGCCCAGTGCTCGCGATACAGCGCCCGCCGCTTGCTCGCAAAGCGCGCCCGCCGACTTCTTTCGGTCGGGCTGTACCGCGAGGCAGCGCGGGCGGCTTCCGCGCGCAGCCGATCGACGGTGCGCGCAGCCAGTCTGGTCAGTCCTCGACCGCGCATTCGTTCTTGTCGAGCATCTCGTTGACCCAGTCCGTCGAAAAGATGCCCCGTTTCACGTTGTCGACGTAGTCGCGCAACTTGGCCCGTTGGGCATAGGCCGCCTCGAGGATGCGCTCGGCGTGGGTCACCGGTATGACCACGACACCGGTCTCGTCGCCGCGAACAACGTCGCCGGGGTTCACCACCACACCGCCGCAGCTCACCGGATAGTTGATCTCGCCGGGTCCGCGATGAAGCGGGCCGACGGGCGTAACGCCGCGAGCAAACACCGGCAGCCCGACCTCCTTCATCGCCGGCAGGTCGCGAACGAGGCCGTCGATCACCACGCCCTCGCAGCCGCGGTGCTTGAGCTTCTGCGCCAGCAAGTCGCCAATGACGGCGGTGGTCGTGCACCCGGACGTGTCGACGACCACGACGTCGCCTGGCTCGATGACGTCCAGGGTCTTGTGCAGCATGAGGTTGTCGCCCGGGTAGAGCTTTACCGTCACCGCCTGGCCGGCGATTGCGTTGCTGTTGACCAGGTTGTGGATGTCGCTCGGCATCGCGTACAGGCGATTGAGCAGGTCCGAGACGTCCGGGGTCTCGAACAGCCGAAACTGGTCGACCAGTTCCTTGTCGAGGCGGCGAATGCTCTTCTTCATCCGGTGGCCGGGGCCCGGAGTGACGTCGGCGGACTTCGGTTTCTTGAGCACGGGGTTCTTGGTCACGGTTCGGTCCTTTACTGCACGGGGGAAAGCGTCCGCGGGGAAGACGCCGGTGGCCGAAGGCCTGCAAACGGGTTGGCTGTTCGAGCGCGACGAGATGCGCGGTTCGATGTTGATGTAGCGCCCGCCAGTGTTAGGGTCGGGATGTGGCCTCTTCTCGCGAGCGAGTAGCCAGGGCGCTGTGTCGGATCGGATTGACCGACGCCATTCTGCGCCTGCGAAAACGCGGTCCGGCGGTTCCTCTGTCGGTCCTCACCTACCACAGCGTGGCGAACGGTCCGTTTCCCGGACTGGACCCGGACGTGGTCGACGCGACGCCGGACGACTTCGATCGCCAGATGCAGTTTGCGGCGCGGCACTTCAACGTCGTGGGCGTAAACGAGGTCATCGACGCGGTCAACGGCGAGCGCGCGCTGCCCGGCAATCCGCTTCTCATCACGTTCGACGACGGCTACAAAAGCTGCCTGGAGACTGCCCTGCCCATCTTGCAGCGCTGGAACCTGCGGGCTTGCTTCTTCATCGCGACCGACTTCGTCGACGAGCGCCGACTGTACTGGTGGGACCGCATCAGCTACCTCATCGAACACAGCCAGCGGCCCGCGGTTGCGGCGCGCAAAGCCGAGCGCCGCGCCGAGGCCCTCAACGCGGTCAAGAACACGCCGGGCCTCGACATCGAGGGGTTCCTCGGCGACCTCGCCGCTGAGTGCGGCGTGGCCTGGACGCGCGAGGTCGAGCGCGACATCGCCGACAAGGTCATCATGACCTGGGACGAAGTGCGCGCACTGCGCGCGGCAGGCATGGACGTCCAGTCGCACACGCGCAGCCATCGAGTTTTGCAAACCCTGGCCGCCAGCGATCTGGCCCACGAGCTCACGGGCAGCCGCGAGATTCTCGAAGCCCGACTCGAAGAGCCCATTCGGGCCATCGCCTACCCGGTGGGCCGCGCCATCGCGGAGATCCCCGCGATTCGCAAAGCGCTGGTCGAAGCCGGTTACGAGGTCGGTTTCTCCAACGCCAGCGGCGTGACGTATCGCCCGGGCTCGGCGGACCGCTACGACGTGCGTCGTCTCGCGGTGGATCCGGAGCTCTCGATGGAGCTGTTCGAGGCGTCGCTGGCGGTGCCGCCGCTGGCGTACACCCGTTAAAGGGGCTCGTCGGTCGCGTCGTGTACAGCTGACGCCCATCAATACCCCTTGAGCGTCAGCATCACGTACACCGCCACGATGAAGGCGAACGAAATCATCGTGCACAGCGCCACGTCGGCGAATCCCACGCGCACGCGAAAATCCGGCAGCCGCCGACAGGTGGCGCCGTAGAGCGCGCTCGCAATGCCCAGGTGAATCCACAAAATGAAGTGATACGACAGCGACAGGAACATCGACGGGATGAGGCAGCCGATGAGCGACGCGAACACCGCCGTGCCCCAGGAAGACACGGCGCGATCATCGGTGCGTTGCATGGCCTTGCGCGCGGTCTTGATGCACACGTACCAGAGCAACACCCAGCCGATGAGCCCGATCATCCCCAGCTCGGCGGCGATGAGCAAGAACGAGTTGTGGGCCGTCAGGTGGTGGTACTCGGTGAACATACTTGGGCCCACCCCCATGATCGGGTTGGTCTGGAGCAACTCCAGACCGGCCCGCCACGCCTCGTACCGATCGAGCGTCGAGGCGTCGGCCTTGTTGCCCGCGCGCCCGCCGAGCAACAACAGCGGGAGGGTCAGGGCGACCGAGATGAGGATGCCGCGCCAGCCGTAGCGGCGTAAGAAGTAGACGCCCAGTACCGCCAGGTTGGCGAGCTGACCCGAGCGCGATTGCGTGGCCACCACGCACCACATGATCACGAGCAGGCCCGACAGCAGCGTGAGGCTGCGGCTGGCGAACCCGAAGCGGCCAACCAGCAGGATAAGGAACGGCAAACTGGCGGCGAGCGTAAAGGCGAGTTCGTTGGGATCCTGAAGAATCCCGCGGTAGCGGACGCGATTCTGAATCGACGACGTGCCCGCCAGGCCCACGCGCTCGCACAAATACTCGTGGTCGGGCTCGGCCAGGTCGTCGTAGCACTGGGCCCGCTCGCTGCACGACCGGCCATCGGGGCGGCCCTCCCCGGTGGAAAAGCGGCCGTCCTCGATCGCGAGGGCAATGCACCCCCGGGGGGCGACCGACTGGTGCGCGCCGACGAACGCGAGCACCAGGTTGATGCCCACCACGCACAGGGCAACGGTCGTCAACCGTGAGAAATCCTGCAGACCGCCGGCAATGACGCCGTAAAGGGTCATCACCAGGATGACCATCATGAACGTCGCTACCGGATCGACTCCCGTTCCCACGCGCAGGCCGCCCAGAGCAACCCAACCGAGCAGCGCGGCAGCCCACCAAAGGGGCGCCGCGGCCCGCACTTCCAGGCGCTTGCCCAGCGCATCGATGACGAAGCAAGCGAGCACCGCCATAAACAGCATCGGGAGAATCGGCAGCCTGCCGAGCGGCTCGATGATCTGATGCAGTCGCAGGTAGACGAACATCAGCAGCAGGACGATCGCGGGGACGGTCATCGCGGTCCCTCCCGCACGACGGTTACATCCTGTGCGGCATGCGCGGCATACGGAGCACGCGCGGCCGAAAACCCTTTACAGTAGCCGCGCATGTCTGTGGTCCAAAAAGCCGCCAGCGGAATTGCCTGGACGATCCTCGTGAGCATCTCCTCGCGCGCGGTGGGCCTGGCTTCGATGCTGGTCGTCACGCGCTTCCTCACGCCGGCCGAGTACGGCGAGGTTCAGGTCGCGGCCGTGCTGGTGTTCACCACGGGCGTCCTCACGAGCTTCGGCCTGCCGAACTACATGGTAGCAAAGGCCAAAGCTTCGCCGCAGGTGCACTTTGCCGCGGCTCTTTTCTACGTGCTCATCGGCGTGGTGACGCTCGGCGGCATCTTGCTCTTTCAAGAACCGATTGCCGGGGCGTTGGGCGACCCGGCCATACAGCGCTTCTTTCCGGGGCTGGTGCTGGCGGGTCTTCTCAACCGTATTGCCGTCCCCAACCTCCGCGCCCTGGCCATCGACCTGCGGTTTCCCGTCATTGCGATGAGCAACGCCATCGGCGAAATCAGCTTTGGCGTCGTGACGGTGGTGCTCGCGTGGCGCGGATGGGGCGGTTACAGCGTAGTAGTCGGCAACATCGTCCGCTGCGCGTTTCTGCTCGTCATCTCCACGGCGGCGACCCGGGCCCACCTGTGGCGCACGCCGTGGTGGCCCGATTGGAGCACCGTGCGCGACTTGTTTCGCTTCGGCATTCCCATCTGGATCGGCGTGAGCGCCGTGGTCGTCTCGATGAAGTGGGACAACCTGCTCGTCGCGCGCCTTTTCGGCTCCGGCCCGGTCGGCAAATACAACCTGGCCTACAACCTGGCCGACATTCCCGCCGTTCACGTCGGCGAACACGTCGGCGATGTGCTGCTGCCGTCGTTTGCGCGACTCGAGCCCGAGCGACGCCCGGCAGCCCTGGTGCGCGCCACCGGCATGCTGTCTCTCATCATGGCGCCGCTCGCGGTCGGGCTGGGCGCTGTGGCGCCAACCCTGGTCGAGCTGATCTTCGATCCCCGATGGTACGAGGTCGGGCCGATGCTCACCCTGCTCGCCGGACTCGCCGTCGTGCGCCCGATCGGTTGGACGGTGAACGTCTTCCTTCAGGCCAACGACCACCCGCGCGTGGTCATGGTGCTCGGCCTGTTCCGAATGGTCTCGGTGCTGGCGCTGATCGCGGCGCTCGCTCCGCTGGGCCTTTACTGGGCGTGTGCCGCGCCGGGGGTTGCCTTCACGGTTCACTCGCTGATCGGAATCGCGGCGGTGCGATGGACCAGCGGCGTGTCGGGAACCGGAATGCTCAGCGCGATGATTCGGCCGATCCTCGCCACGGTCCCCATGATCGCGGCGGTCCTGGCCGTGCGCGCGGCCCTCGACGGAACCGCCCCGGCGGTCGGCCTGCTTGCCGAGATCGCGGCCGGCGCGATTGTGTACGTCCCGTGCGCGTTCCTGTTCGCGCGCGGCGCGGCCAAGGAGCTGCTCGGAATTGCCCGCCGGCTGATCCGCCGGTAGGCGGCGGCATTGCGACGGCGACGACACGACAACAACTCGGCTCGACGGCTGAAAACGATCGGCGACCGAGTCAGCGCAGGTCGAGGACGACTCCCAAAACCGCATCGCGGCCAAACTGCTCGATGCTGCGGCGCACGCGCTTGCCTCGCGATTGCCCGCGGCGGCACGTAAGAATCACCCCGTCCACGGACTCCTGCATGAGCGTGGGCTGCGCCGACTCGAGAACGGGCGGCGCGGCCACCACGATGTGCTCGTAGCCGCACTCGCGCAGAGAGCTCATGGCTTCGGTAAACGCCGCGGCGTCAAAACGAGGACGCTTGCCGCCGAAGACGTCGACCGGGAGCAGATGGAGCTGACTTGGCAGAAGCTCAACCACGGTCCAGGGCGAGTCGTCGCCGGTCGACCGTCGGGCCAGCTGCATCGAAAAACACGGTACGTCCTGAAGCTCCAGGGCCGCCGCGATGCTGGGGTTGGTGAAGTTGCCGTCGACCAGCAGCACTTTGCCGCGGTGGTAGTCGCTCAGCGCCAGGGCCAGGTTGATCGCGCACCGAGTCATGCCCTCGCCCGCCCGAGCGCTCGAGATCATGGTGACCCGCGCCCGGCCGTCATCGCGTCGGGGCAAGTGGTGGCGAAGCACGCGGTAACCGGCCGCACGCGCGCCGTCGGGATCCTCGAGCATGGCAATGCTCGAACTTCCGCGTCCAACCGGGATCTGGGCACCTACCCGCAACATCAGCGGATCTAACTCTAGATCGCGCGTGACCTCGGCGCCTGTTACAGCGCGCCGACGGGGCAAATGGGTGATCGCGGACGGGGCACGGGACATCGCTGAGGGTCCTTTTTTGCGACTCGGTGGCGGACGGGGCGGGGGAATCGGGAAATCCGGGGGTTGGAGGGGTTGCCGTTTACTGCGGGATGACGGCGAGGGTGCGGGCGGAATCGATGCGCTCGAGATCTCGCCGGGCGAAGATTCGGTCGTCGAGCAGGACCCTCGCCAGGGCCACGCCGGCGCCGAGCGCAAACGACGCGAGGATGCCGGCGATGAGCAGCAACATGCTCGGAAAGCCCGCGGGCCCGGTCGGCAGCGTCGCCGGACTCACGACCGTCAGCTGGGTGCCCTGCCGGGCGAGCTCAGACGAAGCCGTCATGTCCGCGGCAAAGGCCTTGGACTCGATCGACGCGTAGCGCTCCTGCACCGCCCGAAACTCGCGCAGCAACTGGCCCCACTGAGTCTCGAGCCCGACCAGGTCGGCGACCTTCGGACCTCCACGGCGGCGGCTGCTGCTTTTGCTCGACGAGCTCGAGCTGCGCGCGACCTGCTTGCGCACCGACGCGATCTGGCTGTCGAGGGACTGCAGCTCGGACGTGAGAGCCGTCCGGTCGAACGAGGCGTCCGCGGTCGCCGAGGGCGGCGGAGTCGCCGCCGCCAGCGCCGCACGGGCGCCATCGACGGTGCGGTTCGCCTCGGCCAGCCGCGCGAGGGCGGTAACGACGTCCGGGTGCCGGTCCGTAAACTGGGCGCGCAAGCTCGCCAGCTCACGGCGGGCGCGGTCGCGGTCGCGCAGTGCCCGCGTCAGGGTTTCGTCAGCCCGCCGCTGCTCGGGCGTGCGAGTCGCGACGGGGCGGTCCTTGCCGCCGGCGTCGAGCTGCGCCTTGACCTCGGCGCGACGGCGCTCGAGGGAGATGAGATCGTTGAACGCCCGGCGCTGTCCCGTGCCCCCCGAGCTGCGCGTGCGCGGGTTGTCGTCGGTCATGGCGCGAATCGACGCGCCGGTGCCCGCCGAGGCGAGCTGGTTCTCCCTCGCGAACTCCGGGTGCGCCGCGAGGAACTGCGCCATCTCGCGCTCGCGAATCGCGAGCTCCGCGGCGAGACGCTCGCGCTCTTCCGCCATGAAGTCCCGAGTGACGCTGGCGCTTTCGAGCTGAAGCCGAAGCTCCCAGTCGATGAGGCCCTGGGCGAGCTGCCGGGTGATGTCCTGGGCGAGCTCAGGCTGCAGCGCCCGGAACGAGATGTTGAACATGCCGCCGCCGCGGCTGCGAAGCCGCGTGAGCACGCGCATCTCCTCCACGGCGGCCTGCATGCCTTCCTTTTCGATGAGGTCGGTGAACATGCCGCTCTGCTCGATGATCGGCTCGAGCAGCGGCTTGGCCCGCAGCATTTCGTTAAAGCGCGCGTGCATGCTGCGCGCGGCCGCGGCCCCGGTGCCCCCCGAGTGCCGCACGAGGTCATTCGGGATCACGTCCCGGTGCATGATGACGGTTTCGGACTGAAAGAACTCGGCGCGCATCGAGACCACGCCATAGGCGGCCGCCGATCCGGCGGCACCGATGAGCAAAATCAACCACCAGTAGCCCAGCGTGCGACGAAACACGTCGCCGGCCCAATCGAGCTGGTCGCGTACGGAGGTGTCTTTGCCTTCTTCCACCATCGAGGTCGATTATCAGAGCTGAACGGCGAACAGGGCAACGTCGTCGAGGCCCTTGGCGCCGACGGTCACCGAGTTGACGATGTCGCGCGCCAGCAGACGCACATCGTGCTCCGCCCGGCGCATGAGCGAGGTGAGCACCCCGGACGCCGGGTCGGCCTTCGGCTCCAGCGCCTCGGTGACGCCATCGGTGACCAGCACCAGGATGTCATCGGGGTCACACTCGACCGTCTCCGTGCGGTAGGTCTCGCCCTCGAACAGGCCGAGGGGGGCGCCCGACGCGTCGCCGCAAACCGCGACCTCGCCGTTGGCGCGGCGAAGCAGCGCCGGCACGTGCCCGGCGTTCGCGATGGACACCTTGCCCGTCGCGAACTCGAGCTCGACGCAGCAGGCGGTGACGAAGCGCCCGCCGAGGTCCGCGTTGACGAACACGTCGTTGACGGTCGCCAGCAGCTCGTGGGGCTGCAAACGCTCGTGCCCGTACCGTCGGAACTCGGCCATGATGCGCGACATCACCATCGCGGCGGCCACGCCCTTGCCCGCGACGTCGCCGATGACGACGAGCAGGCGATCGGGCTCGACCAGCAGCTCGTAGAAATCGCCGCCGATGTCGAAGGCGGGGTAGTACGCGGCCGCCATGCGCACACCCCGGTATTCCTCGGGGATCGGCGGCAGCAGGCTGCGCTGGAAATCGCGGGCCATGCGCAGGTCGTCGCGCTGGTCGAAACGCTCCGCGGACGTAATGGACTCAAGCCGCGACGTGCCGCGGCCGAAACGTCGACGTGCGCGGGTCACGGCTTTCGGGGGTTGGGTCTGTGCTCGATGGGATGACATCCACCAGTCTCCTGATCCGGGCGGGGCTTACCCGGGACGGGCGATTCCGTGTGCAAGTACGAAGCCATCCAGAAATGTATTTAAACTTACAACCGAAGTTCAGGGTTTAGAGCCGCGAACCCGCACGATCGGGGGCGAACTTTTTACCTGGCCGGACTCCGGTAACAGGGAGCACTTTCAGTAACTTAGTCGATTCTGGTGGACCAAGAGTTCGTCAGAGGCCGCTTCATTACTACGCTTATTCAACCCGTACGTGACAATACGATTACGAATGACCAAGCAACACTCTAGACGACTGAAGTAACACACTTTTTCTTTTCGGAAGTACTCTAAATTACTCGATTGACAACGTACTTCTAAGCAACGGCGTCTGTCGCCAATGGCGACAGTTGTTGCCTTTTGCGCGCCAACTTGGCACGGCGCGTTCTGGGAGTCGAGTCCCCGTACCGATGCGACCGCGCCTCGGTTCGGACGACTTTGTGCCAGATGTCGTGCCAGCTGTGCCAGCTGTGCCGCGCGAAAGAACCCCCAACGCTGGGGGAGATTGCCTGCCGTCGAATCCTCGGCCGGGCCGGGCAGAACGCAATCGCTCCCGAACCCGCGCGCCAGGTCCGAGAGCGTGCTTCGCGCGCTACGAAAGCAGCCGGTCGAGCCGCAAGAGCCGGAAGATCGACTCCGGCTGCCCGGTGAGACCGGTCACGCGCATGCTGCCGCCGCCCGCCTTCACCCGCTTGAACAAAGACACGAGCACCGCGACCCCCGAGCTGTCGATGAGCTCCAGCTCGCTCACGTCGACCTCGACGCTCTTGGGCGATGCGTCGGCAATCTCGTCGACAATCGGCCGAATCTCAGGGGCCGTCATCGCGTCGAGGGAGCCGGAAATGCTGAGCGTCGTCTTGTCTTCGGTATCGGTTCGCGTGAACTGCACAGGGTCACTCCTGGTTCGGTCGGTCGGTGCCGCCGTCGGGATACTGCTTTTCTAGCGTCCACACGTTGGGCGGCCCGGGTTGATACTCGAACCGGTCCACGCACGCGTGAATCAAGTACATGCCCATCCCCCCCTCGGCGAGAGGCGGTGGCTCCGGGGCTGGATCCACGAACTGTGCCGGCGCGCCGCGGTCGGTGATGCGCACGACGAGGCTCGAAGGGCCAGCTTGAATATCGAAGTCAACCGGGTCGTCGGTGCCGCCGCCGCAAGCGTGCAGGACGATGTTGTTCATCGCCTCGGACACCGCCGACACGATGGCGTCGACAAACGTGGATTCCCAGTCGACTGCCGCTGCCGCCGGGTCGGACGTAGCCGCCGCGGCCCCCACACGCCGGCACGCTTCCTTGATCTCCGCGATGACCCGCGGGCGACTCGTGAGCTGTGCCTTGACGCTGAAGCGGTATGGGTCCATCTTGCGAAAGATGAGGTCGGCCTAAGGTGCGTACATCTGTTCGTATCACGAAGCGCGCCATTGATGTTGCGCTGTCTTCGGTAGGGCTCGTCATGGCGGCTCCGCTGGTTGCCGGCGTTGCGGCCGCCGTGGCCGTCGACTCGGGCTTTCCCGTGCTGTTCCGGCAGCGACGCGCCGGTCAGCTCAAGGGCAAAAGCGGCAACCAGCTCGAATTCGAAGACTTCGAGATGCTCAAGTTCCGCACCATGCGCAAGGACGCGGAGAAGCACACCGGCCCCGTGCTCGCGCAAAAGGCCGACCCGCGCATCACGAGGGTTGGCGGATTCCTCCGCAAAACCCGGCTCGACGAGCTGCCCCAGCTTTGGAACGTTTTGCGAGGCGACATGAGCCTGGTCGGTCCCCGGCCCGAGCGGCCCGAGCTTTTGCGCGACCTTTCCGCGGCGATTCCGCTGTTCGAGGAGCGCATGCGGGGCGTAAAGCCCGGCATCACCGGCCTCGCTCAGATCAACCTGGGGTACGCCGGAGAGCCGCCGCCGGGCAGTCCGCTGCTCGAGCATAGCGCGCAGCTCACCAATCCCTTTGGCCTCGAGTCGGCCGAGGGCGCCGTCGCCGACGAGATGCGGATGAAGCTGCTGTACGACCTCGCCTACTCCGCGGGCCTCGAAAGCTTCACGTCGTTTCTGCGGACCGAGCTCGGCATCATTCTTAAGACGCCGGCGGTCATGGTCCGCGGCGCCGGCCGTTAGCGTCGGCGCCGGTCGAGCTGCCGGCCCCCGACTGCGTCGCCCGTCTGGGGGCCCCAGCCCTGCTCGAGCGCGAAACTAGGGGACGACGACGGTGTCGCCGGTCAGCAGGACGATGTTCATGTCGGCTCGCTCGCCGCTGAGGATGCGGTCGATGTCGACCGGAATGCGACGCTCACCGCCCTGACGGCGCAGAATGTAGACGCCATTTAGGTCGGCAAACCTCGTCGGCCCGCCGGCCAGGGCAATCGCCTCGGAGACCGTCACGTAGGGCGCCGGCGCGTACAGGTTTGGTCGATTGACCTTGCCGCTCACCGTGAAGCGGTAGCTCGAGATGCGGGTAACGTTGATGGTCACGTCCGCGGCCGCGTCCTTGATGAAGTTCTTGAGCCGCCCCTGGATCTCGGCGCGCAGCTGCGACGGGGTCTGTCCCCGCGCCATGAAGCTGCCGATGAGGGGCATCTTCACGAAACCATTGGGCGGAATCTCGTAGCTGCCAGATAGCTCATCCCGGCGCCAAACGACCACGCGGATCTGGTCACCGGCTCCCAGGACGAACTCTTCGCCTCGCGGGTCCGGCTCGTTTTCGTAGGGATACACGGGCGCGGCGGGACGGCACGCGACCGTCGCGAGCACCATCAACACAGCGAGCAGCCGGACGAAGGCGGGCATGGCGGGAATCATATCGAGGCGCCGGAGGTTTGTCGCACCGGCGGCGGGGCGAAGTGATAGTCCCGGTACTGGCCCGGGTCGCCGCTTTTGCCGTCGATGGCGGCTCGCGCGATGTTGTACATCTCCCGCGCCGTCACGTAGTGCAGCCCCCACCGCTCGCCATCGTTGAATTCGCCCAACAGCTCCTGGTGGAATCGCCGGGTCGATGCGCTGAGCAGCATGTCCGCGTTCTTCTCCGGGGCTCCGTGGGTGTAGAGCTTGACGAACAGCCACTCGGGCCGACCGCCGATGGCGATGGACTGCTCCACCCAGCTCCGCGCGCGCGCCAGGGTCGGCGGATCGCTGCCGTTGAGGTCGCCGTTTTCGATGCGCACGGTCAGCTTGCCCTCCCGGCGCGTGAGCGCCAGGGGCCCCGTAATGAGCAGCAGTCGGTCGTCCAGCCAGTCTCCGATCCGGGCGGAGCGACCGTTTTCGTAGCATCGCGCCCGGGTTAGATCGCCGACGGGCCAGTAGATCTGGTTCACGATGTTGGGCTGGCAGATATCCGGCGCCGCGGGAAACGTGAAGTCGGCGTAGCAACCCGTGTCGTACAGCAGCGGCAGCTCCTCGTCCACGCCACACCAGTCGCCGTCCGGACGACCGTTGGCCAGCGCCCAGTTGCCGTGGATAAACGCGTAACGAGGGGTTCCGTCGCCGGCTCGGGTCAGATGACCGTGGGCCGCGAAACGGCGTACGGTGTGTTCGAGCTGCGCTCGCAGGGTCTCGACGGTGTCGTTGCGGTGATGCAAGTGAACTTCGACTTCGCCGTGTCCAGCCCCACACAGGTCGGCAAGCTGGGCGAGGTGTTTCTCGTCGAGCTGGTCGCCGGGGAAGAAAAACGAGTGCTGTGGACTACGACCGTCCGCATCGCGCAGGTCGCCGAACAGCGGCGCGTAGCGATCCATCCAGGCGTCTACGCGACGGTTGGCGACCTCATCCGAGGGCTCGCCCCACCTAGGTTCGTAGTGATCGCAGATGGCGAACAGCACGTGACGCTTGCCGCTCGGCGCGCGGCCGCGGACCAGTCGCTCCACTCGGTGGCGCGCATAGCCGCCGAGCCAGGTGTGTAGGTTCTTCGAGCGCAGACGCGACAGCACGCCGCCTATTACTAAGGGCACTCGCATTGATCGTCAAGCACCGCTTTTTGGCGTGATACGTTGATGGCCGATGTCCAACCGAAACTCGGGGGACGGGCGCCGCAGCGCCTCCACTCGGCATCGACCCGCCCGGCCCGCCGGCCTGGTCGGCGCGTCGGCGTTCGCGATGTGCATGGCCGCGCCGGTATCCCTCGCCTACGCCCAGCAGTGGAGCGCAGGCGTCGAAGGTCGCGCCTCGGTCGGGTACACGGACAACGTGCGCTCCTCCGCCGGCGAGGCCGAGATGGCCGGCGATGTCTTCTACCGACTCCGGCCCGGCGTGGGAGGCTACCTCAACGCCCCGCGAGCCACCGTGTTCCTCGGTTACGCGCTCGACGTGCTCATTTTTCAACAGAACCGCCAGAGCAACGCGCTCACCCACGCGGTGGTGGGACTGGCCGTGATCGAAACCAGCGAGCGCGGGCAGCTGCAGGTCGAGGGCGAGGCCACGTTCGGCCAGATCAACAACGTGCTGCTTCAGACCGAGCCCGAAGCAGGCAGCGTCGACTTCGTCCCGGCCGGCGACAACACGTTTCGCAACCTGAGCGTGAGCGAGCGTTTTCGCTGGCAAGCAAGCGAGCGAACCCGCTGGTTTCACAACGCGGGAATCCGCAGCTTCGACACCAGCAACGACGGCGCGCGCGCGTCTGCGACGCTCGGTGTCCAGGCTGGCGGCGGCTTCGAGGTCGCAACCGAAGGAAACACGTTCGACGTGAGCTCGAACGTGCGCTATCTGCAGCTCGAAGCCGCGGGAGCGCTTGGCGGTGAGCAAGACTTCGTCGACGTCGGCGCCCAGGCGCGATGGCGTCGCGTGCTCGGCGAGAGCTGGGTGGCCGCGCTGCAGGGCGGTGCTCTGTTCGCCGTCAACACCGACGCCGACGTGGGCGACCGGCTTCGTCTCGTCGGCGGTGCCGAGCTGGCCTACTTCGCCCGCTGGGGCGGCGCAGCGGTGTCGTATCGACGCACCTCTGACCCCAACTTGTTTCTCGGCGTTATTTCCACGGCCGACAGCGTGACGGCGCGGGCGTTCTTGCCTTTGCTGGGCGGCGAGGAGCAGTCGTCGCCGTTGACTCTCGCCACCTCCATCGGGCGGCAGTGGGGCAACGGACTCGACCTCGACACCGGCATGGACCGGGGGGAGTGGACGACCACCCTCGCCGACGTGGCGCTGCTTTGGGCAATTCGCCCGGCGCTGCGCGCCAGCGCTCGCTATCAGTTCGCCGATCAGCGGGGCGATGGAACGCTTCTGCCGGACTATCGTCGCAACACCGTCACGGTGGAGGTAACGGCGACGTACGGCGGCCCGCCTCAACAGGCACCGTCGGTGTCAGATCTGGCGGAGCGCGAGACCGCCGAAGAGATCGAGGCGATGGATGCCGGCGGTGAGTTTGACGAGGGTGAGGGGCTGGCGCCGCGATAGGTGGGCTTTCGGCCTCGGTGGTAAAGACGCGGGGGGGTTGAGCGGGGCTGCGCGATGGGGGCTGCTCGTCGCGGCGGCGTAGGTTGTCGCGCGGCGTGAGCGTCGTCGGGTGAGCATGAAGAGGACGCGGGGGGGGGGGGAGCGGGGCTGCGCGATGGGGGCCGGCCGTGCTCAGGCATACGGTCCGCCGACCCGGTTTCGTAGAGCGCAGGGCCTCGTGCCGAGCATGGACCGTAGAGCGTGCGGTCCGAACTGCGCGCGGCCGGCCCCCATCGTCTCCGCCCCTCGGCGTCGGATCTTGGTGCGCTCGGCCTGGGTGGGGGGCTGGGATTACTGTCGGTGCCGGCCCGTGGGCCGGCAGATCGTTGTTGGTGATCGCGGCTGCGAAGCGTGTCGAGCAGCCTGAGCGTCGTCGTTGTTGCTCGTCGGGACTGCTCGGGGTGTCGAGTAGCCTGAGCGTCGTCGGGTGAGCATGAAGATGGGGTAAGGACGCGCGGGGTTGAGCGGGGCTGCGCGATGGGGGCCGGCCGTGCTCAGGCATACGGTCCGCCGACCCGGTTTCGTAG
>JGI12316J15309_10000243_pt1 | contig 98937 bp, 91 predicted proteins | sample MarCyaLeptolynsp_FD_15309 | JGI IMG/M metagenome (IMG submission 15309)
GTCCAGGTCAGGGTCCTCCGTGGTGTCCAGCAGACCGTCGTTGTCGTCGTCCAGGTCAACGCTGTCGGGTACCCCGTCACCATCGGTGTCAGGGCAAATTATAGGCTGTAAACTGAGCCAGATACCATTTTGGAAGTTTTCAGAAGTTGTAAATAGTTCTACTTGTGTCACAGAGGATTCAGAAATCCAAGAAATCCTTTCTGGCCCCTCAATCAAAGAATCCGAAACATTGTCTACAAAAAAGGTGTTTTCGAAATTGCCTTCAACCAAACCTGCAGGTAAATTGGTTAACTGATTATATTGGACTCCATCCAATGCTTTAACCCCGTCTCTTTTTTCACCAGGAATGGCCGGGGAATGACTCGCCAATACATTTACTGGGACGGACCCAGAAAAGGTAAAGGTGGTCGATAAACCATTTCTAACAGAAAAAGTTGTACCAGTAGAATTAGTACCGCCACCGGTAAAACTTACAATCACACTTCCTGTTGGAAGACCCCATTTGAAGCTGATATCCACGTCAGTTGCCGAAAGGCTACCATCATATACTCCTCCAGGAAGGCCAAAATCAGCAGGTGATATCATCCTAAATTCAGCCTCGGAACAGTCTGTCGAGATTAAAACATCTATACTCTTGGAATCCACAACCACATATGTTTGGGGGCCGTTAGCATTGGATGCGGCAAAGGAGAAAGTCAGGGGTATTGAAAGGATTATGGTTAGGCTTATAACCAAGGCAAAACCATGTATCTTTTTAAAGAAAGTAAAATTTTCCATAAATGACAGTTTTCCTATTTAAACTAATCACCATGGCTCGTAGGGGATTTGAAAAGTAAGGTATTGGGGCTACCTCAAATATCCTTGCAAGATATATTTAAATATTCGATCATCAAATTGTTTGCAGGGCATTCAATCCATAATATCTTTTAATAACGAGATTATTCGTTAAAACGTAAAACTTGGATATCCTTGTACTTGATTACATACGATAAAAATTGAACAAAAGGTTGGCCTTTACATTAAAATCGATTTTTTCCTACGGTTTATCGATAAAAAAGTATAGACCCAAAGATTTTTGTTCATCGTCTTTACCTCTAGCAAAATCCCTTAGTTTTTTGCATAGACCACAGTAGCTGGGATATACTTATTTTTACCCTATTTTTGCCCAAATTTTATTGATGAGCTTTAAGACCCAGATTGAAAGGCGTCGAACTTTTGGTATTATATCCCACCCCGATGCAGGAAAAACCACCCTGACGGAAAAACTGCTTCTTTTTGGCGGGGCGATCCAGGAAGCGGGTGCCGTAAAAAGTAACAAAATCAAGAAATCGGCTACCAGCGATTTTATGGAAATTGAGCGGCAACGGGGCATTTCCGTAGCTACTTCTGTTTTGGCATTTTTATATAGGGATAAAAAAATAAACATTTTGGATACCCCAGGCCACAAGGATTTCGCAGAGGACACTTTTAGGACCCTCACTGCAGTGGACAGTGTTATTGTGGTCATCGACGTGGCAAAGGGTGTTGAGGAGCAGACGGAGAAGTTGGTGGAAGTCTGCAGGATGCGTAATATTCCAATCATTGTCTTTATTAATAAACTGGACAGGGAAGGGAAGGACGCCTTTGATCTCCTGGATGAACTGGAACAAAAACTAGGTCTAGCGGTAACCCCGTTGAGTTTTCCCATTGGAATGGGATATGACTTTAAAGGGATATATAATATCTATGAAAAGAACATCAACCTTTTTAGCGGCGACAGTAAAAAGAATATCGAGGAGACCATAGCTTTCAAAGATATTTCAAATCCTGAATTGGAAACCATTATAGGGGTAGGCGCTGCTAATGCACTAAGGGATAATCTTGAATTGGTACAGGCTGTTTATCCAGAATTTGACAAGGAAAAATATCTGGATGGCCACCAACATCCCGTGTTTTTCGGTTCAGCCTTGAATAACTTTGGTGTTCGGGAACTTTTGGATTGTTTTATAGAAATTGCACCGTCCCCAAGGGCCAAGAAAGCTGAAGAGCGTTTGGTGGAGGCTTTCGAGTCCGATATGACAGGATTTGTATTTAAAATACATGCCAATATGGATCCCAAACATCGGGACCGTCTAGCCTTTATAAAAATTGTATCCGGTATGTTTGAACGTAACAAGCCCTATTTACACGTCAGGCAAGGTAAAAAACTCAAGTTCTCCAGTCCAAATGCCTTTTTTGCCGAAAAAAAAGAAATTGTAGATGTATCCTATCCTGGGGATATTGTAGGACTTCATGATACCGGGAATTTTAAAATTGGGGATACGCTTACGGCAGGTGAAAATTTACACTATACAGGAATCCCCAGTTTTTCCCCCGAACATTTCAGATATATCAACAATGCGGATCCCATGAAAGCGAAACAATTGAATAAAGGCATTGATCAGCTGATGGACGAAGGGGTTGCCCAATTGTTTACGCTTGAAATCAACAATCGGAAGGTAATCGGCACGGTCGGCGCACTTCAATTCGAAGTGATCCAATATCGTTTGGAACATGAGTACGGAGCCAAGTGTACCTATGAGAATTTCCCCGTACACAAAGCCTGTTGGATAGATCCCGATGATTCCCAAGGTGAGGAGTTTAGGGAATTTAAAAGGGTGAAACAGAAATTTTTGGCAAAGGATAAAAGGGGACAACCCGTTTTTTTGGCGGATTCTCAGTTTTCCCTGCAGATGACTCAACAGAAATACCCATCCGTCAAATTACATTTTACTTCTGAATTCGACTAAAACAAAAAGACCTGTCCAGTTTAAAACCGCACAGGTCTAATGCCCTGGATCCTAGGCCTCTCCTGTAGGCCCAAAATTAATGGGTATAGGGGGCTGTTCGTAATCTTTTATGGTACCGTGGGCTTTTTCAAAGCGGTTTACATTATCACTTAAAGCCTTAAGGAATTTTTTGGCATGCTGCGGGGTCAGTATTATCCGGCTCTTGACTTTGGCCTTCGGTGCCCCAGGCATCATACTTATAAAATCTACCACAAATTCTGAAACCGAATGATTGATTATGGCCAAGTTGGAATAGGTTCCTTCGGCCATTTTTTCATCCAATTCAATATTGATCTGTTTTTGTTTCTGCTCTTTTTCCTCCATAATCACCTAAAAATAAAACCCCCGATCTTGTATCGGGGGTTATAAATCCTAGAATTTCAAAGCTTCCTTGCGCGCCATGATTTCATCATACTCCTCTTTGGAGCCCACGATAATGTTCTCATAATCACGCATTCCCGTTCCTGCCGGAATCTTGTGTCCAACAATTACATTTTCCTTCAATCCTTCTAAAGTATCCACTTTACCACTTACGGCAGCTTCGTTCAATACTTTTGTGGTTTCCTGGAAGGAAGCCGCGGATATGAACGACTTGGTCTGTAACGAGGCACGTGTGATCCCCTGAAGAATAGGTGTGGCCGTTGCGGCAACAGCATCACGGGCATCCACCAACGTTTTGTCAGCGCGTCGTAGAATGCTATTTTCATCACGCATTTCACGAGCCGTGACAATCTGACCTGCCTTTAAGTTTTCTGACTCGCCAGCATCGATAATCACCTTTTTACCAAAAATCTCATCATTTTCGTTTATGAAGTCAGATTTGTGCACCAATTGGTTTTCCAAAAATATGGTATCCCCCGGGTCTTCGATCCGAACTTTACGCATCATCTGTCTTACCACCACTTCAAAGTGCTTGTCATTGATCTTTACTCCTTGTAGGCGATAGACTTCCTGAACTTCGTTCACCAAATATTGCTGTACCGCAGAAGGCCCTTTTATAGCCAAAATGTCTTCCGGAGTTATTGAACCATCCGATAGCGGCATGCCCGCACGCACATAATCATTCTCCTGAACCAAAATCTGATTGGACAATTTTACCAAGTATTTCTTAACCTCGCCCAATTTGGACTCGATGATAATTTCCCGATTTCCCCTTTTTATTTTACCAAAGGAAACTACGCCATCTATCTCCGATACAACTGCAGGATTGGAAGGGTTCCTTGCTTCGAACAACTCGGTTACCCTTGGCAAACCTCCAGTAATATCACCTGCCTTGGCCGATTTACGAGGTATCTTCACCAAAATTTTACCTTCTTTGATTTTATCCCCGTCATCTACCATGATGTGTGAGCCTACCGGCAAATTGTAGGAACGAATCACCTCATCCTTGTCATTTTTTATCGACAAGGTAGGAATCAGCTTTTTATTTCTGGATTCCGAAATAACTTTTTCCTGGAAACCGGTTTGTTCGTCAATTTCCACCTGATAGGTAACTCCTTGCTCAATATTCTCATAGGAAATTTTACCTGGAAACTCCGAAACGATAACACCGTTGTAGGGATCCCATTGGCAAACGACCTCTCCCTTTTTAACGGCGGCCCCATTTTTAATAAATAATTGGGACCCATAAGGGATATTGTTCGTACTCAGCGCTATGCCTGTCTTGGTATCTACAACCTTGATTTCAGAAGTTCTGGAAATCACAATCTCTACGGAATTTCCTTCACTATCCAGACCTTTTACGGTCCTTAAATCCTCGATTTCGGCCGTACCATCAAATTTGGCCACTAACTTGTTGTCCTCGGAAATGTTACCCGCAATACCCCCCACGTGGAAGGTACGCAATGTAAGCTGTGTTCCAGGTTCACCAATCGACTGCGCAGCTACCACACCTACGGCTTCCCCTCGCTGTACCATCTTATTGGTGGAAAGGTTACGTCCATAGCATTTGGCACAAATTCCTTGGGGCGCCTCGCAGGTCAATGCCGAACGTACCTCAACTTTTTCTATAGGCGATTCCTCTATTTTCTTGATATCGGATTCCATAATCTCCTGACCGGCTTCCAATAATAGTTCTTCCGTCAAAGGATTATAGACATCGTGTAGGGAGACCCTTCCTAGAATACGTTCACCCAAGGATTCCACGATTTCCTCGTTCTTCTTCAATGCCTCGACCTCAACACCTCGCAATGTCCCACAATCTTCTATATTGATGATAACATCCTGGGAAACATCTACCAATCTCCTGGTCAAATATCCGGCATCGGCAGTTTTTAACGCGGTATCCGCCAATCCCTTACGTGCACCGTGTGTAGATATAAAATATTCCAAGATGGACAGGCCTTCCTTAAAGTTGGAAAGAATCGGATTCTCGATGATTTCGCCACCGCCCGCCGTGGATTTCTTTGGTTTTGCCATTAATCCTCGCATACCGGTAAGCTGCCGTATCTGTTCCTTGGAACCTCTAGCACCAGAATCCAACATCATATATACCGAATTAAAACCTTGTTGGTCCTCACGGATACGTTTCATGGCCAGTTCCGTCAACATGGCGTTGGTGGATGTCCAAACATCAATGACTTGGTTATAGCGCTCATTATTAGTGATAAGCCCCATATTGTAATTGGCCATAATGGCGTCTACCTGACCGTTGGCATCATCGATCATTCCATGTTTTTCCTGAGGAATTATAATATCTCCCAGGCTAAAGGAAAGTCCGCCCTTAAATGCGAACTCATATCCCATGGTCTTGATCTTATCCAGAAATTCGGCCGTGGTAGGTACATCCGTAACCGCAAGAATCTTTCCGATGATATCCCTTAACGCCTTTTTATTTAAGACGGTATTTACATAACCGGCCTGCTCAGGAACTTCCATGTTAAAAAGTACCCTACCAACGGTGGTTTCCACAATCTGATTGACTAGTTCCCCTGCTTCATTGAAGTCCTTGGTCCTTACCTTAATTCCTGCATTGAGGTCTACTCTGCCCTCGTTAAAGGCAATTTCAACTTCCTCATCGGAATAAAAAGTGAGTCCCTCACCTTTTACGGGAGCTTCAGGAGTTGACTTTCTTTCCTTGGTCATATAGTACAGACCTAGTACCATATCCTGTGAAGGCACCGTAATAGGCGAACCATTGGCCGGATTCAAGATATTATGGGAAGCCAACATCAATAGTTGGGCCTCCAATATGGCCTCAGGGCCCAAGGGAAGGTGAACCGCCATTTGGTCCCCATCAAAATCGGCGTTAAAGGCTGTACAAACCAATGGGTGTAGACGAATCGCCTTACCTTCAATCAATTTGGGTTGAAACGCCTGGATTCCCAAACGGTGCAATGTAGGAGCCCGGTTAAGCAATACGGGATGTCCCTTGAGTACATTTTCAAGAATATCCCAAACTACCGGTTCCTTTTTATCAATTATCTTTTTGGCGGATTTAACTGTTTTTACAATACCTCTTTCAATAAGTTTACGAATCACAAAAGGCTTGTACAGTTCTGCTGCCATATCCTTGGGAAGGCCGCATTCGAACAACTTCATTTCCGGCCCGACCACAATTACCGAACGAGCGGAATAATCCACACGTTTACCTAAAAGGTTTTGCCGAAAACGTCCTTGTTTCCCTTTAAGGGAATCGGACAGGGATTTAAGGGGCCTGTTGGACTCCGTTTTAACGGCGGATGCTTTTCTAGTGTTGTCAAAAAGTGAATCCACGGCTTCCTGAAGCATCCGTTTCTCATTTCTAAGAATAACCTCGGGCGCCTTAATTTCGACCAATCGCTTTAAACGATTGTTTCTAATGATCACCCTTCTATATAGATCATTCAAATCCGATGTAGCGAAACGACCTCCATCCAATGGGACCAAAGGACGCAATTCAGGTGGAATGACCGGAATGACCTTCATAATCATCCACTCCGGTTTGTTCTCCCTATTCTCCTGTGATTCCCGTAGGGCTTCGACCACCTGCAGCCTCTTTAACGCTTCGGTCTTACGTTGTTTCGAAGTTTCGGTATTGGCCTTGTGCCGAAGTTCATAGGACAATTCCTTTAAGTCGATACGGGCCAATAGATCGATTAGGCACTCGGCACCCATTTTTGCAATAAACTTGTTCGGATCGGAATCCTCCAGGTATTGATTTTCCTGCGGAAGTTCCTCTACAATGTTAAGATATTCCTCCTCCGTTAAAAAATCCATTTTTTTGATTTCCTCTCCTTCGGGCCCTTTGGCCAAACCGGGTTGGATCACAACATATCTTTCGTAATAGATAATCATGTCCAGCTTCTTTGATGGGAGTCCCAACAAATAGCCGATCTTATTCGGCAAGGAACGGAAATACCAAATATGGGCAACGGGTACGACCAAATTGATGTGGCCTACCCTATCCCGGCGCACCTTTTTTTCCGTGACCTCCACTCCACAGCGATCACAAACAATGCCCCGGTAGCGGATTCGTTTGTATTTACCACAGGCACATTCGTAATCCTTTACAGGACCAAAAATTCGTTCGCAGAAAAGCCCGTCACGCTCAGGTTTGTGCGTTCTATAGTTAATTGTTTCAGGCTTGAGGACTTCTCCTCTGGATTCGGCCAAAATTGCTTCCGGAGAGGCCAATCCTATTGAAATCTTGTCAAACCTTTTTACTGGATTATTGTCTTTTATTCGAGCCATAATAAATGGTGATACTAAATTAATTTGTGTTGTAAAATCGTTAAATCGATTTATTTATTCCTCCAAACGTATATCCAGCCCAAGACCTTTCAGTTCGTGCATCAATACGTTAAAGGATTCTGGCAATCCAGGTTCTGGCATCGTCTCGCCCTTTACAATGGATTCATAGGTTTTTGCCCTACCGATCACATCGTCGGATTTGACGGTCAATATTTCCCGCAATGTGGCCGAAGCACCATAGGCTTCCAGGGCCCACACTTCCATCTCCCCAAAACGCTGACCTCCGAATTGGGCCTTTCCGCCCAATGGTTGCTGGGTAATAAGCGAGTAGGGTCCAATGGATCGGGCGTGCATTTTGTCGTCCACCATATGTCCCAATTTAAGCATATAAATGACCCCAACAGTAGCGGGTTGATCGAACCGTTGCCCGGTGCCCCCGTCGTATAGGTAGGTATGCCCAAATCTCGGGATACCGGCTTCATCCGTAAAACCATTGATTTCATCCAAGGTGGCTCCGTCAAAAATGGCAGTAGCGTATTTTTTGCCCAATTTTAGACCCGCCCATCCAAGTACGGTCTCATATATTTGACCAATGTTCATCCGAGAGGGTACTCCAAGTGGATTTAATACAATGTCTACGGGTGTTCCGTCTTCCAGGAACGGCATATCCTCTTGACGCACTATTCTGGAAACGATACCTTTGTTTCCATGTCGTCCAGCCATTTTATCCCCAACCTTCAACTTTCGTTTTTTGGCGATATACACCTTGGCCAATTTCATGATCCCAGCGGGTAATTCGTCTCCGACGGAAATGGTGAATTTGTCCCTTCTTAGGTTTCCTTGAAGATCGTTCAGCTTTATCTTGTAATTGTGCAATAAATCGGCAACCGCGGCATTGGCTTCCTTGTCCATCGTCCAGCTTCCTCCGACCAAATGGGCAAAATCATCTACAGCGTTCAACATTTTCATGGTGTACTTCTTGCCTTTTGGCAACACCTCCTCGCCTAGATCGTTCAAAACACCCTGAGAGGTCTTTCCACTGATCAAGGAGAACAATTTTTCGACCAAAATATCCTTTAGTTGCTCAAACTTCACTTCATATTCCATCTCCAAGCTGGAAATGGCCTCTTTATCCTCGGAACGCTTTCGCTTGTCCTTGATGGAACGGGAGAATAGTTTCTTATCAATAACCACACCGGTAAGGGACGGCGAAGCCTTCAAGGAGGCATCTTTTACATCCCCGGCCTTATCACCAAAAATAGCACGAAGCAATTTTTCTTCCGGTGTCGGATCAGATTCTCCTTTGGGTGTAATCTTACCAATAAGTATGTCCCCGGGCTTTACCTCTGCCCCGATTCGGATCATCCCATTCTCATCCAAATCCTTGGTCGCTTCCTCGGAAACGTTGGGAATATCATGGGTCAGTTCCTCAGCTCCCAATTTGGTGTCCCGCACCTCCAAGGCATATTCGTCCACATGAATTGATGTAAAGATGTCTTCGCGGACTACTTTTTCTGATATTACAATAGCATCCTCAAAGTTATATCCCTTCCAAGGCATAAAGGCAACGGTCAAGTTCCTTCCCAAGGCAAGTTCACCGTTTTCAGTGGCATACCCCTCGCAAAGTACTTGTCCTTTTTTCACCTTATCACCTTTACCTACGATTGGTTTGAGATTAATGCTTGTACCTTGGTTGGTCTTTCTAAATTTGACCAATTCGTACGTTTTTTCATCTTCCTCAAAACTTACCAATCTTTCGGCATCGGTCCTATTGTATTTGATGACGATTTTCTCCGCATCCACATACTTGATCACACCTTCTCCCTCGGCATTGATCAATACTCTGGAATCTGAAGCCACCTGACGTTCCAAACCGGTTCCCACGATAGGGGATTGTGGTTTTAATAGAGGAACGGCTTGGCGCATCATATTAGAGCCCATGAGGGCCCGGTTGGCATCATCATGCTCTAAAAACGGAATCAAGGAAGCTGAAATAGAGGCTATTTGATTGGGCGCCACATCCGTATAGTTGACTTCTGATGGATCGACCACCGGGAAATCCCCTTCCTCACGTGCAATGACCTTATCACTATCTATGGTTCCGTCATTCTTCATAGGGATGTTCGCCTGGGCAATTTTCATACCCTCTTCTTCCTCTGCACTTAGGTAAGTGTATTCCTTGGAGTTTACTTTGCCATTCTCCACTTTGCGATAAGGGGTCTCTAAAAAGCCCATTGGATTCACCTTGGCAAAGACCGAAAGTGATGAAATCAAACCGATATTCGGTCCTTCGGGAGTTTCTATCGGACACAATCTTCCATAATGGGTGTAGTGTACATCCCGTACTTCAAACCCAGCCCTTTCCCTGGAAAGGCCTCCCGGACCAAGAGCTGACAATCTTCTTTTATGGGTTATCTCTGCCAATGGATTCGTTTGGTCCATAAATTGGGACAATTGATTGGTCCCAAAAAACGAATTGATAACCGAGGACAACGTCTTTGCATTGATCAAATCAATAGGAGTAAATACCTCATTGTCCCTAACATTCATCCGTTCTCGAATCGTACGGGCCATTCGGGCCAAACCTACCCCAAATTGGGAGGATAATTGTTCTCCTACCGTACGGACCCGACGATTGGACAAGTGGTCGATATCGTCGATTTCGGCCTTGGAGTTGATCAGTTCGATCAAATACTTGATAATGGTGATGATATCGTCCTTGGTCAAAACCTGTTTGTCCATTCCAATATCCAGACCCAGTTTCTTGTTCATTCGGTACCGGCCAACTTCTCCCAAATTATAGCGTTGATCGGAGAAAAACAATTTGTCGATAATACCGCGCGCCGTTTCCTCATCGGGCGGTTCCGCATTTCTCAATTGGCGATAAATGTGTTCAACGGCCTCCTTTTCGGAATTCGTTGGATCCTTTTGCAAGGTGTTATGGATAATGGCATAATCCGACTGCGCATTGTTCTCCTTATGCAGCAGTACGGTTTTTACATCGGTTTCCAATATCTCGTCGATATGTTCCTTTTCCAGAACAGTATCACGATCCAAAACAATTTCGTTCCGCTCAATGGAAACCACTTCTCCCGTATCCTCATCAACAAAATCCTCATGCCATGTATTCAAAACCCTGGCAGCCAATTTACGGCCTAATATTTTCTTAAGTCCGGCTTTGGAAACCTTTACCTCTTCGGACAAATCGAAAATTTCAAGAATGTCCTTATCACGCTCAAATCCAATGGCCCTGAACAAAGTGGTAACCGGTAACTTTTTCTTTCGATCGATATAGGCATACATTACGCCGTTGATATCGGTAGCAAATTCTATCCAGGAGCCTTTAAACGGGATAACCCGTGCGGAATACAGCTTTGTACCATTGGCATGGAAAGACTGCCCGAAGAAAACTCCAGGAGAACGGTGTAATTGCGATACCACTACGCGCTCCGCGCCATTGATAACGAATGTACCGCTAGGAGTCATATAGGGAATGGTCCCTAGGTATACGTCCTGAACTATGGTCTCAAAATCCTCGTGTTCCGGGTCCGTACAATATAACTTTAATCTGGCCTTTAAGGGTACACTATAGGTAAGGCCCCGTTCAATACATTCCTGAATGGAATATCTGGGCGGGTCAATAAAATAATCCAAAAATTCGAGAACGAACTGGTTTCTGGTGTCCGTTATCGGGAAGTTCTCCATAAAGGTGTTGTACAGCCCTTCATTACCCCGCTCATCCGATTTGGTCTCAAGTTGAAAAAAATCTTGAAAAGACTTTATCTGAATGTCCAAGAAATCCGGATATTCCGGCGTGTTCTTAGCGGATGCAAAATTAATTCTTTCAGTTTGTTGTGTGAACATCTATGGACAGTATTTGATCGTGAATGATATGATGAGTCGTATATGCCTTCATATACGCAAAAGTGCATAATGTATAAAAAGGCTTAGGTCTAACCCCGCAAACACGGGAAAAGACCTAAACCTATGTGCTATAGTCGCTGCTTTTATTTAAGCTCAACTTCTGCTCCTGCTTCTTCCAATGATTTTTTGATTCCTTCGGCTTCGTCCTTACTCACAGCCTCCTTAACGGCCTTGGGTGCGCTATCCACAATATCTTTGGCATCTTTCAATCCCAATCCGGTCAATTCCTTGACCAATTTAACTACGGCTAGCTTGGATCCCCCGGGAGCTTTCAAAATTACATCGAATTCTGTTTTCTCCTCAGCGGCCTCGGCCTCCCCGCCTCCGGCGGCGGCACCTCCGGCAACTGCCACAGCAGCAGCGGCAGGCTCTATGCCATATTCTTCTTTTAATATATCGGCCAACTCGTTTACCTCTTTTACGGTAAGGTTGACCAACTGTTCTGCGAAATCTTTTAAATCTGCCATTTCTCTATCGTTTAATAAAATTTTAAAATATACTTAGTTTAGTGTGTGCTTATTCTTTCTCCGAAAGTGTTTTGAGAATACCGGCCAGTTTGCCTCCACCGGATTTAAGACCAGAAATAACGTTCTTGGCCGGTGATTGCAACAATCCTATAATATCCCCAATTATCTCTTCCTTGGATTTAATACTCACCAGAGTATCCAACTTATCGTCCCCAATAAAAATCGCCTCTTCGATAAAGGCTCCTTTTAATACGGGTTTATCCGACTTTTTCCTAAAGTTCTTAATCAGTTTTGCGGGCCCGTTTCCGGTCTCGGAAAACATCAATGAAGTATTTCCTTTTAGAACTTGCGGAAGTTCCCCGAATTCTTTGTCCGAAGCTTCCATAGCCTTGGCGAGCAAGGTATTTTTAACAACCGACAACTTTACATTGGCCTTGAAACAGGCCCTACGTAAATCCGAGGTAGTGGATGCGTTCAATCCCGATATATCCGCCAAATAAATGGTATCGTTATCGGAAAGCTGAGCAGTTAAATCCTGTATTACGTTTGCTTTTTCTTCTCTTGTCATACTGATAATTTTTAACTCCCCGTGGAATTATACCGATTTTGGATCCAATTGTACGCTGGGACTCATGGTACTGGACATGTAGATACTCTTCATGTAGACTCCCTTGGACGCCGCTGGTTTCAATTTTAGCAGCGTATCCAATAATTCCTTGGCATTGACCGCCAATTTATCGGCTGAAAAAGAGGCCTTTCCGATGGCGGCATGTACAATACCGGTTTTGTCTACCTTGAAATCGATCTTACCCGCTTTTACGTCGGACACCGCCTTGCCAACATCCATGGTAACCGTTCCTGTCTTTGGATTGGGCATCAGCCCCCTTGGACCCAAGATACGTCCCAACGGACCTAATTTTCCCATCACACTTGGCATGGTGATGATGACATCTACATCCGTCCATCCACCTTTGATCTTTTCCAAATACTCGTTCAATCCCACGTAATCGGCTCCAGCTTCTTTGGCGTCAGCCTCCTTATCGGGGGTTACCAGGGCCAAAACCTTTACATCCTTTCCTGTTCCGTGCGGAAGGGTAACTACCCCCCGAACCATTTGGTTGGCCTTTCTGGGATCTACACCCAATCGCACCGCCAAATCCACGGAAGCATCGAATTTTGTATTGGTTATCTCCTTTACCAAAGCGGATGCCTCTTCCAAGGAATAAAGTTTATCCCTATCTATTTTGGCTTGAGCTTCTTTCTGCTTCTTTGTTAATTTTGCCATTTCGTCGCTTTTTAAGATTTAAAAAGGTTTTTTTCCAGAGACCTTCATACCCATTGACCGTGCCGTGCCAGCAACCATACTCATGGCAGATTCCACGGTAAACGCATTGAGGTCCACCATTTTATCTTCGGCTATTGTCTTGATTTGGTCCCAGGTTACACTACCTAGTTTAACTCGGTTAGGTTCGCCAGATCCCTTTTTAATCTTTGCTGCTTCCATCAATTGAACGGCCGCCGGTGGTGTTTTTACGACAAAATCGAACGACTTGTCCTTGTAAACGGTGATAACAACGGGCAAAACCTTGCCCGCTTTGTCCTGGGTCCTGGCATTGAACTGCTTACAGAACTCCATGATGTTAACGCCGGCAGCACCTAAGGCGGGTCCAACCGGTGGCGATGGGTTCGCTGCACCTCCCCTAACTTGTAGTTTAACTACTTTACCTACTTCTTTTGCCATTGTTTAAAATTAAATTTAAAGCGTGTTAATTGGAAGCAACACAACTTTTGGACTATGTAACAATTTTCTTAAATCTTTTCTACTTGCATATAACTTAGTTCCAATGGCGTTTTTCTACCGAAAATCTTTACCATTACCTCAAGCTTACGCTTTTCTTCATTTATCTTTTCAACGGTTCCGTTAAACCCATTAAAGGGTCCATCGATAACCTTGACAGTTTCACCATGTACAAAGGGTATGGCCACACTATCCGTATTTACGGCCAATTCATCCACCTTGCCAAGCATCCTGTTTACCTCGGATTTTCGTAAAGGAACCGGGTCTCCACCCTTAGTCTCTCCCAAAAACCCGATAACATTGGTAATCGATCGGATAATATGGATCATTTCTCCCCCTAAATTGGCCTTGATCATTATATAGCCTGGGAAATATACCCTCTCCTTGTTGATTTTTTTGCCGTTCCGGATTTGTATCACCTTTTCTGTAGGTACCAGAACATCCTCCAAATAATCGGAAAAACCATGGCGCTCCACCTCACTTTCAATGTAGCCCTTGATTTTGTTTTCTTGGCCACTGACTGCCCTAACCACATACCATTTTTTTTCCAGTACTTCCGACATAGCGCCCAAATTAGTTAAGAATCTTATTGAAATACAGCTGGATCAACTTGCTAAAAACCGTATCCACTCCCCAGGTTGCCAAGGCAAAAAGGATGGAAAAAACAGCAACCACTACCATCAAATTGGAAGATTCCGCTCTGGAGGGCAAGGTAACGTTGTTCCTTAGCTCTTCAATTGATTCCTTTATATAGGTCAACATACTTCTTTATTTAATCCGCTTGGAGAGATTACATCGGCTCCGCTCAGGGCAGGCTTCTCGTCTCATCCGATTATTTCCTTTTTTCAGCACGGGAGGAGAGACTCCCTTCGGCTGCGCTCAGGGCAGGCTTCTCGTCTCATCCGAATCATTTCCTTTTTTCAGCACGGGAGGAGAGACTCGAACTCCCGACACCTGGTTTTGGAGACCAGTGCTCTACCAACTGAGCTACACCCGTTTATAATTGCAGGGAAAGGTGTTCCGCGATTTGCGGAACACCCTTATCCTACTAAAATTCCAAATATTCTTAGTCTAAAATTTTGGTCACCTGTCCAGCACCAACGGTTCTACCGCCCTCACGGATGGCAAAACGAAGACCTACGTTCAATGCAATAGGCTGAATCAAATCAACACTGATGGTAAGGTTATCACCAGGCATAACCATCTCAACTCCATCGGGAAGGTTAATGTTACCCGTAACGTCAGTGGTCCTTACGTAGAATTGTGGACGATAGTTATTGTGGAACGGGGTGTGGCGCCCACCTTCTTCTTTTTTAAGGATATATACCTCCGCTTCAAATTTGGCGTGTGGTTTAACAGAACCTGGCTTACAGATTACCATACCCCTTTTGATATCGGATTTTTCGATTCCCCTTAACAGGATACCCACATTGTCACCGGCTTCACCCCTGTCCAAAATCTTTCGGAACATTTCAACTCCTGTAATGGTAGATGTCAATTTTTCGGCACCCATTCCAATAATTTCAACGGGATCCCCAGTATTGGCCACTCCTGTTTCGATTCGACCAGTAGCTACGGTACCACGACCTGTAATCGTAAATACGTCTTCAACAGGCATTAGGAAATCCTTATCGACATCTCTTTTAGGCAATTCGATCCACTCATCGACAGCAGCCATCAATTCCATTACAGTATCCACCCACTTTTGCTCCCCATTAAGGGCACCTAAAGCAGATCCCGCGATAACGGGGCCATTGTCACCATCATATTCATAGAAAGAAAGCAATTCCCTTACTTCCATTTCAACCAGTTCTATCAGCTCCTCGTCATCCACCATATCCACTTTGTTCATGAAAACAACAATCCTTGGGATACCTACCTGGCGACCCAAAAGGATGTGCTCACGAGTTTGTGGCATGGGACCGTCCGTGGCGGCAACGACCAATATGGCGCCATCCATCTGGGCGGCACCGGTAACCATGTTCTTTACATAATCCGCGTGACCAGGACAGTCAACGTGGGCATAGTGACGGTTAGCCGTTTGATATTCTACGTGGGAAGTATTAATCGTAATTCCTCTTTCTTTCTCCTCCGGAGCGTTATCGATAGAATCGAAACTTCTAATTTCAGAAAGTCCTGCATTGGCCAATACGGTAGTAATGGCGGCAGTCAATGTGGTTTTACCGTGATCTACGTGTCCAATAGTACCAATATTTAAGTGCGGTTTGGAACGATCAAAAGTTTCCTTTGCCATGTTTAATGAATTTAATCTTAGTTATATATTAGTGTACAATTCATATTTTTATTGAGCCAACGACGAGATTTGAACTCGTGACCTCTTCCTTACCAAGGAAACGCTCTACCCCTGAGCTACGCCGGCTTATTTGGGTTTCAGGTCTAAAACCACAAACGCAAACCCAGTTTTTTGTGAGCGGGAGACCGGGTTCGAACCGGCGACATTCAGCTTGGAAGGCTGACGCTCTACCAACTGAGCTACTCCCGCATTTTAATTAAATCAATATTTCAACGAGACGGTAAGCTTTGTAAAGAAACCCTGCAGCGTCTGACGCTCCCCGCCCGAACGTGTCGTTCGGTACGGGCGGGTACCAACTGAGCTACTCCCGCGTTTTAATTAAATCAATATTTCAACGAAGCGGAAAGCTTTGTAAAGAAACCCTGTAGCGTTTGACGCTCCCCGCCCGAACGTGCCGTTCGGTAAGGGCGGGTACCAATTGAGCTACTCCCGCATTTTTAAATCCAACATTTCAACAATCCAGTTCCGGTGGTTTGTCCGGAAATTGAATTTTTCATTTGCCTAATGTGGGGAGAGCAGGATTCGAACCTGCGAAGACATAGTCAGCAGATTTACAGTCTGCCCTCGTTGGCCGCTTGAGTATCTCCCCCTATCAATGTTTTAAGACCTTCCCAGCCGATGGAGGGAATCCCGTTAACCCAACCTGCTGTTGTTAACCCAACCTGCTGTTGGCAAGGTCCATTTCGGGCAGGATTTTCGCCCCCGTACGTCCAATCTTTTCCCGATTATATGGGAGATATTTCCCATTATCGAGCCGATGGAGGGACTCGAACCCACGACCTGCTGATTACAAATCAGCTGCTCTAGCCAGCTGAGCTACATCGGCCTTTTACCCCCTTTTTGCGCATAAAAAAGTCCGCTATTTCTAACGGACTGCAAATGTATATATTTATTTGTTTAATCAAAACAAATTTTGGAAAATTTTAATCAGGCCTGAACACGCAGTTTTTGCTTCCTTTTTATCAGTTTTCTTTCCAAGGAATTGCACGCGGAATCCACTGCTTCCTCAAAAGATTTACATCGTTTTTTGACCATGAATTTATCCTTGGGTACATCCAGTGTTATTTCCACTATTTTGTTTTCCTTAGCACTTGTATTTTCCAGCTTTAAATAAACATCGGACCGTATTACCTTATTGTAAAAAGTTTCCAATTTGTCCATCCTGTTTTGAATGAAATGTATCAATTCACGGTTGGCATTGAAATTTACGGATTGGGTGTTTACTTTCATCTGTTCAAATTTTTAGGTTTTATAATTAAGAAACTTCCTGTTTTGTCCAGGTAATCGTGAATTGGGCCTGAATCTTTCTGGCCAACGCAAAGATCTGTAGTGGGTTATTCCATATTAGCTAAGGTTTTAGTAGAGTTGTACATCAACCATTTCTGGTTACTTTTTACTTCTTGGATGGGCGTTGGTGTGCACTTTCTTAAGTTCGGCAATACTGTTATGGGTATACACTTGAGTAGATGCCAAACTTGAATGACCCAAAAGCTCCTTTACCGAGTTTAGATCCGCTCCCTTATTAAGAAGGTGGGTCGCAAAGGTATGCCTCAAGATATGCGGACTCTTTTTTACCTTGGAAGACACCTTACTAAAGTACCTATTTATTAATCTATAAACAAGGGTTTCATAAATTTTGTTGCCCGACTTGGATAAAAAAACATAGTCGTTGTCCATAATAACAGGTAGGGCATTTCTCTCCGAAAAATAACTATTGAATAGCTGTGCCGTTGAAGCAAGTATTGGGATGATACGCTCTTTATTCCTCTTGCCCAATACCCGCAATGTCCTATTTTTCAGATCAACATGTTTGATCCCGAGATGGATCAGCTCGGCCCTACGGATTCCTGAAGTATACAAAAGTTCAATAATCAACTTGTCCCGAGCTCCCTCAAAATCCTCCTCAAAGGGCATTTGCATGAGGACCTTGGTCATTTCATCCTCTGAAAAAGGGACTTCCACCTTTTTAGGAGTCTTAAGGGATTTATGTTTTGCCAAAGGATTCGTTTCTATGACACCTACGCGTTGAAGAAATTTGAAATAGGCCTTTAAAGCGGATACTTTTCTGTTTATGGAGCGATTGGAGATACCGGCCTCCACCAGGCCAACGATCCAATTCCTAATCTGTCCATATCCAACGTGGTCTATTTCATATGACCCTAAAGTGGTATGACAGAAGGAACGGAACGACCGAAGGTCCCGTTCATAGGAAGTCACCGTATGATCGGAGTAGTTCTTTTCCAACGAAAGGTAGTCCACAAAAGATTGTACCGACATACTTCAAAGGTACAAATTCGGTTCCCGCGGTCCTAAAAACAAAAAATCCCATTATCATGGGATTTTATATACAGTAGATGTGTGAGGAATACTAAATGTCCTCTTTATCCCTAAGACCTTGAATATATTGAGCCTTCTGAATCTGCTGCCTGCGTTCTACAGAGGGCTTGGTAAACTGTTGCCGCCTGCGCAATTGGCGCATTGTACCTGTCTTATCAAATTTACGCTTAAAACGTTTTAGCGCTCTATCTATATTTTCTCCTTCTTTTACTGGTATTATTAACATTGGCTACAACCTCCTTTCTTTAGTGATTAAGACTGCAAATATATGTCGAATAGTTGAGTTGTGGTAAAACTATTTCAAAATATTTTTGGCTATGACCACTTTCTGAATCTCCGTGGTCCCTTCGCCTATGGTACAAAGTTTGGCGTCCCTATAGAACTTCTCCACGGGAAAATCTTTGGTAAAACCATATCCACCGTGTATCTGTACGGCCTCATTGGCCACTTTAACGCACATTTCCGAGGCATACATTTTGGACATGGCACTCCACTGGGACATAGGACGACCTGCATTCTTAAGAAAGGCTGCTTTGTGCAATAGCAATTCGGAAGCCTCAATCTCAGTTACCATTTCGGCCAACTTAAAGGATATGCCCTGAAAATGGCTAATCGGCTTTCCAAACTGGACCCTTTCTTTGGAATATTTTAAAGCAGCCTCATAAGCACCCTTTGCCAAACCTAGGGACAAGGCACCGATCGAAATTCTACCACCATCCAAGATTTTCATGGATTGAACAAAACCCTCCCCTACATCTCCCAATCTATTTTCGTCCGGGATAATGCAGTTATCAAAAACCAGTTCGGCGGTTTCGCTGGCCCGCATGCCAAGTTTATTCTCCTTTTTCCCACTGGTAAACCCCGGAGTGCCCATTGGGATCACAAAGGCGGTCATTCCACGGCTATCCCCTTTTTCTCCTGTCCGGGCTACCACCACGGCTACGTCCCCACTTTTACCGTGGGTAATAAAATTTTTTGTTCCGTTCAATATCCAGGTATCCCCATCCTTTATTGCCGTTGTGGCCATCCCGCCGGCATCGGAACCTGTATTGTGCTCCGTAAGTCCCCAAGCTCCTATCCATTCGGCGGAGACCAACTTGGGCAACCAACGTTGTTTTTGTTCTTCGTTACCAAAGGAAAGGATATGATCGGTGCACAAGGAATTATGTGCAGCAACTGACAACCCAATTGCTGGATCTACCTTGGAAATCTCCTCAATAATGGCGATGTATTCATGATAGCCCAAACCGGCACCACCATAGCGCTCCGGGACTAAAACTCCCATAAAGCCCATGTCCCCGGCCTTCTTAAAGACCTCCATAGGAAAGGTTTGGGCCTCATCCCATTCCATGACATATGGGCGTATCTGTTGCTCCGCAAATTCCCTGGCGGAAGCGGCCACCATTTTATGGGTTTCCGAAAAATCGAAACCTAAAGTAGACATGGTATCCGTAATCATTTCAGCAATTTTTTACAGGGTCAAATATAATTTAATTCTATCAATCTTTTCTGATGGGAAATCTTCTATTTCGGTTAATTCGTCCAAGGAACGAAAACCGTCGTTGAGATTCCTATATGCCACTATGCGCCGGGCCACATTACTCCTAAGATACACCAACTGGGCCAGCTCTTGCGCCGAAGCCGTATTGATATTTATTTTCTTGATATCAGGTTTATTTATGACCTGATATCGCTTTAATGCATTTTTTACTACGTCTGGCTCCAAACCATAAACGTCATACAATTGATCATTGATCAAAAATCCGCCCAAGCGATCACGGAACTTTATAATACGGTTGGAAAGTTTGGGTCCAATTCCGTATATGGTCTGCAAGTCTTCAACAGAGGCTTTGTTTACATCCTTTATGACGAATCCTTTAGTACTCTGGGCAAGATGTACATCGGTTTCATCGCCCTTTTGTGTCGCCCATTCCGGAAACTTGAAATAAGGGGAGATCAGCTCTAATAAGGAATCTGAAATTAAGGTCACCCTCTGGAATTCCTTGTCCGAATTAACATATTGACCCTGTTTTCTATAGCGGACCAATCGATCGATTTCCTGGGTAGACATTCCCAATTGGTAACCTTTGAAATCATTAATGTAATTGGGGTTAAAGGGGTATATTTTTGCCGTATCCCTTTTCAAAGCCTTTGACTTTAAGGAATCTATTTTCTCCTGTAAGTCACTATCAACGGAAAATGAACTCAAACCTTCATCACCCGAATAACGCAAGAGCCCAACCTGAATAAGCAGAAGTGTAACTATAATGAGCAACAAAAAGAAAATCCCGCTCCGTTCGCGTTTGTTAAACTTGAAGAGGGATTTGAAATCTTTCAATGTATTGCGTTTATTTCCCCAATGATCGTATGGCCGTTAGATAAACGTTCAATTCCTCCCGCACCCTTGGGGCCAAAATGACAAGTCCGATCATATTGGGCACCATCATTGCAAAAATCATGGCATCCGAAAAGCCAATAACCGAACCTAAACTTGCCGCGGCTCCGATGACCACAAAAATACAGAACACAATCTTATAGGTGTATTCGGTTTTCTTACTCCGGCCAAAAAGATAGGCCCACCCTTGAAATCCATAATAGGACCATGATATCATAGTACTGAAGGCAAACAGTACGACTGCTACGGTAAGCATATAAGGAAACCAAGAAATTACGGATTCAAAGGCTCCGGAAGTCAAGAGGATGGCCTGTGAATCGTTTAGTGTGGCATTGGCCGCAGTTACATTGCCGGTTATGATCAACACCAAGGCCGTCATTGTACAGACCACCACGGTATCTACAAAGGGCTCCAACAAGGCAACCATCCCTTCGGAAGCGGGATATTTTGTTTTTACTGCGGAGTGGGCAATGGAAGCAGAACCCACACCGGCCTCATTGGAAAAGGCGGCACGCCGGAATCCCTGAACCAATACCCCCACGGCTCCTCCAACAACACCGGTTGGACTGAACGCGCCATTGATAATCTGTAAGAATGCATCGCCTATCATATCATATTTGGCTACGAGTACGAAAAGGGAAGCCCCCACATAGATGACCACCATAAATGGAACAATCTTATCGGTGACCTTGGCTATCTTCTTTATCCCGCCTATGATAACAATGCCTACGAGAATAGCCATCACTATGCCAAATAACCATCCTTTGCCATTCCAAAAGGAATCGGTTCCTCCGGTGATGTTCTCCACCAATTGAAAGGCTTGGTTCACTTGGAACATATTTCCGCCTCCAAAGGAACCACCAATGACAAAAACGGCAAAAAGGCCGGCCAAAATTTTTCCAAGCCTATCCAAACCTTTTTGCTTTAACCCTTTTCTTAGATAATACATGGGGCCTCCATAGACCGTACCGTCGGAGGCTATGTCCCTGTATTTTACGCCTAAGGTACATTCCACAAATTTTGAGGCCATACCTAGTAAACCCGCTATGATCATCCAAAATGTGGCACCCGCACCCCCAATGGAAACTGCAATGGCCACTCCGGCAATATTACCGAGGCCCACTGTTGCGGAAAGTGCCGCTGTCAAGGCCTGAAAATGGGATACCTCCCCGCTATGTCCCTCTACCGCCATGGTCTGGAGGACATCGTCACCGGGGGTAGGATCCCCGGCCATGGACATCGGTTCATGATGATCCATTTCATCATATTTACCACGGACAATATTAATGGACGTAAAAAAGCCTCTAAAATTGATCAGTTTAAAATAAAATGTAAAATAGGTAGCACCTATGATCAACGGAAACAAGACCCAGTACACCTTTATCTCTGGACCAAAGGGAATTTGGTAAAAAATAAAATTGACGAACCATCCTGTTGCATTCCCGAAAGCCTCATCAATTTGTTCATCCAGCCCTTTTTCGACCGTTTCCTGAGCAAATGAAAATAAAGGCAATAAGAAAGCGATCAAGAAAATAGGTCGGTACTTCATAGGATGTTTTTTGGTTATAAAATACTGTGAGTCCGACAATATCCTAAAAAATAGCAACACTGTCAAGTAATCACACTTAAATGTAGTTATCCGATATGGAACATTTGGTTGAGTTTCCTGATCTGTTCCGGTCTTCCGAGAACAATTACCTTGCTATTTGGCTGTAGTTGCATGTCAGCTTCGGGATTGATAATATATGCACCGTCGGGGTCAATATAACCTATAATGGTACAGCCGGTCTTTCTCCTCAAATCAAGATCTCGGAGTGAATTGCAGTCCACTTGGTCCGCAAAATCCTCAATGGCCACTTCTTCTAGATTAGTGGTATCCCCTCCTTCCATGGAAAGCTTATCCATAAAAGTGATTAAATCGGGCATAACTACGAGCGAGGCCATGTGATCACCTCCTATTCTGTCCGGCATGATTACTTTATCGGCGCCCGCCAGATTTAGTTTTTTTTGCGATGCCACCTGGGATGCCCTACTTATAATGAACAACTCTGCGTTCAACTGACGGGCGGTAAGCACCACAAACAAGTTGGCTGCATCATCGGGAAGGGCGGCGATCAAATATTGCGCTTGGTCTATGCCCGCCTCCCTTAAAACCTCATCCTCATTGGCATCACCCTCGACAAAGAGAACCTCATTTTCAAATTTTTCTATAATTTCCCTATTCCTTTCAATGACGACAAAAGGGCGTTCGTAGACCCGGAGGCGTTCGGCGGCCTGCATCCCGTTACGACCATATCCGCAAACAATAACGTGATCTCTTAGATTGTTGATCTTGTTTCTCACTTTTTTTTTCTTTAAAAGTTGCAACGAATTTCTACTTAGAATATATTCTGTTATGACCGAAAGTCCAAATGCATAGATAAATACGCTGGAAACGATAAGGATTACCGTAAATATCTTTCCCTCAATACCCATCGGTCGTACTTCGGAAAAGCCTACCGTGGTTATCGTTATTATGGTCATATAAAAAGCATCTATCCAGGAATAGTCGGAGACATAACGATACCCCAAAATGCCAAAGATCAAAACGGAGACCATTAAGAACAGTGACAAATATATTTTGGAACGAAAAAGCTTTATCATGGTCAGAGATCAAAAACGGAAGTTCTTTTTGTATGCAGAAGGTCCTTTATCCGCAACCAAAAAGCCAAGAAAAGGTATAAGGCGAAACCAAAGCCCAAGGTAACAAAAGTAAGATAGATAAACGAAGTACGGACAACACGGGCCCTTATTCCCAAGCGCTCCGCAATTCGCCGACAAACTTCAAAACCACGTTTCTGAAAGTAATATAGTATTGGGTAGAAAAAGTTCATGGCCTAAAATTAGGTATTTCTGTCCAATATAATAGAACCCACAGCACACTCCAAGCACCTGTTCCTAGAGCAATAAACATTGTATAACTGCAAAAGGGCCTGACTTTCCATAGCGTTGCCCACCTTTATACCGATATCCTCGAAATTTCGGGTGATGGTATTGCTCTCTTTTTTCAGCTGGGATACCAAAGTAGCGATCTCGTCATATATTTCCTCTCCCCTATATTTCGCAAAACAGAGCTTCAAGGGAAGAATAGTGTTGATAATCAAGAGGTCCACAAAGGTTTTGGTCAATTTTTTGGTCCTCCTGTCAGATTCTTTGCCGAACGTATAGTGCGTGTCCCAATAAGTACTTGCGGAAATGGAGAATATGGAATATAGGTCTGCCAGACTGGAGGTGGCTATTACCGTACTAAAGAGATTGGGATAACGGCCATATAAATTGGCCAATTGGGACAGGCGTATGGTAGGAAAGTTGGCCGGACGCAGCTTAAAGAATTCCGGGCGTTGTACCACTTTGTCCTGCAAGCTGAATTTTGACCTTAAATACCTGTATTCCTTTTGTAAGGTTAAATAGTAAGTAGCCGCAACAAGGTCGTCTTCCAGTAATCCCGCCAAACCAAGTAACAAGCTTTCCATTTTCATCGGGTCATTTTGAACTTTTCGGAGAACCGAATAATCCAATGCCCTACCCAAGCTTGAAAAAGCATCCTGATTGATCTTGGATCCAAAGTTTCTAAGCAAAAGGACAAAAAGTAACTTTTCCCAATCGTTTTTGGAATCCTTCAAAAATTGCCATACCCAATTGGATTTATCTTCCAAACGTTCAAAATAGAGACGATCCAACCAATTTACTAGTGCAAAGGAGTCGATCTGGTCCATTTCCCTTTCGCAATTGACAAATCGCTTTTTCTTGGTATCAAGAAGCTGTTTGTAGTTACCTAAAAGATTTTCGGGAATATATTGTTTGAGTTCCAAAGTGGGAATTACACGTTCATTGCTGCGAAAAACAGCAGTATCCTCTTCCCAGACCACATGAAGGATTACGGAACTATAATTGGTATCCCTTTCATGGCCGTGAACGTACCAATCCGAAGACTTCACATGAATCTCAACATTTCCCGCCCAAAGTTGATCGTCTATACGGATCTTGGCATTAGAGAAATCCGGACCGGCCAATAGGTTGTGCTGTCCCACCTCGAGTATCTCTACTTTCCGATTGTTTACGGTAACAAGACCTTTAAGGGGAATTTTTCGATACTTCCATATATAATGGAGTAGGTCTTCTCGCATGAATCTTAATTATAGATGGCGCATTTCTCCGTATAAGATATGGGTACTAAAAAAGAAACGGAATATCGGCGTCATTTTCCGCATTTAAATCAAGAGCAAGGTTTTACAACAAGGAAACGTTGCCCAATTGGGGCATTTATTCGACCACATCACCTTCCCATTCCAAAAATCCGCCTTCCAGATTGTACGCATTCTCTATCCCTATACCCTTCATTATGGCGCAGGCCTGCCTGCTGCGATTTCCACTCCTACAATAAACATAGTAGTTTTTTCCTTTGTCCAGCTTCTCCAATTCGTCCACAAACTCCTGGCCCAAATAAAAATCAATATTTATGGCATCGGGAATGTAACCCTCTTCCAACTCTTCAGGGGTACGTACATCCAAAATAACGGCCTTATCGTCATTTTCCAATTGCTCTTCCCATTCTTCTTGTGATAAATCCATAGTGTAATTATAAGGTTATAGTTTTCAAAAGTAGTTTTTTGTTGCAAAATATGATGTATCGTTTTTAACAAAAGTTTAGCGTAATGAAGCTTTCACATTTCAAAAAATGCCATACATTTGTATATACAATTATTGTATTGTAATGAATGTAGAGGAAATTATACGGACCGAACAATCAATACCGCTAAGTAAACGGACCATTATTCATTTCATGCTCGTTAACAACAAAATTAATGAGGAAATCTATCTCGCGCTAAAACCGTTTGATGTCTCCCTGCAACAATTTAACGTTTTGCGAATTTTAAGGGGCCAGCAGGGACATCCTGCTAACCTTTCTACCCTAAACGAACGCATGGTTACCAAAATGAGCAACACCACTAGATTGGTGGACAAGTTGTTGACTAAAGGTTATGTAACCAGAAAAACGTGCCCCTCCAATAGGCGTAAAGTAGAAATCGGCATTACCAAAAAAGGCGATGAAGAATTGAAAAAAATGGATTTGGCCATGGATATAGCGGAAAAAAAGATCCTGCGCAATCTGGATCAAAAGGAACTGGAACAATTAAATGGATTATTCAATAAATTTTAACTTAAAGTAGAACATAATTAAAACTAAAATCATGAAAAGGAATGTAATAAGTTTGACTTTGGCCCTAGTTTTTGGAGTAGCCGCGACGGCAAATACGCCGATTGATGGAGAAAAAAAAGAAGTAAAGACCGCAGAAAGCAAGGTAACCTGGAAGGCCTATAAGGTAACAGGTTCGCACACAGGGACCGTTGATCTAAAAGCGGGCTCCCTTGAGTTTGAAGGAGATAAATTGACCGGAGGGGAGTTCGAGGTGAATATGGCGTCCTTGGTTTCAACAGATCTGGAAGGGGAATACAAGGGAAAATTGGAAGGTCATTTAAAGTCCGATGATTTTTTCGGTGTGGCCACCCACCCTACCTCCAAATTGGTGTTCACCGAGGTAACGGCCTCCGGTAAAAATTCGTACAAAGTTACAGGCGACCTTACCATTAAGGGAATTACCAAACCAGTAACTTTTGATGTTTCCGTTTATGGGAGCAAAGCTACGGCAACAATGAAGGTAGATAGAGCAGAATACGATGTGCGTTATGGATCTGGCAGTTTTTTTGATAACTTAGGGGACAAAACTATATATGATGAATTTGACCTAGTCGTAGACTTGGAGTTTTAATAAACTTGACCTCACATTGAAATCCCGCCCAGGCGGGATTTTTTTATTGTTGGTTTTGATTTGATGTTTTAAAAATGATTTTTATATTTGACGCTCGATGAAAAATTTCGGACTAAATACTTGGTGGTGGAACAACTTACGACAAAAGGCGTGAGCTAAGCATCATTGTAGTAAAACTATATAGGGCTTGTCATCACGACAGGCCTTTTTTAATTTATGCGGTTCAATTTTGTTCGACCCTAATGCAACAACAAAAAAATGGATTTTCAGCCCTTAAGGGATAATACCAAAGGCATAGACTATGACATATTCACTTAAGACCTACAATAAGAAGATATTGGCGGACACGATTACTCCCGTCAGTGTATACCTAAAGATACGTGACCGATTCCCCAACAGCATTCTTCTGGAGAGTAGTGACTACCATGCAAACGACAATAGTTTTTCCTATATCTGTTGCAATCCAATCGCCTCGATTAAAATATTGGATGAACGGATAACACAACAGTTCCCGGACGGGACCCAAAAAGAAATCCAAATAGGTCCGGATACCGATGTGGTGGGAATTATCGATGCCTTTGCCAAAAAATTCGAGGCGGAAAACAATAGTTTTAAATTCATCAACAACGGACTTTTTGGTTATATGGCCTACGATGCCGTACGCTACTATGAGGACATTCAAATAACAAAAAAGGACAATTCCATAGGCATCCCGGATATCTATTATGCGGTCTACCAAAATATTATCGCTATTAACCACTTTAAGAACGAGGCTTACATCTTTGCCCATTGTTACCAAACCGAGGACAATACACGCGAGCTTGAAAAGATCTTGAACGTTAAAAATTTTGCCTCCTACAACTTTTCCAGAAATGGCGAAGTCCGGTCCAACCTATTGGACGAGGAATATAAGCAGCATGTGGTCCTAGCCAAAAAGCATTGCCAGCGGGGCGATGTTTTTCAATTGGTGCTTTCCCGAAGGTTCTCCCAAGAATTCAGGGGGGACGAATTCAATGTTTATCGGGCGCTTAGATCTGTAAACCCTTCGCCCTACTTGTTCTACTTTGATTATGGCGATTTTAAGATTTTTGGCAGTTCGCCGGAAGCACAATTGGTAGTGAAGGACGGAAAGGCGGAGATACATCCCATAGCAGGCACTTTTAAGCGAACCGGAAATGATGAGCAGGATGCTATTTTGGCCAAAAAGCTGGTGGAGGATGACAAGGAAAATAGCGAGCATGTTATGTTAGTGGATTTGGCCCGAAACGACCTAAGTCGTAACGGTAATACCGTAAGCGTGGAAAACTATCGGGAGGTGCAGTACTTCTCCCATGTTATCCATCTGGTCTCCAAAGTGACCGGTCAAAAGAAAAAGGACATCCCAACTATGAAGGTAGTGGCGGATACCTTTCCAGCCGGTACGTTGAGCGGGGCACCCAAACATATGGCCATGCAACTTATAGAAAAATATGAAAAGACAAGTAGGGGCTACTACGGTGGTGCGATCGGTTTTATGGATTTCGGCGGAAATTTTAACCATGCCATTATGATCCGGACATTTTTGAGCAAGAACCATCAACTGCATTTCCAAGCCGGAGCGGGACTGGTGGCCGCATCGGACCCGGACGCGGAGCTTCAGGAAACCTACAACAAACTTGGCGCATTGAACAAGGCATTGGAAATTGCCGAAACCATTTGAGCATGGAGAAGATATTGGTAATAGACAACTACGACAGTTTCACCTATAACCTGGTGCATTACTTGGAAGACCTGGACTGTGTTGTGGTTGTAAAACGAAATGATCAATTAACTTTGGATGAAGTGGCCGACTTCGAAAAAATAGTCCTCTCCCCAGGTCCGGGCATCCCGGAAGAAGCCGGTTTGTTAAAGGAAATCATATCGGCCTACGCCCCGTCCAAACAAATTTTTGGAGTATGTCTCGGACAACAGGCCATTGGTGAGGTTTTTGGCGGTTCCTTGGTTAATTTGGAGAAGGTGTACCACGGTGTGGCTACCACTATAACGGTCACAAAGGATGATGTACTTTTTAAGGACATGCCGGAAAAAATCGAAGTGGGCAGATACCATTCCTGGGTGGTGCATCCCGACCTCCCTGAAACGTTGCTGGCGACCTCATTTGATGAAAATGGACAAATTATGTCGCTCCGCCATAAGGAATTCGATGTTTGCGCGGTGCAGTTTCATCCGGAATCCGTGCTTACCCCCCACGGAAAACAAATTTTGGGAAATTGGCTGAAGAGTAACCCTAAATCAGAGAAATGAAAGAAATACTGAATAGACTGATCAATCATGACATTCTTTCCAAGAAAGATGCCAAACAGGTACTGGTCAACATAGCGAAAGGTCAATATAATACCAGTCAGATAGCGGCATTTCTCACGGTGTATATGATGCGGAGCATCACTATTGAGGAGCTGGAAGGTTTTCGTGATGCCCTTTTAGAACTTTGCCTTGCGGTAGATCTATCGGATTATAATCCCATTGACCTCTGCGGTACCGGCGGCGATGGCAAGGATACCTTCAACATCTCCACTTTGGCCTCCTTTGTTACCGCAGGTGCGGGAATAAAGGTGACCAAGCACGGTAATTATGGGGTGTCTTCCAAATGTGGCAGCAGTAATGTTATGGAATTTTTGGGCATTAAATTCAGTAATGAAAAGGATTTTTTGGAAAGGTCCATTTCGGAAGCCGGCATTTGCGTACTACATGCCCCTCTATTCCACCCTGCGATGAAAAACGTGGCCCCTATACGACGGGAATTGGCGGTAAAGACCTTTTTTAATATGCTGGGACCTATGGTTAATCCTGCCTTCCCCAAAAATCAAATGGTCGGTGTGTTTAATCTGGAGCTAGCCCGGATGTATGGTTATCTTTATCAGAATACCGATAAGAATTTTACCGTACTTCATGCTTTGGACGGTTACGATGAAATTTCATTGACCGGCAATACAAAAACCATTTCCAACGGATCCGAGGGAATGCTTAAACCTGAGGATTTTGGGGTAAGTGCCATAAAACAATCCGAAATTGTAGGTGGGGACAGTATCGAAGAATCGGCGCAGATATTTGTGAATATTTTAGAAGGACTGGGGACCGAAGCGCAGAACCATGTGGTCTGTGCCAATGCCGGGGTTGCCATAGCAACGGTAGAAGGTTGCGGCACTAGGGAAGGCTTCGAAAAAGCCAAAGAATCACTTTTGAAGGGCAACGGATTAAAGACCTTAAAAAAATTACAGGAATTGAGTAAAAGTTAAAAACATAGCCTCAATGCAACTGCGTCTCGTGCAATTCCAAATCCAAAGGTAATGGATTCTTGAAAACGCTCGGAGCCCTCTTATAAAATGGATATACTCGATAAAATAGTAGCTGACAAAAGAAAAGAAGTCGATTTAAAGAAGACTGTCGTCCCGATCTCGCAATTGGAACGTACCGCCCTTTTTAGTAGGGAAACCGTTTCCCTGACTTCCGCCTTGCGCCAAAGTAAGACCGGCATTATTGCAGAGCATAAGCGGAGATCGCCCTCCAAAGCCGTCATCAATCAAAAATTAAGTGTGCAAGATGTGGCTCGAGGTTATGAGAATGCCAAAGTCTGTGGCATGTCCGTCCTCACCGATGGAAAGTATTTTGGGGGTTCCTTGGATGATTTGCTTTTGGCCCGGGGCGCCGTGGACCTTCCCCTGTTACGGAAGGAATTTATTATTGATGAATACCAAATTTTAGAAGCCAAGGCCCATGGGGCGGACGTCATCCTGTTGATCGCTGCCATTTTAACGCAAGCGGAAATCAAGTCGTTTTCACAATTTGCCCAAAGCCTGGGATTGGAAGTACTACTGGAAGTGCACAATGAAGCGGAATTGAACATGTCCATCATGCCAAGCTTGGACCTTTTGGGCGTCAACAATCGAAACTTAAAGACCTTTGAGGTAAGTTTGGCGACCAGCCAAACGCTTTCGGAAAAGATACCCGATAATTTTGTAAAAGTGTCCGAAAGTGGTATTAGTGCCATAACTGCCATCCAAGAACTTAAGACCTATGGGTACCAAGGCTTTTTAATCGGGGAGAATTTCATGAAAACGGATGATCCGGGGAAGCATGCCGCCCAATTTATACAAGATCTAATTTGAAGATACGGTCATGAAGCTCAAGGTTTGTGGAATGAAATATAATCCTAGCGAAGTAGCCGCTCTACGGCCCGACTATCTGGGCTTTATTTTTTGGGACAGATCCCCGCGTTGCTTCGACCAAGAAATACCAAAACTCCCTTCCAAAATTCAAAAGGTCGGGGTGTTTGTGGACGCCTCGCTTGAGGAAGTTGTACAAAAGATCAAAAAGTATGGCTTGCAGGCCGTGCAGTTGCACGGAAACGAAAGCCCCGAATTTTGCAGAAAATTGAAGCTGGAAATGTCCTTGCATATCCAGGTCATAAAGGTATTCTCCATAAGGGGCGATTTCGATTTTAAGCGATTAAGACCCTATGAAGAAGTATGCGACTATTATCTTTTTGATACAAAAGGGGAACTCCCGGGTGGCAACGGCTACGCATTTGATTGGAAAGTTTTGAAGGCTTATCCATCCACCAAACCCTATTTTTTAAGTGGGGGCATTGGTCTGGAATCGTTGGCCGCTATTCAAGAGTTCATGGAACGCCCCGAGGCAAAATATTGCTATGCTATCGATGTCAACAGTAAGTTTGAAACAAAACCGGGATTGAAACACATCGAAAAACTAAAAGAATTTAAAAATAGATTGATGAAAAATGAAACAGCTATATCCCAGACCTTAAGGGAAAGGTTGGCAAGGGGCCCTTACCATGCCAATGAAAAAGGATACTACGGTGAATTTGGGGGTGCTTTTATCCCGGAGATGCTGTATCCCAATACGGAGGAGCTCCGCAGGAATTACATCCGAATTATGGAGGAACCCTCCTTTAAAGAGGAATTCGACCAATTATTAAGGGATTACGTGGGAAGGCCTACTCCACTTTACTTTGCGGCCAGGCTATCGGAAAAATATGGTGCCAACATCTATCTTAAACGCGAAGATCTCTGCCATACCGGTGCGCATAAAGTAAACAATACCATTGGACAGATTTTAATGGCCAAAAAGTTGGGTAAAAATAGGATCATCGCCGAAACCGGGGCCGGTCAGCACGGCGTGGCTACGGCGACCGTCTGCGCCCTAATGGGTATTGAATGTGTGGTCTACATGGGAGAAATCGATATTGCAAGACAGGCTCCCAATGTGGCCCGTATGAAAATGTTGGGGGCCACGGTAAAACCCGCCCTTTCCGGAAGCAGGACACTAAAGGATGCGACCAATGAAGCCATCCGCGATTGGATAAACAATCCTGTGGACACCCATTATATCATTGGGTCAGTTGTTGGCCCGCACCCCTATCCCGATATGGTAGCCCGTTTCCAATCCGTTATCTCGGAAGAGATCAAATGGCAGCTCCAAGAGAAGGAAGGTCGAGAAAATCCAGACTATGTGGTGGCCTGTGTAGGAGGAGGCAGCAATGCGGCCGGGGCCTTTTACCATTATTTAGATCATGAAGAGGTGGGCATAATCGCCGTGGAAGCTGCAGGGAAAGGAATTGATTCCGGTGAAAGTGCGGCCACTTCCGCCTTGGGTAAGGTTGGGATCATTCATGGAAGCAAGACTCTGTTGATGCAGACCCAAGATGGTCAGATTACGGAACCCTACTCCATTTCTGCAGGTTTGGACTATCCCGGTGTTGGGCCTATGCATGCCCATTTATTTCGATCGGGTCGTGGGGAGTTCATTTCCATAACAGATGAGGAAGCCATGAAAGCGGGTTTAAAAGTGGCACAAATGGAGGGTATTATCCCCGCTATAGAGACCTCCCATGCCTTTGCCATTTTTGATTACAAAAAATTCAAGAAGGAGGATGTAGTGGTTATCAATTTATCCGGCAGGGGAGATAAGGATTTAGACACGTATATTGAATACTTTGGACTTTAGAAATCAGTTATTGCTCACATAATCTTATGTCTTACATCTGAAATCTCAAATCTAAATTATGAACAGAATAAGCCAAAAATTACAGGAAGACAGAAAACTGCTGTCCATTTATTTTACAGCAGGGTATCCTGAATTGGAAGATACCATGACAATCATTAGGGAACTGGAGAAAAATGGGGTGGACATGGTTGAAATCGGGCTGCCCTTTAGTGATCCGCTGGCGGACGGGCCGACCATTCAGGAAAGTTCAACGGCTGCCCTTACCAACGGAATGACCACCGAGATCCTTTTTCAACAGCTACAACATATTCGAAATACTGTCTCCATTCCGCTGATTATTATGGGGTACTTTAATCCCGTTCTTCAGTATGGTGTGGAAGCCTTCTGTAAAAAATGTAATGAAATAGGAATTGATGGGCTTATCCTTCCCGACCTGCCTTTTGATGTGTACCTGGAGGACTATGAGACTACCTTTAAAAAGTATGGACTCCTGAATACCTTTTTGATTACCCCCCAAACCAGCGAAGAACGCATCCGGCAAATTGACCGGGCATCGGAGGGATTCATTTATATGGTCAGTTCCGCAAGCACAACAGGAGCCAAGCAAGGTTTCGGGCCTGAGCAGAAGGCCTATTTTGAACGCATTGCTTCCCTAGACCTGCGCAACCCGCAAATCGTAGGTTTTGGCATTAGCAATGCGCAAACTTTTGACCAAGCCACCGATAAGACCAAAGGGGCTATTATTGGTTCGGCCTTTATTAAGCACCTCACGCAAAACGGAGTGGGTTCCATTTCTAATTTCATCAAATCGATTCGATAAGCAATAGACTTCTTCTACAATGGGAAAATCCTTGGACATTTTGCCCAAGCTGGTTTTCATACGTCCAATTGACCTAACCATTTTTAAGCCTAAAACTTAAAGAACGTCCGCAATTTGTAAACGAATTTCCTACTTTTAGAATTCCAATTCACAGCTGCATTACATGAAAAAAAATTGTTTTTATTTAATCCTTTTCTGTGCCTCCCCTCTTTTTGCCCAGGATAGCGTACAACTTAAATCGCAAGTGGGCCATAGCATCAATGAGCTTCGCGAATTCATTGCTATTCCCAACGACGCACTGGACCATGCCAACATCAATAGAAACATCACTTGGTTAACGGAAAAATTCAATGCAAGGGGCTTTAATTCCACCATTCTCCCTACGGAAGGAGAATCTTTGTTTTTTGCCGCCTTGCCCATGGAAGATGATAAACCGAGCGTTTTGCTCTATATGCATTTTGATGGACAGCCCGTGGATCCGTCCCAATGGGACCAAGCTGACCCTTACAAAACTGTCCTAAAGTCCAAAAGCGCGAACGGCTGGAAAAAGGAATCCTTTGAAAACCTCAATGAAAACCTCAATTACGATTGGCGATTGTTCGGAAGGTCTACTTCAGATGACAAGGGCCCTATTGTTATGTTATTGAACGCCATAGACCTCTTGCAAAAAAATAGGCTGGAAATCCCGTTCAACATCAAGGTAATTTTGGATAGTGAGGAAGAAAAAGGCAGCAAACCTTTGCCCAAAGCGGTAAAGAAATACAAGGAACTCTTGGAAGCGGATTTCTTGATCATTGCCGACGGGCCGATACATGCTTCGGAAAGACCCACGGTGGTCTACGGCTGTCGTGGTATCACCACAATGACATTGACCGCGCATGGCCCTATAAAACCCCAACATAGCGGACATTACGGCAACTACGCCCCAAACCCCGGTTTCCTTTTGGCGGAAGTGCTGGCCAGTATGAAGGATGAGCATGGGCGAGTGACCATAAAGGGGTATTATGATGGTATTTCCTTGGACGACCCCACCTTGGAAATCCTGAAAAGTGTTCCCGACTCGGAAGAGGACATCACTAAAAATCTTGCGATTAAGACACCGGAACAGGTGGGTAATTTCTACCAGGAATCCTTGCAATACCCCTCCTTGAACGTCAGGGGCTTAGGTTCGGGATGGGTCGGTGATGAGGCTAGGACCATTGTACCGGCAACCGCCACCGCAGAACTGGATTTAAGATTGGTTCCTGAAACTGATGGTAATCGCCTAAAAGGCTTAGTCAAAGACCATTTGGAACAACAAGGATTCTTTGTTACGGATACCCTTCCGACTCAAGAGCAGCGTATGGCCTACGAAAAAATAATGACGGTGCAAGAAGGTTCGGTTACAGATGCCTTCCGTACGGACTTGGACAATTCCTATGGCCATTTTCTGGTGAACACCTTAAAAAATGCCTTTGTGGAGGACATAGTCCAGATACGGATCATGGGAGGTACCGTACCTATTGCCCCTTTCATCAATGAATTGCAAATCCCCGCCTTTGTGGTTCCCATGGTAAACCCAGATAACAATCAGCACAGTCCCAACGAGAATTTGAAAATCGGTCAGCTGGCCTACGGCATAAAGGCGTTTTATCAAATATTGAGTACCTCACCCAATTGACCAAGATTAAAGATATACCCCATTGCGGACCAAATTGGGGATGGAAGTTTTCGGGCCATCTCGATTCAAAGTAATAGTCAAGTAGTTCATATCCCAAAAAGTGTTATCACCTAAAACCAAAAGAAACATTTCACGCATCATCCCTTTTGGAGTGATCTGGTTGATTTTTGGGTTGGTCTTCATAACGGTGGAACAGGCTATTGGGGCTAATTTGGCAGCCTTGTCCTCCCCGGCAATCCTAGTAGATTTCAAGATACCGATATTCGCCAGCATATCCGTTACGGGAGTAGGACTTTTGGTCGGCGCCATTGAATTGCTTTTTTTAAATCGCTTGTTCGCGAAAAAGCGTTTTTTTAAAAAAATCCTTTATAAACTGGCCATATACCTGGCATTTCTTTTCATCGTAATCCTGATAACTTTTCCAATCGCCGCCTCCATCGAGCTAAAGACACACGTGTTGGACCACCGAGTTTGGGAGAGATATGTTGCTTTCCTCTCCAGTATCGATTTCCTAAGTACGCTCTTACAAATGTTGGTGGCCCTTGGTGTCTCCTTGATCTATGCCGAAATTAGCGACAATATTGGTCATGGGGTCCTGATCAACTTTTTTACCGGCAAATACCACACCCCCAAGGAGGAAGAAAGAATATTCATGTTCGCGGATATGAAGTCCTCTACGGCCATAGCGGAGAATTTGGGCCATATCAAATATTTTCAATTGCTGCGAGCTTACTATTACGATTTCTCCAACGCCATAATCAATAGCTCTGCAGAAGTATATCAATATGTTGGGGATGAAATCGTGGTCTCCTGGAAATTTGAAAAAGGCATACGCAACAACCATTGCATTCGCTGCTTTTTTGATATGAAAAGAGACCTCCGGAAAAAATCGGATGTGTACCAAAGACGTTTCGGCGTATCCCCGGATTTTAAGGCCGGATTCCATTTTGGGAAGGTTACCACCGGGGAAATAGGAGCACTCAAGAAGGAAATTATTTTTACCGGAGATGTTCTGAACACAACCGCCAGAATACAATCCCTTTGCAACACCTATGACTTGGATATAATCGTTTCCGATCACTTATTAAGTTTTTTGGATTTGGGAAAGGAATATGGGATAACCTCATTAGGCAAAAATGCACATAAGGGAAAAGAGAGAAAAATGGACCTAAGCACTATCCACAAAGAACGCATATCACAGTAGCTTGTTGGTTATCTTACCTGTCAATAAGGTCCCTTTGGCCTGGGACAAATCCCTATCGTTCTATTCAATTTATTGGATTAAGTCATATTAAGAAGGACTTTAAGCCAACTTCTAACAAAAATCTCCCAAACGTATCACAGAAAATTGACGGCTTTGTGAACTCCCCGTTACCCGAAAACCGGACTTTTAGAAAAACTTAAAAACCGAAAAAATGAAAAAATTCTATGTTTTACCAATTTTAGCAATTTTGCTGTTCGCAGCAGGTTGCGAGGATGACAACGAAGCGGTTGTCATTGATGAGGAAGAGGTATTGCCCGTGGCGGGCACCATTTCCGGGGGGCCGTTTTCTTTTTGTGTGGATGGGACCCCGGACTTTGTAAGTGAAATCACCATCGACAATACCGATGCGGTGGGTTCCAATAGCACTTGGGTTATAACGGATGATGCCGGTAACATCCTTGGTCTCCCACCTACACTGGATGACGTAGCAGGGGTTGATTTTGACGGAGCTGGACCAGGTGTCTGTTTCATATGGTACTTAAGGTTCGAAGATGGGCTTGTTGGGGCCGAAATGGGAATGAATGTGGATAATCTGGAGGGAACCTATGACCTTTCCAATTCCATAGAGGTAGCAAGAAACGAAACCAATGCCGGAACCCTTTCCGGAGGTCCCTACGAATTTGTAGTCGATGGAACACCCGATTTTGTCACGGAACTGGCCCTAGACGATACCGATGTTTCCGGCACCAACAGTACCTGGGTAATTACCGACGATCTCGGGAACATTCTTGGATTACCTCCAACATTGGAAGCTGTTAAAGGCGTTGATTTTGATGGGGCAGGTCCGGGTGTTTGTTTTATTTGGTACTTACGTTATGAAGATGGTCTGGTAGGGGCAGAAATGGGAATGAACGCCAATGACCTCGAAGGGTGTTTTAGCCTTTCCAATTCCGTTCAGGTTACCCGTCTAATGAGTGCCAATGCAGGAGAAATAACAGGCGGGCCCTATGATTTCTGTGTGGATGGAACGCCCGATTTTGTAAGTGGAATTACCATAGACGATTCCGAGGCCTACGGAAGTGAAAGCTCTTGGGTCATCACCGATGATGCTGGCAATATTCTAGGATTACCACCTACGTTGGAGGCCGTTAAAGGCGTGGATTTCGATGCCGCCGGACCAGGAGTGTGCCTCATCTGGTATCTGCGATATGAAGGTGAATTGGAAGGTGCGGAAGTAGGCATGAACGCAAACGACCTAAAAGGTAATTTTGACCTGTCCAATGCCATTACAGTTAATAGAAGGAAAACAGAAGCCGGGACCTTAATGGGCGGTCCTTTTACCTTTAAGGTAGATGGCACTCCGGACATGGTTTACGGTATTACCTTGGATAGTTCGAAAGTCTCCGGCACCAAAAGTACTTGGGTAATTACCGATGACGCCGGCAATATATTGGGACTTCCCCCAACTCTTGAAGCCGTGGAAGGCGTTAATTTTGATGATGCAGGTGTGGGTGTATGCCTCATTTGGTACCTGCGCTACGAAGACGGCCTCATAGGAGCTGAGGTCGGTATGAATGCCAATGATCTAGAAGGATGTTTCGATTTATCGAATTCCATTACAGTCACAAGGGAAAATCCACATTAATAAATTCTATTCAGTTATTATATAAAGAAACCCTGTGGTTGCTCCGGCACCCACAGGGTTTTTGTGTTTACCAAGGTCCAACTCGGGTGTAACCTCTAAGCCGAATTCCTGCTGGCATTGATATTGCCATAAAGTGATCGGGTCACTATTTTCTCGTACAATTCCTTGTGTCCCGCATTTTGTCCAATTTTTTGAAGGGCATATTGCTGTATGACCAATAACGGCAATACGATGTTTTCACGAATTTTTACGGATTCCCTGGACAATTCCTCGTCTTGCATCAAAATCGAATAACCGGAAATAAGCAACAGCATTTCCTTGGAAAGCTTATATTCTTCATGTAGAATTTGCCAAAACTCCTTGTATGCCTCATCTTCCTTCATATAACTGGTGAGTTCAAAATAGCATTTGGAAAGGGACATCATACTGTTCAGCATCAACGCCTTGAAAAAGGGCACTTCCTTATACAGTTTTTTTACCGCGGATATTCTTCCCTCATCCTTGAGCTTTTTTATCGCGGTTCCCAAACCAAAATACCCGGGAACGTTCTGTTTCAATTGGCTCCAGGAGCCTACAAAGGATATCGCCCTAAGGTCGCTAAGTTCCAGTTTTTTCTTGTTGCCCCTTTTTCCAGGTCTACTGCCTATGTTGGCCTTGGTGTAATATTTAAGGGTACTCCGGTTCTCCAGATAAGGGATAAACATCTCATGGTTCTTTAAGGCATCGTACTTGGCAAAGCTCAGTTCAGATAGTTCCTCGATCAATTTTCTGGATGTCCTTGAAATTACATGTTCCTTCCCAAAAAGGTTATTGGACAGACCTGCCGTTAGTAACTGTTCGGAATTATGCATAAACTGATCCTTATTTCCATAGGTACTGGTAATGGTCTGGCCTTGTATAGTCAACTGTATTTCGTGGTTGGCGACATCCTTGGTCTGTGCTGCATAGAATCGATGTGTTTTGCCTCCTCCCCTAGCGGGTGGCCCTCCGCGCCCATCAAAGAAAATGGCTCTGATCCTATTTTTCTTGCACACCTTGGACAGTGTTTCCTTGGTCTTTAATATGGACCAGTTGGCCTTTAAATAACCCCCGTCCTTAGTGCCATCGGAAAAGCCCAGCATGATGGTATGGGTGTCGTTCCTACGCTCCAAATGAGCTCGATATTCGGGTAGGTCAAAAAGAGACTGCATTACACCCTCTGCGTTTTCCATTCCTTTCATGGTCTCAAAAAGAGGGATGATATCAAAGCTGATATTTTCCATCTTCCAGCCGCACCATCTGAACAATGCAAATACGAAAAGGACAGAAAATATATCCTCGGAATTACTGATGATATATCGGTTACAGCCTTCCTCCCCATTCCGTTTTTGGATTTGACCCAACTGCTTAATGTTCTTTATCGTGTCCTTAACAATTGGCTCTTCAAAATCTTTGGCATTCAAAGTCCATTCCTCATTCATGAGAATCTGGGTAAGCCGTTTATCCGAAAGCTCCCCAATGCTTTCATTGATCAATCCCTTTTGCTGTAGTATATGTTCAATCGCCAACTTGTGCTTACTGTGATCTTGGCGAATGTCCAGGGTGGCAAAATGGGTCTTAAAGATTCTTACCTTGTCCATAAAATGGTCCAAATCCTTTAGGTAGAGGGAATGGTAATCATTCATCAAAATTTCCCGGATATTGAGCAAAGGCCCTATAATATCATCATAAGCCAAAGGTTTCTTTGAGTCGAACATGGCTACATAAAGATGATCCCTTAAATCATTAAGCGGAGGGCGTAACCCTTTAAAAGTAAGTTTCTTGCGTAATGTCTTGAGCTCATTATAATAGCATTTCATCAAGGTGATGCGGAGTTCATCGGCAACGGCCTTGGTCATATCCGCGGTAACAAAAGGATTGCCATCCCTATCCCCTCCAGGCCAAAAGCCCAGTTTCATAATATTGTAATTGTCAAATCCGGAATCCTTTATGTTGCTTTTGATATAAGCGAAAAGCTCGCCCATGGCATCGTAGTAAACATTTCTGAGGATGAAAATGATATTTTTGGCCTCGTCCAAGGGGGTAGGCTTACGAGCATTGATCAAAGAGGTAAGTCCCAATTGTTGTAGCGTTAGATCAATATCGTTAATACGATCTTCCAGAATAAGGGAACGTAATTGTTCCATAATATCCAGTACGGCCGGAGAGTAAAATTGGGTGGGATGTGCGGTGAGCACTATACGCGCACTGAACGTGGATAACTTCTTGGCAATCTTGTCCCAACTCTTATTTTCGTTGACCAATTGAAAATAATCTTTTATGGACAATGAAGTAGTATGCCGATGTAATTTGGGAAAGGCGGCATCCTCGACACTATCGTAAAGCACCACCTGCCTCTCAACATATTGAATAATGCGGAACATGAAATCCAGCCGATCCTCTTCCGACTCCACATTGGCATAGTTCTGGAAAAAGGCATCCAAAATATCCAGCGGTTGTTTTCCGGATTTCAAGCCTTTTTCACATTGTTCAAAAAGTAGCGGTATCAACATACCCACATTCTCAATATTTCGATAGGGAAGATTAAGGAAAAGACTGTTGTAGACGTTAAATCTATTGGTAACCGACTTCTTAAACTCCTCTAACTTGTCTGATTTTTGCATAAACGGATAATAAATTGAATCTCGATGGTTTGTCCATCGCACCAAGGAGGTAAATATCAACAATATTGGGCAATTCCCATTAGGATTCCTATCAAAATAACAAAATAAGATTTGGATATCACAAAAACAAACAGGGTCCGAAAATTTGCGGTATAGGACCTTTTAAAAGAATTTTCTGTACTGCAATATTCTAAAATCCAGAGTGTTGAAATTAGGGTCTTCCCTTTTTCGTTTTTTGTACGATTCCAAACTTCCCACTGCCCTGTTCGCTGATCCCGAAGGGGCGGTAAGTGATACGGTCTTTATGCGTCTTTGGGTACCGGGAAGTATAAAGGAGTGTATCCGTGGAATTTCATTTGAAATGAGATCCAATTTTAAATTAAACTGCCTTAACTGCTTCCGGAATAGGTACTCGGGCCCATTTTTGCTATTGCCTCCCATAAATAAAAGTGTTTTTACATGGGGCAACTCATACAGGTAGCCAACAAGATTTCTGAGTTTTATATTGTTCATGCCCAGATCTGAAGCGTCGATCTTGATTCTTTCTGCACTTTCCACCAAATCGCAAATACCGATTTTTTGTTCTCTCAAAAAGTCCGTTCGTTGTTTAACGGCCTCCTTCGTGGTCTCAAATTTCAGCTGAAGTTCAAAAATACGATCGAGTATGGGCCAAAGTTGTCCGTCCCTACTGCCATAGCAAAAGTTTACATCGCCTTTTTTGAGGTCCCCAAGGGTAAATCGTGGCGGGGGTAGTGTACCCACGATAAGCTTGGTGGCTTCCGGAAAAAGAAAGGGTTCGTACGGATGGGTGTGCAAAAACATGGCCCAAATTTAATAATGGTTCCGTTACGGTTTTGAGAAAATTGGGTTACCCATGGATTTTCTTAATGGCCCTAATTTTTGTAATTTAAGGCTAATCCATTAAAACAAAACTGATGGGAAAAGGAGACATAAAGACCAGAAGGGGAAAAATAGCCAACCGCTCGCATGGTGCCAGAAGGCCAAGAAAAATCAAAAAGAAAGTTCCTATTGAGCAAAAAATAGATGTTACAAAGGGCAAATGAACTAGTAGTCTATGACGAAGTTAAGTGTAACTTCCCCTTCTTCGGTAATATCGAGTTCATAGGTATAAAATCCAATGGGCAATGGAGTTTCACCGACAAAATCAATAGGTTGTAGTGTAAACGTTTCCTCGCCGGACCTAATTTGTACAAATGCATACCTAAAGGCCGTTTCATATTCAAAATATCCGGAATACTCACCGGGAGAAACGTTTTTGTGGAATTCCTCTACGCTGCCAACTTGTACCTCATCAAAGTTTATTGAACTGGAGTTCCTGATACGGATGTTGACAATATTTACGTCGTCGTCCCTATCGTTACAGCTTAGGGCCAAAACCGTTATCATAAAGATTACAAATCGCTTCATCCTTAATTTTTTATTTAAGATGATATAAAGATAAAACGGTTGCTTCCGGAAAATATTCTATCGTACAAAAACAGGCTGATTTTCTCTTAACGTATGTTCCTTGCTATAGAGGTAATCATCATAATTGAATCCTTTAACGTCCTCCAATGTCTTGGCATCCGTATCCAGGATATAGCGCACCATGGATCCACGTGCCTTTTTGGCAAAGAAGCTGATAACCTTAAGCTTGTCGTTTTTCCAGTCCTTAAAAATGGGAGTGATAACGGGAACTTTCAATCCCTTTTCATCTATGGCCCCAAAGTATTCGTTACTTGCCAGGTTAAGGAACAGTTCCCCATTCTCCATTTCGGAATTCAGGTGAGCGGTAAGACCCTTTTTCCAAAACTCATATAAGTTTTTTTTACGAGCCACCCGTAAGCTTGTGCCCATTTCCAAGCGATAGGGCTGTATAAGGTCCAAAGGCCTTAAAATCCCGTACAGTCCGGATATAATTCGTAAGGTCTCCTGTAATTTTTCCAACTTCTCCAAAGGAATAGTGTAGGCATCCAAGCCCTGGTAAACATCACCATTAAAGGCATACATGGCGGGTCTAGCATTTTCTGGTGTGAAGGGAACCGTGAACTTTTGGTTGCGTTCCCAGTTCAATTGAGCCAAATTGTCCGAAATTCCCATAAGTTTGGATAGGGCCTTGGGCTTTTTTTTAAGCAAAACCTTGTTGAGCCTTTCGGATTGGTCCAAAAACTGGGGCATAGTATATTTTGTGGTGGGGAGGTCACTTTCAAAGTTGAGGGACTTGGCCGGGGAAATTACTATTTTCATGTGTACTGCTATTTAACTGTATAAAAATAACAAGGATTTCCGGTATTATGTCTACCTACCGTAAAGAGTTCTCGATAACGGTATTTGAAAAGGTTATGCTTTACCTAATTTGGAATATGAGCGCCACTTGTCGATACACCCCTGCATATCCTCAGGAATTTCGGAATCAAAGCGTAGCATTTCCCCGCTAACGGGATGAACGAAACCGAGAGTCTTGGCGTGAAGGGCCTGACGAGGTAACACCTTAAAACAATTTTCTACAAACTGCCGATATTTGGCAAAAACGGTTCCCTTTAGAATACGATCGCCACCATACCTTAGGTCATTAAAAAGTGTATGGCCTATATGTTTCATGTGCACCCGTATTTGGTGGGTTCGGCCAGTTTCCAATTTGCAGCCTACCAAGGTAACATACCCCAATCTTTCCAAGACCCGATAATGGGTAATGGCTTCCTTACCCTCGTCCCCCTCCGGGAATACCTGCATTTGTAATCTGTTTTTGGGGTTTCTCCCAATATGGCCTTCAATCGTCCCCATATCCTCCTCTACATTGCCCCAGACCAAGGCCACATATTCCCTTTCCGAGGTCTTATCAAAGAACTGTTTTGCCAAATGGGTCATCGCCCTTTCGGTCTTGGCCACCACTAAAAGTCCAGAAGTATCCTTATCTATCCGATGTACAAGTCCTGGGCGTTCATTACTATTGACGGGAAGATTGTCCAAATGATGGATAAGCCCATTGATCAAGGTACCCGAATAGTTGCCATGACCCGGATGGACAACCATTCCCGAAGGTTTGTTGATTACCAATAACTCCTTATCCTCAAAAACGATGTCCAAAGGTATTTCCTCGGGAACCAACAGAAATTCATGTGGCGGGTGTTCAAAAAGCACTTTGACCTCATCACCGGCCTTAACCTTATAATTCTGTTTGACCACCGAATCGTTTACCCAGATATTTCCAGTCTTAGCGGCCTGTTGGATTTTATTCCGGGTAGCATTTTCTATGAAATTCATCAAAAACTTGTCTACTCGCAAGGGCTCTTGACCTCTGGAGGCGACAAATCTATAATGTTCAAAAAGTTCCTGAGCTTCAGGCTCTTGGGCATCCTTTTCTTCCATGTCTTCTATTCGGACTCGGCTTGGACCCTTGCGCGGTCCGGTATGGTACCATTACCGCAAACGAGCTCGATTTTGGAGGTTTTGGGCAGTTTATCGCCTGGCTTTATGTCTTTTCCCTTGTGTTTAATGTAGTATACCATGTCTTTGCCCAGTTGATCGATATAGCTAACGCGTTGTACGTCCAGGCCAACGGCCCGCAACATGGAAGTGGCATTTCTTTGGGTCACCTGGATAATATTGGGAATCGTCACTTTTTTATATCCGGAAGGGTTTACGGTAAAATAGATCTTTCTATTTTCCTTTACCTTGCTTCCAGCGGAAGGGTCCTGCTCCGTAATGGAAAATCTTGGATAATTGGGGTCATAGTTGGCAGAATCCAATACCTCGTAACGCAAACCGGCATCCTCCACTGCCTGCCTCATGTCCATAACCGACATTTTTGAAAAATCGGGGACGATTACAAATTCGCCGTGCTTTGTTGTTCCGTTCAACCAACGAAGACACAAGAATATAAGACCGATCAACACGACGATGGCCAGACCGATCTGAATCAAAAAAGTCCTACTTCGTAAAAAATTAATAAAGTTCCTCATGTACAAATTATCGTCCAACAAAGATAGGAAATGAGGCAGAACAAATAACGGTAGCGGTCAAAAGTATATGCGGTCAGGTGTCTTACCGCAGTAGTCGAATTAAAAAAAAGGAGGGGCGGTTATGCCATAGAATTGTTTTTTAGTTATTTTGGAGGGTGGTGACCTGGCTTTACCAGTTCCAACAGCATTGCATCATGAAGAAAAACATCGCCATCATCATGGGCGGGTACTCCAGTGAATACCAGATTTCCCTGAAAAGCGGGAACGTGGTCTACGAGTATTTGGACAAGAACAAATTCAACGCCTACCGTATCCATATTTTTAAAGAAAAGTGGGTCTATGTAAATGCTTCCGGGAAGGAGTTTATGGTGAATCGACATGATTTTTCGGTTCAGGTGGATAATGAGGTCATTGTTTTCGACTGTGTGTTCAATGCAATCCATGGTGCCCCAGGAGAGAATGGACTTATGCAGGCCTATTTTGAGCTTTTGGGCCTCCCCCATACCTCTTGTGATCCGTACCAATCGGCCTTGACCTTCAATAAACGCGACCTGCTAAGTGTTTTAAAGGCCTATGGGATAAAATCGGCGGCCTCCTTTTACCTGAATGCGGGGGATTCCATAGATGAGGATGTAATCATCGACCGAGTGGCCCTGCCTTGCTTTGTTAAGGCCAACCGTGCTGGAAGCAGTTTTGGCGTATCCAAAGTTTATAAAAAGGAGGAATTAAGGTCCGCTATCGCCAAGGCATATGAAGAGGACGATGAAATTCTTATCGAAGCTTTCCTGGACGGAAGGGAAGTTTCCGTAGGGGTAATTACCTATAACGGGGAAACGAAAGTGCTCCCGATTACGGAAATTACCACGGAAAACGACTTTTTTGACTATGAAGCCAAATATCAAGGAAAGTCGCAGGAAATTACACCGGCCAAAATCTCGAAGACCATGGAAAAAAAAGTCGGGCAATTGGCCAAGCGTATCTATGAGGTCTTAAAAATGAAGGGGTTTTCAAGAAGCGAGTTTATATTCGTAGGTGAGGAACCCTACCTATTGGAAATGAATACTACACCTGGACTTACAAAGGAAAGTATTCTTCCCGAACAGGCTAGAGTGGCGGGCATTTCCCTTTCCGCCTTGTTTGAAAATGCCATAATGGAGGCTTTGCCTGAAAATTCCTAATTTTGAACTATGAGACGTGCTATATTTCCAGGGTCCTTTGATCCGCTGACTTTGGGACATTTTGATATCATACAGCGAGGGATAACCCTCTTCGATGAAATCATCATCGCAATTGGCATCAATGCGGATAAAACCTATATGTTTCCCTTGGAGCAACGTATGCAGTTTATCCAAAACGCATTTAAGACCGAGTCCAAAATCAAAGTATTGACTTATGAAGGGCTCACCGTGGAATTTTGTAAAAAGGTGGAAGCCGAATTCATTCTTCGGGGACTGCGTAATCCGGCGGATTTTGAGTTTGAAAAAGCCATTGCTCATACCAACCGTAAACTTTCGGAAATTGAAACGGTCTTTTTATTGACCTCCTCGGGAAAGTCGTACATAAGTTCATCCATAGTCCGGGATGTGATAAGAAATGGAGGGGACTACACCGGTCTGGTCCCCGATTCCGTTAGGATCCCGTAATATCTTACCAACCGCTTTTCGGTCGCCATAACCGAATTTTCCTCAAAATAGGCGAGGCGGAAACATAATTATCAATTATATAAGAATTTTCTTATTTTTTTGGTTATTTTTAATCACACATTAATAAGATATCGGGTTACAACGTGTTTAACCAAATTCACAACAAACCTTTAGTGATAATGGAAAATGATTCTACTTTAGTAAGAAATTACAACTTTATGTTAAGGGGATCACAAACCTTATCCAGTAATTATCTTATTAAACAACTACCCAAGGCCACGGCTTTTTTAAACAAGGACCTAGAGGTGGTCCATGCTTCGGACTCATGGATAGCCTACTTCGATTTTAGCAACAATGCCGTTTTTGGAAAAACGATATCCGAGCTTTTTGGGGAAATCAGTCCGGAATGGAAAAAGGTTTTGGACAACTGTTTAAAGGGAAAGGCCTCCGCCATTGGTGTGGAGCCCTACCTTGGTGCGGAAAATCAAGAAAAATGGTTTGAGTGGTCCAATATTCCCTGGTATGATGAAAATGAGAATATTATCGGGGTCATTATCCAAACGGATGATGTAACCGACCGTGTTCATAACGAACTGAAACTGGAAAAGCTTGAGGTGCTTCTAAGGGAGAAATCCGAAATTGCCAAGATTGGCAGTTGGGAATACGACATGCTGACCGATCAGATTACCTGGTCTGATATGACCAGAATAATTCATGAGGCCCCGGAAGGCTTTATTCCCAATTTAGAAAAAGGAATTAATTTCTATAAACAGGGATATAGTAGGAACACCATTTCCATGGCAGTAAATAAGGCAATCGAAGATGGAACGCCTTGGAGTGAAAAATTACAAATAATAACGGCTACGGGCAAAGAAAAATGGGTGATCGCGGCAGGAAAACCCATCTACAAGAAGAAACAACTGGTAGGACTTATAGGAACCTTTCAAGATGTTGACGAGCAAGTTAGATCCGAACTGAGGACAAAGGAAAACGAACTTCTTCTCAAAACTTTGATCGATCATTTACCACTAAATGTTTTCATCAAAGACAGAGAGTCCCGGAAAATATTGGTAAACAAGGCAGAATGCGATTATTTGGGCGTTTCCGGTCCCGAGGAGGTCTTGGGCAAAACGGACTTCGACTTCTATGATGAGGAAACTGCTACCATCACCCGTGAAGATGATTTACATGTCATGAACTCGCTTACGCCAATTCTGTCCGAAGAACGACAAAGCATAAAAAAAGATGGGGATACTATAACTTTTTTGACCTCAAAAATACCTTTGATCGGTGATGACGGTTCTGCTTACGGCTTGGTTGGAATCAGCATGGATATTTCCAATATAAAACAAAAGGAAAAAGAACTCCGCGACCTGATCAATGTTACTTCACTTCAAAACAAAAAGCTCGTAAATTTTGCTCATATCGTATCGCATAATCTGCGGTCCCATACGGCAAATTTTTCCATGTTATTGGATTTCTTGATCCATGAAAATAATGAGGAGGAGAAGCAAAAAATAATCGGAATGTTGATCGAGGCTTCGGACAATCTCCTGGAAACATTGGAAAATCTCAATGAAGTGGTGGCCATAAGCACCAATGTAAACCTAGAGAAGAAACCGATCAACCTAGTTGAAAAGATAAAGACGGTCAAACAAAATCTTGCCGCCTTTTTATTGAACAATAATGCCAAAATCGTGAATAATGTGTCCGAGGATGTCTTTATAAAGGTAGTACCGGCCTATATAGAAAGTATCCTTATGAACTTCATTACCAACAGCGTAAAATACAAGGACCCGGAACGGGACCCAGTAATCACTTTGAGCACCACGCGCAATAACGGGTATACCATCCTGAGCATCACCGACAACGGGCTTGGGATCGATCTTAAGAAATACGGTGACAAATTATTCGGGATGTACAAGACATTTCACGATAAAAAGGACTCCAGGGGGATTGGACTATACATTACCAAAAATCAGATAGAAGCTATGAACGGGAGGGTAATGGCCTGTAGCGAGGTGGGCAAGGGAACTACGTTTAACATATATTTTAATGAAAAAGATTAACTCGATTTACATTGTGGACGATGATCCTATTACGGTATTCGGTATACGGAAAATGTTGGATGCCCTGGAAATTTGCGACAATATTTCTGCCCACGCCAATGGAAAACTGGCTTTAGATGATATTAAAAAATCCCTTAATGGTAACGGTTCGGTTCCCGATGTAATATTTTTGGATATCAATATGCCCATTATGGATGGATGGCAATTTTTGGAAGAGTTTATCTACCTGCCCATGGAGAAGAAAGTTCGCATTAATATCGTGACCTCTTCCATAGATCCCTTTGACCAGAAAAACTGGGACCTCTACAAATCCAGAACAGATCACATCATTACCTTTAACAACAAACCGTTGAAAAGAGATCATATCGGGAAGATCACCAAGGCCGCATAACTGTAAAACCATTGTTTCATTTTCCTTAATTTTACGCCGAAACCTCAGTTTATTTCCTATGAGACTTTTTGGTGTTTCACTGTTGTTCTTTTGTATCCTGGCCTGTGAGACCCAACAGGAGGATAAAAAACCGAAGTTCCCTACCCATTTTGAGCGCTCCAATGGAACTGAAACCGCAACTTACCTTCAAACGGTGGATTTTTATATCCAACTGGCCAAGCGATTCCCGGAAATCAATATCCAAACGGTTGGGGAAACGGACAGCGGCTATCCTTTGCATATCGTCACCTACAATCCTGAAGGGACTTTCAATTTCCAAAAGATTCGGGACCAAAAAACCAAAATACTCATCAACAATGGCATACATCCAGGTGAAAGTGATGGGATCGATGCCACAATGCTTCTTTTTAGGGATTTGGCCATAGGTAAAATTCGTCCTCCTTCCCGTAGTGTGGTGGTAACCATCCCCGTTTACAATATAGGCGGGGCACTTAACAGGAACAAACCTACGCGGGTCAATCAAAATGGGCCCAAGTCGTATGGCTTCCGCGGAAACACCTTGAACTACGATCTGAACAGGGACTTCATTAAAGGTGACACTAGAAACTCAAGGACATTTATGGAGATTTTTCATTTGGTAAAGCCTAATGTCTTTATCGATACCCACGTTAGTAATGGTGCCGACTATCAATATACCCTCACCCACTTGTTCACACAACACAACAAGCTTGGTGGCAATTTAGGACAGTACTTACAGGAACAAATGCTCCCTTCCTTGGAAGAAGCGTTGAAATTGGAAGACTGGGATATGGCACCTTATGTTAATGTATACAATACGCCGCCAGAAAACGGATATTCACAATTTATGGACCATCCGAGGTATTCGACAGGGTATACCACACTTTGGAATTCCTTGGGCGTCATGCTGGAAACCCATATGCTTAAACCTTATGAACAACGTGTAGCGGGAACCTATCAGTTCTTAAAGACCATGTTGGCGATCACCGATTCGGATAGTGAACGTATTGAAAAACTTGGAGAGCAAGCGAGAACAAGACATCTAAATTGGGACTATTACCCCACAAAATGGAAATTGGACAGTACGCGAACAACGCTTTTGAATTTTAAGGGATTTGAGGCGGATACCGTACTTAGTGAAGTAACCGGTTTTGATAGGCTCCGCTATGATGCGGAAAGGCCGTTTACCAAAGAAGTGGTCTATCATAACTACTACATACCGGCCGATTCCATCAAAATTCCAGAATTCTATATCATAAAAAAAGGTTGGACAAAAGTGACGGAACTTTTGGATTTGAACAAAATAGGCTATCAACCCTTGCAAAATGACACCGCTTTAACGGTTGAATCCTATAAAATAAAAGCGTTCGAAACACTGGACGCACCCTATGAGGGACATTATCTACACTATAATACGGAAGTCCTCAAGGAAACGGTAAATATTGAATTTTCCCAAGGTGACCTTGTTGTTCCTCTGGACCAGGAAGGCATTCGATACCTATTGGAAACCTTGGAACCTGATGCAGTGGATTCATTTTTTAATTGGAATTTTTTTGATTCCATCCTTCAACGCAAGGAAGGCTTTTCACCCTATGTGTTTGAAGATATGGCATGGGACATGTTACAAAGTGATAAAAAACTGAATAGCGAATTTCAACTTAAGAAAAAGACCGATTCAGCATTTGCAGCAAGCGGCTATGCCCAATTGGAATGGCTATACGAACGATCACAATTTCATGAGTCCGCCTATATGCAGTATCCCATTTACCGTATCCCGGTCGGCAATTAGGGTTTGATTCATTCCCCAAAAAGTATTTTGATGTTGGTGTAGGAGTTTTGCAAGGCCTTTTGGATTTTTTTGGGCCCCTTCCATTTTACCTTTTCTATTCCCTCATTCTTTTGCCCCTTAAGTTTACCGGTATAGGCGGTTCGCATAGCAAACCAGTGCACCTCTTTTAACTTATAATTTCCGTTCCGCTTAAAAATATGATAGGTGGTCTGCAAACCATTTTCAATTTTCAATCCTTTTACTCCAGTTTCCTCCGCTACCTCCCGCAACGCACATGCTTCCAAACTTTCTCCTTTCTCCATTTTGCCCTTGGGCAAATCCCACTTATCGTTCCGGTAAATAAAAAGCACCTTCCCTTCTTCATTGGTCACCACTCCTCCTGCGGCAATTTCCAATGGAATCTGATCACAGAATTTTTTTAGGATTTCTTCGTGGTTCGGATGATAGATATAGGCCTCTTCCAACTTTTTCTTGGATAGGGCGTCAATGGCCTCATGAATGGCCTCCCCGTTCAACGGAAAATATTTACTGTTGGCTATTTCAGAAAGTTTGTTGGTTAAAATAAGGGGAGCCTCTTTGACAAAAACTTTATACATTTGCGCCATGATTTTGGACAAAAACACCGCCAAAAAAACTGCAGAGCTTCTTCTACAAATTAATGCAATAAAGTTGAGACCGGAAAATCCTTTTACATGGGCTTCCGGATGGAAATCTCCCATTTATTGCGACAATAGAATTGTACTTTCCTATCCCGCCATTAGGAACTTTGTCCGTGAGGAAATGGCCAGACAGATAGAATCCCTTTATGGCAAACCTGAGGTAATCGCAGGGGTTGCTACCGGAGCAATCGGTGTTGGCATGTTGGTTGCGGATTATTTGGGATTGCCCTTTATTTATGTAAGGCCGGAACCAAAATCACATGGGCGAAAAAATCAGATAGAAGGGAGATTGGAGTCCAATCAAAGCGTAGTAGTAATAGAAGATTTGATCAGTACAGGAAAAAGTAGCCTCAACGCCATTAACGCCTTAAGAAATGAAGGAGCCTATATAAAAGGGATGTTGGCCATTTTTAATTATGGCTTTCAGGTGGCCGCGGAAAACTTTGAAACGGCAAAAGTAGAATTGCATACCCTGGGTGATTACGATCACTTAATAGAATCGGCCTGCGAAACCGGGTACATCAAGGAAGAACAATTGAGCACTTTAATCCAATGGCGAAAAGGCCCCGCAACTTGGCACCCATAATATGCACATAGAAACACCCAAAAAAAATATCGGAAAAAATCAGGAATACGTGTACAGCTTTCTCACCGACCTTAAAAATTTTGAGAAGTTGATGCCGGAAACTATCGATAAGTTCGAGCTTATTAATGAGGACAAGTTTTTGTTCGCCTTAAAAGGAATGCCGGAAATTGTATTGCAACGAAAAGAACAGCATCCCCATAATCAAATTGTCCTGGGTGCTGCCAATGATAAGCTGCCTTTTACGTTGACCGCCAATATTTTGCACTTGGATGACCAAAAAACTGAAGTCGCTTTAAGTTTTGAGGGAGAGTTCAATGCCATGATGGCGATGATGATCAAATCGCCCATCACCAATTTTATGGACACCTTGTTGGAAAACCTAGAGGAGAACCTAGTATAGTAACTGCACTTCCTTAAAACCGAATTCGCGGTTGATATGGTCTTCTCCGGTAATGACCAATTTCCCATCAGAGGATATGCCCCGTATAAATCCCATGAACCTTTTGCCGTCCGGTTTTTGAAATGTGGAAGGTTTATCCTTTCGAAACAAATCGTTGTGGTAAGCCTGTTGTATACGTTCAATGCCATTTTCATCAGCTTCTTTGAATATTCGTTTTAAACGGTTCAAAAGTGCGTCCAACAGTTCTTCCAAGTCAAGGTTTCTTCCCAACAGGCATTTCAGGGAGGAAGCATTGGGAATATTTGGGAAAAGGGTTTGGTTAACATTGAGCCCAATTCCGATAATGGAGGCTCTAATTGCATTTCCCGATAGGATATTCTCAATAAGAATACCACAAATCTTGGAGTTACCTGACAGAATGTCGTTGGGCCATTTGATCTTTAGATGGGGTATCTGGAATCCTTGCAAGCATTCGACAATGGCTAAAGCTACGGCCATATTTATCCCAAATGGGCTTTGTGAATAAAAGTCGCTATTCTTTATTAAAACACTAAATGTCAGGTTTTTACCTTCCTCTGAAAGCCAGTGGTTTCCCATTTGACCCCTTCCGTTCCATTGGTTCTTGGCCACCACTACAGTAAAATCCCCATAGCTGCCAGAGGCCGTCAATTCCTTTAAATAGGTATTGGTAGATTCCGTGGCATCAAGTTTGATTATTTGCATGGGAATTGCTTTGAATCCTATCCTTAATCAATTGTTAAAAACTAGGGTTAAAAGAACAAAAAAATAATAACTTTGTGTAAACTAAAATTTTTGAATGCAGAAAGGGAAAGCCAGTGCAGATGAGCTGATCGCGTTAATTTTACAGGGAATAGATGAAGTAAAGGGAAACGACATTAGCTTGCTTGACCTAAGAGAAATTGAAAATACGGTTTGTGACTACTTCATAATCTGCAGTGGTACTTCCAACACCCACGTTAATGCAATAACGGGATCTATCCAAAAAACAGTCAGTAAGGCAATTAAGGACAGGCCTTGGCATGTTGAAGGCGAGGATAATGCCGAATGGGTACTTATGGATTACGTTAATGTGGTGGTCCATGTCTTCCAAAAACACGTTCGGGAATTCTATGATATAGAAGGTCTTTGGGGCGACGCCAAATTCGCCGAAACCGAAAGCAGAATAAATCAGGCCTTGAAATAATCCCCAAAAATGAGTTGAGGGAAAGGCAAAAAAGAAAATAATGGCAAAAGAAAGCAATACAAATCCTAAAAAACCCAGATTCAGTTCTTGGTGGATTTACGGATTGATCGCAATTTTATTGATCGGCTTCCAATTCTTTGGAAGTGGAAATCTTTCGAGCACCAAGAAAACGACTACCTCGGAGCTGCAAGAATATCTTAGAAATGGCGATATCGACAAAATATTGATCATTACCAATACGCGACAGGCCAAGGTGTTTTTAACGGACGAGGCCCTCCAAAAAGATGTCCATAAAGATGTCAAGGACCAGCCTTTTGCACTAAGTCCCTCGGCTTCCCCGCAATATGTCCTGGATTACGGTGACCTCCAGAATTTTGAGAACGAGATAAAAAACCTGAAGACCGAGAACAATTTGGATACCATAGTGGACTATGATACCGAGTCCAACTATCTGGGTGATTTTCTGTTGGGCATTCTTCCTTTTGTGCTAATTATCGGGATTTGGATCTACTTAATGCGCAGAATGTCCGGTGGAGGCGGTGGAGGTGCCGGTGGCCAAATTTTCAATATCGGTAAGTCCAAGGCAAAGCTCTTTGATGAAAAGACGGATACGCGAACATCCTTCAAGGATGTTGCCGGATTGGAAGGAGCGAAGGAAGAGGTGGAAGAAATTGTGGAGTTCCTTAAGAACCCGGATAAATACACCTCTCTTGGAGGTAAAATTCCTAAAGGGGCCCTTCTTGTAGGCCCTCCAGGGACAGGAAAGACCCTTTTGGCCAAGGCGGTGGCCGGTGAGGCCAAGGTACCCTTTTTCTCACTTTCCGGTTCGGATTTTGTGGAAATGTTCGTTGGAGTAGGTGCTTCCAGGGTACGGGATCTCTTTAAACAAGCCAAGGACAAGTCTCCGGCCATTATTTTTATAGATGAAATCGACGCCATCGGCCGGGCTAGGGGAAAAAACAATTTTACCGGCTCCAACGACGAACGGGAGAATACCTTAAACCAGTTGCTTACAGAAATGGACGGTTTTGGCACCAATACCAACGTTATTGTGCTTGCTGCAACTAACCGCGCCGATGTATTGGACAAAGCACTGATGCGAGCTGGCCGATTTGACAGACAGATTTATGTGGATTTACCGGATATCAGGGAACGCAAGGAAATTTTCGAGGTACACCTAAGACCCATAAAAACCGCTGAGACCCTGGACTTGGACTTTTTGGCAAGACAAACTCCAGGTTTTTCGGGGGCCGATATCGCCAACGTATGCAATGAGGCTGCCCTTATAGCCGCCAGAAAAGAGAAAAAGGCCGTTACCAAACAGGACTTTTTGGATGCCGTGGACCGTATTGTGGGTGGTCTTGAAAAAAAGAACAAAATCATAACCGCGGGGGAGAAAAAGACCATCGCTTATCATGAGGCAGGGCATGCCACGGTAAGTTGGATGTTGGAACACGCGGCGCCCTTGGTAAAGGTAACCATTGTTCCTCGTGGACAGTCCTTGGGTGCGGCATGGTACCTTCCAGAAGAACGTCTTATTGTGCGCCCGGAGCAGATGAAGGATGAAATGTGTGCTACCTTAGGGGGTCGTGCGGCCGAGAAAGTAATTTTCAACAAAATTTCTACCGGGGCTTTGAGCGATTTGGAAAAGGTGACCAAACAAGCCAGGGCCATGGTTACCATTTATGGACTTAATGAAGAAATTGGGAACCTTACCTACTATGATTCTTCCGGCCAAAACGAATACGGGTTTACCAAGCCCTACAGCGAGGAAACCGCTTTGCGAATAGACAAGGAAATCTCCAAGATTATCGAGGAACAGTACCAGAGAGCACTTGAGGTATTGGAAACCAATAAGGACAAGCTTATCACACTTGCAGAACGCCTATTGGAGAAGGAAGTTATCTTTAAGGAAGATCTGGAAAAAATATTTGGCAAAAGACCTTTTGAAAAAGAATTCGACCAAAAAGGACAGGAAAATTTGAATGGGGAGAAAAAAAACGAAGACCTTCCGGTAGAAGAACCACTAGAAGAGGAAAAAAAGAAAAATAAATAGTAAACTTGGACGTTCATCATTTATGATGGGTTACTAATTAGAAGTTTATGCTATAAATGGGGCTGTTTGACAAACTATTTGGAGGTGGCAAAAGAAAAGTTTCCAAAGAGACCGTGGAAACCAGAGGAGTGCATATGCCAGATCTTCATATCCCTGTAGATGAAAAATTTACCATACACTTCAAAAAAAATGGAGGTAAATTTTTGTATTGCGATTCCTTTACGGAAATCTCCGATGCCCTGAACAATATCATCGAAGAAAATAGCTGGCAAGAACATCCGTTTTTTGCTATGGATTCCAGATTACAGCAAAGGTTTGGTAAAGAGGGCATTACCTTCACAGCGAATAATAGGGAAAGTGAAGTGTTTTTTACCACCTGCGAGCATCTCATTGCACAGAATGGCTCCATATTGGTCTGTTCCAATCAACTCAAGGAGAAAAAGCTCCACGAGCTTCCCACCAACGTTATCGTCTTTGCTACAACCAGTCAATTGGTGGAATCCATAGGGGAAGGTTTAAAGACCATCAAAAAGAAATACGGCCACAATATCCCTGCGAATATCACCACCTTAAAACACTTTCAAGCTACCGAGCAAAACTCAAAGGATTTCTTAACTTATGGAAGCAGTTCCAAAAATCTGTATCTTTTACTTCTGGAAGACCTTTAGTATGAGAGAGATTTTTAGGCGCGCCCTTACAGGGGCTGTTTATATCATATTGTTATTGTCCGCTGTTTTTTTGAGTTCCGACGCGTTCGATTTTCTTTTTATGACTTTTGGTTTGGCTTGTCTTTATGAATATAAACGGCTGGTAAAGCTTCGGGGGTATTATATTTTCCTTGCCTATCTGGCACTTTGGTGGGCTTATATTTATCTGGTACATGATCTTTCATTGGTGTATCTCCTGCTCTTTCTTACCGTTATTGTGGATTGTGCATTACTCGTTTATCTATTCTCCAAAAACAAAAAGTTATTTAGTACGTTTAGAAAATTTATTGTTGGATTATTTTACATTGGCGGGGGATGTATTTTTTTGACCATGATTCCCTACAAGGACGATGATTTCGCAAAACTATTGATCATGGGCATCTTTATTCTCATTTGGGTGAATGATACCTTTGCCTATATCGTTGGGCGAAGTTTAGGGAGAACCAAACTTTATCCTTCAATTTCCCCAAAAAAAACTGTGGAAGGTATGCTTGGCGGGTTTATCTTTGCCATGGCGGCCGCTTATATTATCGGACGATATGAACCTATAATAAGCCCCATCCAATGGATGATATTGGCCGTGGTCATAGTCACTTTTGGGAGCTTAGGGGATTTGTTGGAGTCCAAATTAAAACGAGCGGCAGGTGTTAAGGATAGTGGGGCAATACTTCCGGGCCATGGAGGCATGTTGGACCGATTGGACAGTCTTGTGTTCGCAGCACCTTTTGCCTACTTAACCTTAATCGTTTGTGCATATGTTTCATAGGGAAGGCCAAAAAATTATCATTGCCACCTTTTTTATAACCTCTTCCTTGGTATTGCTGTCCCAATTTTTGATCGATACCTCTTGGTTGCGATGGGTCCTTCAGGTAGGAGCGTTGTTGATTTTGATCCTGATACTCCAGTTTTTTCGTAACCCCAAAAGGAAGGTTGTTAAAAATTTTGATGAAATTCTGGCTCCAGTGGATGGAAAAGTGGTGGTCATTGAGGAAGTAGAGGAAAATGAATATTTTAAGGACAAGCGACTTCAAATATCCATTTTTATGTCACCGATCAACGTCCACGTAACCCGATATCCGGCAAGCGGTAGTATTCGGTTCTCCAAATATCACCCAGGAAAATACCTAGTGGCCTGGCACCCTAAATCCAGTACGGACAATGAGCGTACAACGGTAGTTATACGAACACCCAAGTTTGGGGACATCCTTTATCGGCAAATTGCCGGAGCCATGGCCAGAAGAATCATAAACTACGCCGAAAAAGGCGAAAACGTGCAACAAGGCGAGGATGCTGGATTTATAAAATTTGGCTCAAGGGTGGACTTGTTCTTACCTTTGAATTGTGTAGTAACCGTAAAGCTAAACCAGAAGGTTGTTGGCGCAAAAACCTGTATAGCCACGGTTGTGGACAAGGATGACGAAGCAGAAGTTACATACTGAATTTCTAGAAGCCGTAGAGTTTGTGAACAACTATACCCGACCGCTTCCCGCCGATCTTTTATTGAAGCTGTATGCCTATTACAAAATTGCCAACAAAAATTTTAGCAACCCCGGAAGCAAGACTCCACTGATCAACGCTTTTAAGGCAAATGCCCTCATCCAAGCCAAAAACATTGGTATGGAGGAAGCTATGAAACGATATATAAAATTGGTAAATAAGGAAATTCGGAAATAGCCTTTGCTCCTAGATTACTGATAGAGGTCGTCTATATCGGCTTGGCAGAGTTCAAAAATAAAATTCCCCATTTTTAACGTTATATCCCTATAAAACCGTTCACCTTTTTCAGCGGTCGAATACATTGGGTCTCCTACCCCGGTATCCTCACTGATCTGGGACCATTTTCGCTCCGCCCAGGCCCAACCTTCGGAAAAGGCTTCAATCTTATGTTTTTTGGAGGCTCCACTACCCCAATGTTTCTTGGGCAATACCAGTTCCGGTTTTAGATAAAGCATTAGACTCGTTTCCATCTCATCGGCATGGTCGCCACGCTCCTTGAAATATTCGCCTTTTGAAAGGGCTTGCGGCCAATTCGAGAGACTTATGAACATCTTTGGAAACTTGAGGCCCAATTCCCTCACCAAAGGTTTAAAATTATTTCCCCCATGACTATTAAAAATCAGTAGCTTGTAAATTCCCTGCCTGTTCAGTACCTCTGCAACATCACACAGAATGGCGTACTGCGTACTGGGATTTAGATTTATGTCCAGGTAAATATCGGATTGACCGGTATTTACACCAAAAGGTATGGTTGGGAGTACTACCACCTTGCCTCCTTTTTCCCAAGCCAACTGAGCCGATCCCGCCGCGAGGGCGTCCGCCTCAAAATTGTCGGTGGCATACGGCAAATGATAGTTGTGGGCCTCCGTGGCGCCCCAAGGGAGTATGGCCAGGTCAAAAGTGGCATCCTTCAATGCATTCCAATTGGTTTCCGCCAAAATATAAGGTCTCATAGTCCTAATTTATGATGTGAACTAAATAAGTGGAGGTTTAGGTGTCATTTTCTTGCACAAGAAACTGCTAGTTAAAAGGCCCGATCATGATATGCGCCCGAAAGGTCCCTGGGTCCATAAGCCATGGCATCCCTTTTTCATGGGGTTTATCCGGAAGTCCCGTGGATTCCGTGGTGGCAAATGGGGTGTAGATTACATAGCGATATTGGCCATCACCGAGTTCTCCCGTAGTTTTATTGTAAGCGCCATCGCTTCCAAAATATACGTACATCATGCTCGGTTCCTTGGGCATCTGTAACTTTCCAGCGGCGACCTCCGCCCCACGGATTTCCCTTTTCTCCTTAAAGTCCTTACCCTCCGCGGAAAGCTCCCTTCCCCTTTTCATGAAAGGGTCCAGCTTTTTGGAATAACAGGAAACACTAATACCTTCCCTTTTAGGATCATCCGCCAGACAGACCAAGTTATTGCTACCCTCTCGCAAAACCACGAACTCGCCGGCCGCATTGTAACCATAAACCATGGCTCTTTCCTTTTCTGCCTCAGGTGCTGGTAGGGTGGCCGTTTTGATTTGCACCTCGGCGGGCAAAATTTCGGGTTTTTCCATCTCTTGACAAGCAAGAGGAATAAAAGCGAGAATCAGAAGAAAGGAGATGATATGTTTCATGGTATTTATTTTTCCTAAAGATAAAAATCAAATAGGAGTTTTCCATATGGGTATATATAATGTAAAATCGAAATTGAAATTTCGTGCTTTATCACTCTCGGAAGGTCTTACAAGGTCCCTCTACTTGGACAAACAGTAGGTAAAAAGATTTAGCCTAAACTTGCCAAACTCTTTTCCAAGGTCTCTATTTTGGCCTCAGCATCCGCAGCCTTCTTTTTCTCTTTGGCGACCACTTGCTCCGGGGCATTGTTAACGAAGCGTTCGTTGGAGAGTTTCTTCTGGACCGTTTGCAAAAACCCTTTGGTATAGTTCAATTCTTCCTGTATTTTCTTGATTTCGGCATCCACATCAATGGCCCCGCTTATAGGGATAAAATATTCGTTACTCTTAACACGAAAAGTCAGTGCACCCTCCATACCCCCATCCTCGTAGGAAACCTGGGTGACATGGGTCAATTTCTGAATGACCAGATCCCAAGTATGCAACACTTTTTCCTTATTTAGAACGGACAGTTCCAAGGACTCTTTCATTGGAATATTATTTTCTTTCCGTATGGTCCGGATACCGGAGATAACTTCTGAGGCAAATTCAAACCCGGCAATCAGTTCTTCGTTTACCTCTCCTTTTTTAGGCCATTGTGAGACGATAAGCGCTTGTTCCGGACTGCGTTTGGCCATATGTTGCCAAATTTCCTCGCTCAAAAAAGGCATAAAAGGGTGCAACAGCTTTAAATTTCGCTCAAAAAGGTCGATAATGGCGTCAAAGGTCGTTTGGTCTATAGGCTGTTGATAGGCCGGTTTTGAAATTTCCAAAAGCCAGGAACAGAAATCGTCCCAGACCAATTTATAGGTCGCCATCAAGGCATCCGAAATACGGTATTTGGCAAAATGGTCTTCTATTTCCAATTGGGTTCGATTCAGCTTGGCCGTATACCAGGCAATGCCAAGCTTGGAGGCCTCCGGTTGGGGCAGGTCAGCTACCTCCCATCCCTGGATCAGACGAAAAGCGTTCCAAATCTTATTGGCGAAATTTTTTCCTTGTTGGCATAGGGATTCATCGAACAATAGATCATTACCGGCAGCAGAACTTAACAAAAGTCCCACACGAACGCCATCTGCCCCGTATTCCGCTATCAAATCAAGGGCATCAGGCGAATTTCCCAGTGATTTGGACATCTTACGTCGTTGCTTATCCCTCACTATTCCGGTAAAATACACATTGGAAAAAGGAGGTTTCTTCCGATATTCATAACCCGAAATGATCATTCGTGCTACCCAGAAAAAGATAATGTCCGGAGCAGTCACCAAATCGCTGGTGGGATAATAATACGTAATGTCCCGATTCTCCGGCTCTAAAATCCCATTAAAAACGGTCATGGGCCAAAGCCAAGAGGAAAACCAAGTATCCACAACATCCTCGTCCTGTTGTAATTGCTCGAGCCCCAATCCAAGGTTATTGGATTTTTCACGTGCCAATTGGAGCGCCTCCTCCTTACTTTCGGCCACAACAAAATCATCTTGACCATCGCCATAATAATAGGCCGGAATTTGTTGGCCCCACCACAATTGGCGTGAAATATTCCAATCCCGGATGTTCTCCATCCAATTGCGATACAGATTTTCAAACTTTTTTGGAAAAAACTTTACCTCACCGGTTTCCAAAACTGCTTTTAAGGCAGGTTTTACCAGTTCTTCCATCCTCAAGAACCATTGATCGGACAGGCGTGGTTCTATAACCGCTTTGGTCCTTTCCGAAGTACCTACCTTGTTCATATAGTTTTCGGTCTTTACCAAAAAGCCCTTTTCTTCCAGCTCCTTGGCAATTTCCTTCCGAACCAAAAACCGGTCCTTGCCCTCATAATGCAGGCCATTAGTGTTTAGGGAAGCGTCCGGATTAAAGATATCGATGATCTCCAGTTGGTGTTTTATCCCCAGGGTGTGGTCATTTACGTCATGCGCCGGAGTCACTTTTAAACACCCCGTGCCAAACTCCAAATCCACATACTCATCTTCAATAATAGGGATGATGCGATTACTAATGGGTACAATGGCCTTTTTGCCCCTCAAGTGTTTATAACGCTCATCTTTGGGGTTGATGCAAATTGCGGTATCTCCCAGAATGGTCTCCGGTCTAGTGGTAGCAATGGTCACTTTCTCTTCCGATCCTTCAATGGGATAGGAGAGGTAGTATAACAGACCTTGCCTTTCCTCATAAATCACTTCTTCATCGGACAAGGTCGTCTGTGCCTCGGGGTCCCAATTCACCATTCGGTATCCCCTGTAAATCATACCCTTGTTGAATAAGTCTACAAAAACCTTAATGACGGAATTTGACAGATTGTCATTCATGGTAAAGGCTGTCCTTTCCCAATCACAGGAACATCCCAGCTTTTTTAATTGCTCCAGTATGACCCCGCCGTACTGATGGGTCCAATCCCAGGCATGTTTTAAAAACTCCTCCCGGGTGATGTCCGATTTGCCAATCCCTTGCTCCTTCAATTTGGCCACCACCTTGGCTTCGGTGGCAATCGAGGCATGGTCCGTACCCGGCACCCAACAGGCATTCTTTCCCAAAAGTCTTGCCCTACGCACCAAAACATCCTGAATGGTGTTATTGAGCATATGGCCCATATGAAGTACCCCGGTAACATTGGGCGGCGGTATTACAATGGTATAGGATTCCCGATCATCCGGTTCGGAATGAAAGTAGTTATGCTTCATCCAATAGTCGTACCAGCGGTTTTCTACCGTTTTAGGTTCATATTTTGACGGAATATCCATTTTTTGGAATAGTTTTTGGTAAAATAACCGCGGTTAAAACCGTGTTGAAGGTGAATGTTAAATATTGAAAGGTTAAGGGTCTTTGACCGAAAAATAAATACGAAACAAAAATAAGTAACGTTAATAGATAACAAAAGGATTTTGGACGTTCATCTGAAAAGATTTACTTTTGGCATTAACCCGAAACTGAGGATAATACGATTAGGTGAATGATTCCTGGTAAAATTTTGGTAAAAGCAGGTTATCATTGGATTCCGATCGGATATCATTAAAACAATTAAAATTACGAACATGAAAAAAATAGTACTTGTATTATTTGTAGGCTTATTGGGCTTAAGCCTGACCGCTCAGGAAAAAGCTGCAAAAATTGAGTTTAAGGCCGAAACCGTAGATTACGGGACCATTGAGAAAGGCAGTGATGGTGTACGGGTATTCGAGTTTACGAATACGGGGGACGCTCCTTTAATTGTAAGCAAGGTAAGTTCCAGCTGTGGTTGTACCATACCCAAAAAACCCGAAGCGCCTATTTTGCCGGGTAAAACAGGTGAGATAAAGGTTAAATATGACACCAACCGAGTAGGACCCATACGGAAAGCGATTACGGTAATATCCAATGCGGATACACCTACCAAGGTTTTAAAAATAAAAGGAGAGGTCAAAGCTCCTGAAGGTAAGAAATAAAGAGCTATCTTATTTTTTTATAAAAGCCCTGATGAATACATCAGGGTTTTTCTTTGAATAAATCCTTGAGTACAAAGGTATACAGCAGGTCCTTATCTTGTCTTGCAATACGAACCCGAATGCGTTTCCCATCCTTTTCATTCAACATTTGCAGTATTTTCTGGAGCTTATACCGGTGAATACTTTTTCCATTAACCGATAAAACAACATCTCCCTCCCTTAGGCCTGCCTGTGCTGCAGGACTCCCCGCCCGAATACCTGAAACCACGATTTCCGGGACCAAACTTAGTCTGGTCTGATTTTCCAAAAGAATCTGAACATCTCCGAAGGTCTTATTGTTACCTTGCACAATGCCATTGCTATTGGCGATACTCTCGGACACATATCGAACACCGTCGTGCTGTAGCTCGATGCCACTCATATTGTAGTGGAAAGGCATCTTGAAGTTCATATTCTTTCTTAGGGTAATTTTATTGTTGGGATAGTCAAAAACGATATTAAACCGTTTTAGAACCTCCCCCCCAATACTTCCATTGCGGTTTCCCAAATTCTTTATCGCACCGAATGATTTACGTTCTGGAAATGCCGCCTTGGCATCGTTCAGGGTAAATCTACCCAACTTTATACTATTGATTTTAGTGCGCTTGCCGAAAATGTCGCCGCTTAGTCCTTTGCCGAGAAAGTCGTCATAATTCTTGTCTGGCACGAAGATTTCCTCATTTTCAAAAAGCCAAATGGCATCACTACTTCCCGTATCCAGCAGCAGCCGCACCCGCAAGTCTTCGGAGTCCTTCAGATGGACACTGCCATCCACGTAGGCTTTTTTTGCCGCAATGGTCAGCGGTAGGGTTTCACTTTTTTTCCTTCCCTTGTAAACATAGGAATCCGGACGATGGAATTTGATGACCCGGGTAACATAATTGATGTCGACAACAAAGTCCCTAAAAAGGTCATAACCCATAATACCATGCACGGTAATGCCCAACGTAGGTGAAAAATTCAGATTCTTGTCCAAAACCACATACAACAATTGATCTTCGTTTTGTATGTTGTCCAGTTTGAAGGTATTCCCCTTGGAACTCAGGGCTTTTATGGGTTCGCCTTCACCCAGTCCCCTTATAGTAATTTCGGATACATTGTTGATCTGCACGGAATCCTGATCGGCCAAATTGAACAATATAGGTTTACTTACTCCCGAATCCAAAATAAAGGAAAGTTCGGTCCCGTTCACCTCCATAGGAACTATGATCAGGTTGTTGATAAGTTCAAATTTCACTTTTTGATGGTGTTGACCTTCGGGAAGACTAAATCCTTGAGCGTTTCCCAGCAAAGGAAGGGCCAATAGGAAAAGTATAATATAAAACCGTATTCTATTCAATTTTCACAATTTTCTTGAATCAACACTATTAAATTTACATATTTTCCGGTTTGCCTAGTATTTAATTAACAAAAAATTCGATATATCAAATAAAATCACCTTGTATGGTTTTGTCCATTAGTTTTCCCATTTTTGTGAAAAATTAGCAACGCATGCCCTCCATATCCCAAAAAGGACAGTTAATGCCCGAATCACCTATCCGAAAGTTGGTGCCTTTTGCCGAGGAAGCCAAAAAAAAGGGAATCAAGGTAATTCACCTCAATATTGGGCAACCTGATATTAAAACACCTGAGGTTGCGCTAAATGCGGTCAAAAACAATACTTTAAAGGTTTTGGAATACAGCCGGACCGAAGGTTCGGAAAGTTATCGCGAAAAAATAGCCGCTTATTACGCCAAAAATCATATCCGGGTTGCGGCCGAAGATATTTTAGTGACTACGGGGGGGTCCGAGGCCCTCTCCTTTGTCATGGGCAGTATTGCCGATTTTGGTGATGAAATCATAGTTCCCGAGCCATTTTACGCCAATTACAATGGATTTGCGACTGCTTCGGGGGTCAAGGTACTGCCCGTTGCCTCACGAATAGAGGATAATTTCGCCCTCCCTGCGATTGAGGAATTCGAGAACCTTATTACCGAACGCACCCGGGCCATATTGATCTGCAATCCTGGAAATCCTACGGGCTATCTATATACCCGGGAAGAAATACAGAAATTGGCCCAGTTGGCCAAAAAGCACCATTTGTTTTTAGTAGCGGACGAAGTGTATCGGGAGTTTGCCTATGACGGAAGAGAACATTATTCCATCTTACAGGAACCGGGATTGGAGGAAAATGCCATCGTCGTGGATTCCGTATCCAAAAGATATAGTATGTGCGGGGCACGTATAGGATATTTGGTATCCAGAAACCGGGATATTATCAAGACGGCATTGAAGTTTGCCCAGGCTCGCCTGTCTCCCCCTACCTTTGCGCAAATAGCAAGTGAAGCGGCATTGGACACCCCACAAAGCTATTTTGACGGGGTGAAAAAGGAATACACCGAGAGACGGAACCTCCTCATAAATGAGCTAACAAAAATAGAGGGTGTTAAAATCGGTAGGCCCCAAGGTGCTTTCTACTGCATTGTTGAGCTCCCTATTAAGGATGCGGACGATTTTGCCCAGTGGCTTCTGGAGGACTTCAGGGTAAATGGGGAAACCGTAATGGTAGCTCCCGCCGCCGGATTTTATGCCTCACCGGGATTGGGAAAGAACCAAATCCGCATTGCCTACGTATTAGATCAGGAAAGCCTTAAAAGAGGTGTGGAAATACTGGAAAAAGGCCTAAAGAGTTACATTGGTTGATAGACATTCGGCAAAATATATCCCTTAAAGCGTACAATACCTTCGGTATTGATGCAAATGCGCGGTTTTTTATAGAGATAGATAGTCTGGATCGTCTGGGAAAAGTGCTGGAACTGGACGGTTATCCCGAAATATTTGTTCTTAGCGGTGGAAGTAACATGCTAATAACAAAGGACATAGATGGCTTGGTACTCTTCATCAATATCAAGGGGATAGAGATGGTAACGCAGGATGAGGAAACGGTTACCATCAAGGTAATGGCCGGAGAAAATTGGCATCAATTGGTCTTATGGACCCTGGAAAGAGGCTATGGGGGTTTGGAAAACCTGTCCCTTATTCCTGGGAACACCGGTACGGCACCCATACAAAATATCGGGGCGTACGGTGTTGAACTTACCAACTCCTTTGTAGGTTGTGAGGCCCTTAAGATTGCTGATAGGTCCTTAGTGTCCTTCAACAAGGAAGATTGTAAATTCGGATATCGGGATTCTTTCTTTAAGAATGAGGGAAAGGGAAAGTATATTATTGTTTCGGTAACGCTAAAACTAACGAAACGGAGCCACCAGTTAAACACCTCTTATGGGGCAATCGAAGCTGAATTGGCCAAAAAACAAATTGACAGACCTACTATTAAAGATATTTCCAATGCCGTAATAGCGATTCGTCAAAGTAAATTACCGGATCCTTCCCAATTGGGAAATAGCGGTAGTTTCTTCAAAAACCCGGTACTTGGCCCAAGCGAATTCAATACCTTCATAAAAGAAAATCCCGACGCACCTTTCTTCCAAGTCTCTCCCAACGCATATAAAGTACCAGCTGGATGGCTCATAGAACAATGTGGTTTTAAGGGCAAACGCTTTGGTGATGCCGGGGTACATAAGGACCAGGCTTTGGTTTTGGTAAATTATGGCAATGCCACAGGAGCGGAAATATTGGCCCTTGCCCGCAATATCATTAAACAGGTAAAGGATAAATTTTTCATTACCATTCAACCTGAAGTCAATATTATAAAATAACCCCCGAAAGATTTCCTTCGAGGGTTATACCAAACCAAACTAACCAAAAATTAAATGTACAGTTACCAATTGCACATTTATCTAATTAAAATTCGAGATCTTGACTGCTATGACAATCAATTTTATAAATTAGCGTTTAAGGAATATACGGACAAAAGACCGGATCGGATGTCCGTCGGTTCGGGATTTTGAAGTTTCCAGAGCAGTATATGGATGAGCACACTTCTTGAAAAACATATTGTGGAACTGCTCCAGGAGCGAAATGAAAAGGCAATTTCACTGTTGTACGAACATTATGGCGATACCCTTTATGGCGTAGCCCATAAGGTAGTCCGGGATGAGGAAATGGCCCAGGACGTACTCCAGGAAAGTTTTGTCAAAATCTGGAAAAAATCGGATTCCTACGACTCTTCAAAGGCCAAATTGTTCACCTGGCTTTTCCGTATTACCCGAAATACGGCCATTGACAAATTACGCAGCATCAACACGAAAACGGATAAGGAAATCCAAATGGACGTTTCGGACGTATATAACCTAGGCATTGAAAGTATTCGACCAGACTTTATGGATGTTCGGGAGAATCTGGAAAAAATAGAGTCCAAATATCAAATTGTATTGGAGGCGCTGTTTTTTCAAGGGATGACCCAACAAGAAGCCAGTGAGGAATTGGACATTCCCTTAGGCACCATTAAGTCCAGGTTAAAGATTGGGCTTAGGGAATTAAAAAAGATTTATGGTCCGGCCCTGACTTTACTGCCGTTATTAAATTTGGTGTCATGAAAGAAAAAATAAAAATATTTCTGGATTCAGATCTACTTGAAAAGTATTTACTGGGAACGGTTACGGAACAAGAGGCCATGCAGGTGGAGCGATACATTGCCATGTATCCGGAAGTACGGGAAACCTACGATGAACTTCAGGAAAATTTGGAGGCTTTTGCCAAACTGCACGCCCTAAAGACTCCAGATGGTCTTAAGGAACGAATCCTTACCAGAATTCAAATGGAGAACTCCACAAGGAAGAGATTTTTCCGTTATGCCATTGCGGCCAGTTTTGCCGCCTTTTTGTTTGCTGGCGCTTCTTATTTTTTCTGGAACCAGAACCAGAACCTTCAAGAAGAGAATACCGTCGTAACCAATAAGATAAAGGATCTTGAGGAGGATATGAGAGAACAACTGGAAGATGTAAGGAATCAGTTCATTGTTCTTAACAATCCCCAGACCAAAAGATATAACGTAAAGGGAAACAAAAAAGCTAAGGAACTAAAGGCCGTTGCCTATATCAATCCGGTTAAAAAGCTTTCTTATATCAATGTTGAGAAATTACCCAATTTACCTGAGGACCAATGCTATCAAATGTGGGCCGAGGTCAACGGGAAAATGGTGAATCTGGGAGTGATCAAGGAAGCGGTAAGCCAGGATAAGCTTTTGGCCCTTCCCTACGCGGACAATGCAATGGGCTATATTACCATTGAACCCAAGGGAGGCAATCAAACACCCACCGTGGAAAACATAGTCGCGAATATCGCGTATTAATTAAAAAATACCAGTTTGCCTAAGGCCCTGAAGCATGCTTCAGGGTTATTTTTTTTATATCTTTGCACAAAATTCTGTACCATGTTAATTTTATTGACCGTAGGTCTGTTGGCACTGGCATTTGCAGGAATAGCCATAAAAATCTGGTCACAAAAGGATGGAAAATTTGCCGGGACATGTGCAAGCCAGAGTCCATTTTTGAATACGGACGGCCAGGCTTGTGGCATGTGTGGCAAACTTCCTGAAGAACAGGATTGCAAAAAAGATATGGTCTCAAAACTACACTAGAAAAACGCACTACTTTCTACTAGTGCATTTTCCATAATACCTACTACCATTGGCCAAGCTGCAAGACGAACTACAAGATATTATCAAAAGGGCCAAGTCCGGTAATCAAATTGCTTTTAGTACGCTTTTGGATCATTTCTGGAATGATGTTTACGGTTTTCAGTTGAAACGGACAGAAAACGAAAATGATGCGGAAGACATTACTATTCAGACCTTTTCCAAGGCATTTGACCGTATTGCCACATATGATGAGACCTATGGGTTCAAAACCTGGTTGATAGCCATTTCCAAAAATGTGCACATCGATCTGGTCAGAAAACGAAAAAGGCAACCCTTTGAAAGCGGTGGTAGCAGTGAAGCCATAAAAAAGGTTCTGGACGACGCCCCAACGGCAGAGGACAGTCTTATTACCGAACAAAACCTGGCAAGCTTGTTACAGGACATCAAAAAACTAAAGCCGCATTACCAAGAGGTAATCAATCTTAGGTATTTTAATGAACTTAGCTATGCCGCTATAGCCAAGGAATTGAACGAGCCCATCAATAACATTAAGGTAAAGTTATTACGGGCCAAAAAGTTGCTGGCAGCGGTTATCAAGGACAGCGAACACTAGGTGGATACCGGATCGAAAAGGGAAAGTTGGCCAATCTATGCCCCTATTCGTTAATCCATCGGGATTAATTGGCCATGGACCTGTTCCTGTAGACGGCCTTTTGTAATGGCGTAAACCGTAATTTACTTCGTATATTTGCCTAAATTTTTGCGATGAGTATAGAAACCTTGGACAGTGTGGCCCCGCCTAAGGGAAAACCCAAGTGGCTTAGGGTAAAACTCCCGACAGGGAAAAAATACACCCAACTGCGGGGATTGGTGGAAAAGTACGATTTGCACACTATCTGCACCTCGGGAAGTTGCCCCAATATGGGCGAATGTTGGGGAGAAGGTACGGCCACCTTTATGATATTGGGAAATATTTGTACCCGATCTTGTGGCTTTTGTGGCGTACAGACCGGACGTCCTGAAAATGTAGATTGGGCAGAACCGGAAAAAGTTGCACGATCTATTAAGATCATGGGCATCAAGCATGCCGTAATTACCTCCGTTGACCGGGACGATCTAAAAGATATGGGCTCCATTATCTGGGCCGAAACCGTAAAGGCGGTAAGGAGAATGAACCCTAACACGACCCTAGAAACCCTAATTCCAGATTTTCAAGGCGTTGAAAGCAATATCGACCGCATTGTACAAGTAGCTCCGGAAGTGGTGTCCCATAATATGGAAACAGTAAAAAGGCTTACCAGGGAAGTACGTATCCAGGCCAAGTATGAAAGGAGCCTAAGCGTGCTTAAATACCTTAAGGAACAAGGCATAAATAGGACAAAATCCGGTATTATGTTAGGCTTGGGCGAAATGGAGGAAGAAGTAATCCAGACTATGAAAGACCTACGAGCCGCCCGGGTAGATGTTCTTACCATTGGTCAATACCTTCAACCCTCAAAAAGACATTTGCCGGTTAAGGAGTTTATCTTGCCGGAACAATTCAAGAAATACGAGCAAATGGGGTTGGAGATGGGCTTTCGGTACGTAGAAAGTGGGGCTTTGGTTCGATCGTCATATAAGGCACATAAGCATGTGGATTAACCTTTTATGCGTATCCCAAGCAAGACCCTATACATTAAAGAGTCAACGGCAATTAGGTAAGAATTCAGGAAACTTTTTTAAAAGTCAGGTTTTTATAAGAAAATTCCTATGATATTTATTTAAAATAAACAATAGTTGCCATTCTTATACGTTTCATCTTAAGACCATTTGAGTAATAAATTGGGCTTACGCCAGAATATCTGACTTGCATACATCTTACGATCGCTAAAAGGGACATTTGAAAATCAAAATCTCACATAAAAGACTGAAACAAGCTTTATTGGGTTATTTCCTTTTGGCCACGCTCATCCTATCCTATGGTCAGGATTCAATAGTGCAGGACGACTTACAGTCCTATTTTCAAAAGGCCAGGGAGCTGACGAATCAGAGCAAAATGGATCTTGCCCTGGAATCCTTGGAAAAGGCTGCACAACTGGCCGAAAAAAACGAGGATGTAAAGGCACTGATCGACAGTTACCACCAACTTGCCCTGATTTACTTGAAAATGGACAAAGAGGAAACCACTTTGTTCTTTTGGGACAGGGCCAACTCCGTACTCAAGGATATTGAATATCCCTATGGCGATGCCATCAACAAATTTGTGGAAGCCATTCTACTTTTTAGGGACGACAAGAACTTTCAGGCCATTTTTATGCTCAATGAAGCAAAGCAGCTGAACAATGACCGTAATTTTTTCAATAATATTCTCTTAGTGGAAGGGAATATCTATCTGAATTTGGAAAAGTACGATAGTGCCTCCAAAAATTTCAACTCCTTGATCGTTAACACGGACCTGTACGAAAAAGAATATCTGGCGGCTCGAGCACATATTGGTTTGGCCCGCCTACACCAAGTAACGGAAAATTTTGAGGAGGGGGCTCTTAACGGGGAGAGCGCATTGCAGCTTGCGTCGGAGAATGACTTTTTCAAAGAAATCATCGAGGCCAACGAATTGTTGACCCAACTTTATGAAAGTCTGGGTCGTTTTGACAAATCCTTGGTTCATAATAAAAATCTCCTTCAAATAAAGGATTCCATATTCAACGTTGAGAAGGTGAAGACCGAGGGAAAGACGGCCGAAAAAATTCAGTTTGATTTTATGAGCGATGAAATCAAAAGGATGGATCAACGCATCGAAGAACTAAACGAGTCGAGAAATCGCTCCGAAATTGCGGCCATTTTAACCTCAGCTTTCCTGACCATTATTTCGCTTTTAGCGGTATCCCTGTACCGGAACAATCAAATAAAGCTGAAGACCAATGACCTTTTGCAGACCAAGAACAATGAACTGCAAGGTGCTCGGGACGCAGCGGTACAGGCCATGGAAGCCAAGACCAATTTTTTATCGACCGTAAGCCATGAACTTCGTACCCCGCTCTATGCGGTTACCGGATTAACACATCTCCTTTTAGAGGAAAATCCAAGCGAAAATCAGAAAGAGCATTTAAAAGCGCTAAAGTTTAGTGGGGACTATCTCTTGAATTTCATCAATGACATATTGCAGATAAACAAAATCGACGCGGAGAAACTGGAACCTTTGAATATAGAGTTCAATTTAAAGAAGATACTAAAGGAGGTTATCGATTCGCTCCAACAAAGTGCCAAGAAGAACAACACAAAAATCTTTTTGGAGTATGACGAGACCATTCCGTCCCATTTGATGAGCGACCCCTTAAAACTATCGCAAATCTTTATGAATTTGGTGGGCAACGCCTTGAAATTTACCAAGGACGGTGAAGTGAAGGTCATCGCTCAGTTGATCAATAAAGTTGAGGATGATGTTACCTTGTACTTCGAGGTCCAGGATAATGGCATAGGGATATCCGAGGAGCAACAACAAGTTATTTTTGAGGGCTTTGAACAGGGTTCTATTCAAATCAACAGAGAGTATGGTGGAACAGGACTTGGTTTGACTATTGTAAAAAGCCTATTAGGTCTATTTGATAGCAAAATACAGTTGAGAAGTAATCTGGGCCAGGGAAGCTCCTTCTTTTTTGAACTTAAATTGAAAAGCAAGGATGGTATCTTGGACGATATTCCTTTTGAAATCGCCAACGAAGATTTCAATTTCGAAGGGCTTCATCTTTTGATCGTTGAGGACAACAAAATAAATCAGGTGATAACCAAAAAAATGTTGGCCAAAAAAGACATTACCAGCGATATTGCCAGTAACGGGACGGAAGCTATAGAACTTGCCCGGAAGAATCCGTATGATGCCATTTTAATGGATATTCACATGCCAGGTATCAGTGGGGAGGAGGCCACAATAGAGATTCGCAAATTCGACAGGCATACACCTATCATAGCCTTAACGGCCATCTCTTTGGACGACAGTCTGGAGAGTTTTTATGCCGCAGGATGCAACGATGTGGTAACCAAACCGTTTAAACCGGAAGTATTCTATCAAAAAATCGGAGAGAACATTTTCAGCAAAAAGGAAATTAGGAACTCTGCCTCATAAATTCATCCCATTCTGCCCGCAAAACGGCCTCCCCGTTAAATAAAAATTCATGTCGAACGGGCAAGTAGTACAGGTTATCTAGTTTAGAATTCAACCGAACATAGTCTTTTTCGGTAGTAAGGATACATTCCTTGGAGCTGAAAATACGCAATTCATTCTCTGTAAAATAGTGGTGGTCCCTAAATTGTAAATGTTCAAAAACAAGGCCTTTATCCTTAAGAAAGGACACTAGAGGTGTCGGTTGCGCAATACCGGTAACCAAAGTTACCTTTATATTCTTTAGATCTTCCCAGGAGATTGTTTTTGTCCTTCCGGTCGGCAGTCCATAGGACAGACCACTGAACAAAACGGGTTGCCCGCCATAGCTATTTACTTGTTTGACAATGTTCTCCCTTTCCTTTTGCCCCATATGAAAAGGGCATTTGGTTACGACAATCAAGTTTGCCCGTCTGGCTTCTTTCTTACTGTCCCTGAGGTTTCCTGTGGGCAGGTACCAATCGTCCGTGAACAATTCCAAATAGGACGTGAGTAAAATGGAATAGCCCGGACGCACCTTTCGATGCTGAAACCCGTCATCCAGAAGTATAACCTGGGGATCTACCCTCTTTTTCAGCGTATGGATTCCCCTTGTCCTATTGGCATCCACTGCAATCTTGACCTTAGGAAATTTGGAATGTATCTGAAAGGGTTCATCGCCCAATTCCTCCACGGTACTTTCCTTTGTGGCTATGCGGAAACCTTTGGTTTTCCGTTTATACCCCCTGCTCAGTACGGCAATTTTGTAGGCATCTTGAAAATGGCCAATCAGAAATTCGATCATCGGCGTTTTTCCGGTGCCTCCAACACTCAAATTGCCCACACAGACTATAGGTACTTCAAATGACCTTGATTTAAAGAACCCTATATTGTACAGATAATTGCGGAGGTATACCACCAAGGCATAGCCCAGTGAAACGGGAAACGCTATTTTTCGCAGAAGTCGCACCGGAACGAAAATATAATATTTTATCTTTGGTAGCCTTATAAAACCGAAAAATGAACGTCCAGGAAGTGGCCCATATATTGGAAGAACTAGCACCATTACCTCACGCCGAGGATTTTGACAACACTGGGATTCTGGTAGGCGATCCGGAAACCCAGGTATCCGGCATTTTGGTTACATTGGACACCCTGGAAACCGTTGTGGACGAGGCCCTTGCCCAAAATTGCAACCTTATCGTGAGTTTCCATCCGATTATTTTTGGAGGCCTAAAAAAACTTACGGGGTCCACTTATGTGGAACGGGCGGTCATAAAGGCGATACAACATGGCATCGCCATTTATAGCATGCATACGGCACTGGACAACTCACCTCAAGGGGTCAATGCCAAAATTTGTGAGGTCCTAGGAATTCTCGACCCTCAAGTATTGATTCCAAAAAAGGGCACGCTGAAAAAATTGACGACCTATGTGCCGAAAGAGGATGCCGAAAAATTGAGACAAGGCCTATTCGCCGCAGGAGCCGGTAATATTGGAAAGTATAGCGATTGTAGTTTCAGCGCAGATGGCATCGGGAGCTATAAGGCCAAAGTTGGGGCAAATCCGACCAAAGGCCATATAGGGGAAGTGCATTATGAGAAAGAGACTCAGGTTCATGTGGTATTCCCCTCGGCGTATGAAAACAAGGTCCAAAAAGCGTTGCTACAACATCACCCCTATGAGGAAGTCGCCTATGAAATCTATACGTTGGACAACACGGATACCACTATTGGAATGGGTAGGGTAGGCTATCTTAAGGAACCTATGGCGGAACTTGAATTTCTTAAATTGGTCAAGAAAAAAATGAAGGCATCCTGTATCCGTCATTCAGAATTATTGGGTAAAAGTGTCCAAAAAATAGCCGTTTTAGGGGGCAGTGGAGCTTTCGCCATTTCGGCCGCCAAAGCTTCCGGTGCGAGCATGTTTATTACCGCGGATGTGAAGTACCATCAATTTTACGAGGCCGAAAAAACGATGGTCATTGCGGATATCGGGCATTACGAGACAGAGCAGTTTACAAAAAATCTTTTAGTAGATTATCTTACAAAAAAAATCCCTAATTTTGCTGTCCGTTTATCGAAATGTAAAACCAATCCCATCAACTATTTATAAAATATATGGTTAAGAAGTCAGAAACGACCGTTGAGGAAAAATTAAGGGCATTATATGATTTGCAATTGATAGATTCCAGAGTAGATGAAATACGTAACGTAAGAGGAGAACTTCCATTGGAAGTGGAGGACTTGGAAGACGAGGTACTAGGGCTTAAAACAAGAATGGATAAGCTTAAGACCGATGTGGAAACCATAAATTTTGAAATCGGTGCCAAAAAGAACCTTATCGAAGAGGCCAAGGCGTTGATCAAAAAATATGGCGAACAGCAAAAAAATGTACGTAATAGTCGGGAGTTTAACTCGATAAGCAAGGAATTGGAATTTCAGGAATTGGAAATTCAATTGGCCGAAAAAAACATCAAGGAGTTTAAGGCACAGATCGAGCAGAAAAAGGAAGTGATATCCGACACCAAGGAAAAACTTTCGGAACGCGAGGCACACCTTAAACACAAGAAAAGCGAATTGGATGCCATTTTGGCCGAGACCGAAAAGGAGGAGATGGCCTTATTGGACCAGTCCCAGAAATATCAAAGTGAAATTGAGGAAAGACTGATAAAGGCCTACAATCGTATTAGAAGCAATGTAAAAAATGGCTTGGCCGTGGTCCCGGTCGAAAGAGGTGCCTCCGGAGGTTCTTTTTTCACGATTCCGCCTCAAGTTCAGGTGGAAATTGCTTCTAGGAAGAAAATCATTACCGACGAGCACAGTGGACGAATTTTGGTCGATCCGGTGCTGGCGGAAGAGGAACAGGAAAAAATGGAAAAAATGTTCGCCGATCTTTGAGCATATTTCTAAAGCATCAGACGGCCATCCCTATAAAGGATGGCTTTTTTTATGTGTACCTTTACCACTAAATCAAATTAAGTTTGACCGCATTGCGATTTTTCCTGGTTTTTTTGATTATGGGCACACTAAATGGAATATCCCAAAATTTGGCTGAATACCGATGGAAGAACAGGATAGTACTATTATTCGATACCTCCATAAAAGCGGACCCACTGAGGACACATTTGGAAAAGTTTGTACAATTGGACTCGGAAATGGAAGAACGTGACCTTCTACTCCTTATGGTGACCGAAGCTGGTGTTTTTCTCCAGGATGGCCAAAAACATGGATTACAGCCCGAAGAACTATACAAACAAACCGGGGTCGGTAAAAATTTCCAGGGGGTTGTCTTAATTGGAAAAGACGGTGGGGTCAAGTCAAAAACGAACTATCCTGTAGAACCCCAAACCATTTTTAGCTTGGTGGATGGCATGCCCATGAGAAAGGCTGAGATGCGTACTTCTAAAATAGATTAAAGCAAATTCAAAATTTTACGTTCTATTTCCAGGCTATCCCATAGATCTTCAATATGGGGCGTTTGCATTATTTTTTTCATGACTTCTTCCTGTGCATCGCCTTCGGCCAAGGCCTCGGCATAGGGTCTATCCGAAAAGGTTACCCGAGAATAGGCCGGTATCCATTTGTCCGGGTGTTTTTCGGCAAAATGCTTTTCTATTTTCTTCTGTAGAAGAAACATGGGATCTGCGGTTTTACTACTCATTTCCACGAAATTTCGATAACTCAGCTCTGCAATGGCGTCTGCATTAGGCTTGCGCTGTTTTTGATATTCCTGGAAAATGGTCTGCCAATCATCCCCATATTGGTGTATTAATTGGTCTAGCACATAAATATCCTCAAATCCGGCGTTCATCCCCTGGCCATAGAATGGAACTACGGCATGCGCGGCATCACCTACAAGGGCCACTTTGTCCCAATAGGTCCATGGATAACACTTCATGGTGACCAACGCACTGGTGGGGTTTTTAAAAAAATCCGAAGTTAAGTTCTCTATCTCTTTTCTAACATTGGGAAAATAGGTCTTAAAGAACTTTTTTGCAGCTTTTTTGGTCTGGATATTGTTAAAGGAAATCTCTCCTTCAAAAGGCATGAACAAGGTACAGGTAAAACTACCGTCCAAATTCGGCATAGCAATGAACATAAACCTTCCCCTGGGCCATATATGAAAGGAATTCCTGTCCAATTTATGCGAGCCGTCCTCACTTGGGGGGATAGTCAGCTCCTTGTACCCGACATCTATAAAATCCTGGGAATAATCGAAACGGCTCCTTCGCTGCATTTTATGCCGAACACGGGAAAAAGCACCGTCACAGCCGAATATCAAATCATAATGGTATTCTTTCCATTCGCTTTTCTCCGTTTCCCCGGTAAAGATTTTGGCCTGGGGAAGATCAACGTCCCATACCTTTTCCTCAAATCTAAATTCTACCCCGGCCTTTTCGGCCAAGTCGATCATTTTCCGATTGAGCACTCCCCGTGAAATGGACCAGATGGCCTCGCCTTCCTTGCCATATTTTTGAAAATATAGAGGCCTACCGATAACATGCATCGCCCTCTTATCCAAGGGAATGGCGATTTTTTTTATTTCATCCTCTATTCCAATTTCCCGAAGTGCTTTCCAACCCCTATTGCTCATCGCCAAATTGATGGAGCGTCCTGAAAATTCAATAGTCCTGATATCCGGCCTACGGTCAAAAACCGTTAGTGTATGTCCTCTTTTTTGAAGAAAAATGGCCAACAATGAACCCACCAGTCCCGAGCCTACAATGGCAATGTTTTTGGGAGTCTGCGTCATAGTTAACCGATAGGCTGGAAATGTTAAGGATGGTAAAAGTACTAAAATTTGGCTATCCCTGGTTTTTATCCTTATAAGCCACTGTAAATTTCAGATTTAGAGGTATGTTAACATAATATTGTTTAACTTATTTCTAATTTTATGAAACAAAAATAAGATGCGGTATTACTCTTCAAAGGACTTGGATTCATTGCCATCACGATTCAGGTCCAATCTAGTTAACAGTTGTACTGGCTACAAGTCCTGTAATCTGCTGGGGACGATTGCTGCGGACGGGACAGAAAATCTGGCCATTTTCAATTCTGTCATTCATATTGGGAGCAATCCACCACTCCTGGGCTTCGTCTTACGTCCCTTGACCGTAAAGCGGGATAGTTATGAAAATTTGAAGGCTCAAGGATACTTTACCGTGAACCATGTGCATGAGGCCATATTATTTTCCGCCCACCAGACCTCGGCAAAATATGAAGGGGAAATCTCGGAATTCGCTCAGACCGGTTTAACACCGGAATATATGAACGACTTTAGCGCACCTTATGTTAAAGAAAGTACCATCAAAATAGGATGTCGTTATGAGAACGAATACAACATAAAAGAAAACGGCTGCCTGTTGGTTATTGGAAGAATTCAACAAATTTATGTGCCAGAGGAAATGCAACATAAGGACGGTTGGGTACAATTGGACAAGGCACGCACGCTAGCCTGCAATGGACTGGACGGTTATGCTTTGCCCAAACTCCTTTCCCGTTTGGCCTATGCCAGACCTCACCAGGAACCTAAAGTCCTCCCTGATGCCCACTAAAAAGCGTCATTTGCCTACCAAAATCTGTAAATCCTGCGGCAGTCCATTTGTTTGGCGAAAGAAATGGAAAAAAAACTGGGAAGCGGTGAAATATTGTAGCCAAAGATGTAGAAAATTGCGATACCGCTTGAATGGATGAATCAGTTGCTATGGACTTTCTGGAGAATCAAAAACAGTAAAATGTAATGACCAGTTTAATATGGTTCGGAAATAACCTAAGAATATCGGACAATATCGCCTTGAACAAGGCATGTTCCAGTACAAGTACAATCGCCGTGTTCTGCTTTGATCCGCGACGATTTGCAATAGACCGTTATGGCTTTAAAAGAACAGAACGATTTAGGGCACAATTCCTGATCGAATCGGTGACGGAATTAAAATCCAACCTAAAAAAACTGAACATACCTTTGTTCGTGTTCCACGACCAACCCGAGAACTGTATCCCCAGATTGGTGACTGCACTTGGCATCGATCGTATTTATGTCCAAAGGGAATGGACCCGGGACGAAGTCAAGGTGCGAAATGGGGTATGTGCCAAAATTCCGGGTCACGTCCAATTACAGGAATATTATGATCAATTCCTTTTTCATCCGGAGGATATTCCCTTTATGGATTACCAACAAATCCCCAACGTATTTACGGTATTCAGAAAGAAATGTGAGAAAAACATTCGAATAAGATCCCCTTTAAAGTACCCCGATCCCAAACCAGTAAACAATTGGATCGAAGACCGAACAAAAGTCCCCGATTTGAAGGAATTGGGTCTGGAGCCATTCGAAACCGACCTTCGGACGGCTTTTCCCTTTAAGGGTGGCGAAAGTAATGCACGGACAAGAATTGACCATTATTTCTGGGAAACCCACCGCTTATCCCAATATAAAAAAACGCGGAACGGTCTCATTGGACAAGATTACAGTTCCAAACTTTCCACATGGTTGGCCAACGGGAGTATTTCCGCTCGGACCGTATTTTGGGAAGTAAAACGATATGAGCAGACCGTGAAAAAAAACGAGGACACCTATTGGCTGATATTTGAGCTCATTTGGCGTGATTTTTTTAAATACATCTCCTTGAAGTACGGGAATCGAATTTTTCAAGGTAAAGGAATTCAGGATAAAATGTATCATGGCCGTAGGAATCAACAACATAAAAAAGATTGGATTTTGGGAACTACCTGTGCCTCGTTCATAAATGCGAATATGCGGGAATTGGCCCAAACCGGTTGGATGAGCAATCGGGGCCGTCAAAATGTGGCCAGCTATTGGGCCAAAACCTTGCAGCAAGACTGGCGTCTAGGCGCAGCCTACTTTGAAAGCATGTTGATAGATTATGATGTACATAGCAATTGGGGCAATTGGATGTATGTAAGTGGTGTTGGAAATGACCCTAGAAATCGCATCTTTAATCCTGAAAGACAAGCAGAAATCTATGATTCCAAGGGGAAATATCAAGAACTTTGGCTGCAAGAAACACTCTTTTAAAATATAACGGCCAAGCTGATCCAAGCAAATGAAAACGCTACGACTTATTTTGGGTGACCAATTAAACCAACAACACAGTTGGTTTAACGAAGTAAACAATGAGGTTACTTATTTGATGGCCGAAATGCGCCAGGAGACGGACTACGTCCGGCATCATATCCAAAAGGTAATTGCATTCTTCCTATCCATGCGAAATTTTGCCAAAAGCTTGGAAAACCAAGGACATCACTGTATCTATCTCAAAATCGGAGATGCCAACAATCCTCAGAATCTGGATGAAATTGTAGCCAAGTATCTAGAAAGGTTGGAAATCGATAAGTTCGAATACCTACTTCCCGACGAATACCGGCTAGACGAGCAATTAAAGTCGATGGCCAAAAAGCTGGGAGTGCCGACACAATCCTTTGATACCGAACATTTTTATACCTCTCGATATGAGCTAAGAGAGTTCTTCAAAGGTAAAAAGCAATTGGTTATGGAGAGCTTTTATCGAATGATGCGCAAAAAACACGGTATACTGGTGCTTGCCGGGCAACCAGAAGGAGGTAAATGGAATTTTGACCATAGTAACCGTAAAAAATGGAAGGGGCATCCAGAGATACCACCAATGGTTCATATGAACAAAAATGTGGACGATATCATCGCGGAAATTGGTAACGCCAGGGTTAAGACCATGGGGACCGTGGACGGCAATAATTTTAATTGGCCAACCAACCGAACGGAATGTTTGGAACTGCTGGACCATTTTTGCAAAAATCTTTTAACGTTTTTTGGTGATTTTCAAGATGCCATGCATACCGAGGAAAAATTTATGTTTCATTCCCGTTTGTCATTTGCCATGAACAGTAAAATGCTTTCGCCCAAAGAGGTTGTTGATAAGACAATCCACCATTACGACCAGCAAAGGGATAAGATCCACATTTCACAGGTGGAGGGATTTGTTAGGCAAATTATAGGATGGCGGGAATACATGCGGGGAATCTATTGGAAAGAAATGCCAAAATATGGTGAATTGAACCAACTGGATAACCACAACAAACTTCCCAAATTCTTCTGGACCGGCGACACTAAAATGAACTGTTTAAAGCAAACTATCCAACAAAGTCTGGACCATGCGTACGCCCATCATATCCAACGCCTTATGATAACCGGAAACTATGCATTGCTTACCCAATCCCATCCGGATGAAGTAGACCAATGGTACCTTGGCATTTACATAGATGCATTGGAATGGGTGGAAATCACCAACACACGTGGCATGAGTCAATTTGCAGATGGGGGCATTGTTGGGACCAAGCCTTATGTAAGTAGTGGAAACTACATTAATAAAATGGGTAATTACTGTGATAAGTGCCCCTATAGTCCAGCGGTAAAAATAGGGGATAGGGCCTGTCCTTTCAATGCATTGTACTGGAATTTTCTGGACGCAAAGAAAGAATTCTTTCAAGACAATCCGCGCATGGGTATGATGCTCAATCTCCTGAACAAAAAAGGGGCGGATGAACTCAGATATATAAGGGAACGTGCCCAGGATATCATTGAAAATCCTGAGAAATATTAATCCCTATTTAATATACATTTAACGCAGCGGCGACATCTGAAAATTACCTTTGTGCGTATATATTGTAATTTTCCGCTTAGGCGTCCATATATATCCAAAAGTCCTTCACATTAAGTTTGTGAAGGACTTTTAACATTATTGGGAATACTTGTCAAATGGACGCAATGCCGATTATTCCAAAATACCGTCTACAATGCCATAGGCCACGGATTCCTCGGCACCCATCCAATAATCCCGATCAAAATCCTTCATGACTTTTTCAAAGGTCTGACCGCAGTTTTCGGCCAAAATTTTCGCGCCCAATTCTTTGGTCTTGATGATTTCCTTGGCCTGGATTTCTATGTTGGAGGCTTGTCCCCTGGCTCCGCCACTGGGCTGATGGATCATCACCCGGGCATGGGGCTGTATGAACCGTCTTCCTTTCTCTCCAACGGAAAGCAAAATGGAGCCCATGGAAGCAGCGAGTCCCGAGCATACCGTGGATACGGGGCTTTTAATCTGTTTTATGGTATCGTAAATAGCAAATCCCGACGTGACGTAACCCCCTGGACTATTGATAATCAATTGTATTTCCTTATTACTTTGTAGGTCTAAATACAGCAAGCGGTCGATAACATGTTTGGCGGAATCGTCATCCACCATGCCCCATAAAAAGACTTTACGTTCTTCGAGTAGTTTTTCCTGTATGGCCTCTTGTACTTTTCCTTTTTTTGAACTCATTTGTCATTTAATTGTGAATTCGTAAAATTAATCAATTTCTTGGGAAATCTGATGGCCCTGACAAATGGATCGACATCTGGGCAAAACTGATTATCTTTGAAAAAATCAGAGCATGAAATCTTATTTTATAGCAGTTCTCCTTACGGCGTTTGTTGCCTTGGCATGCAAGGACAAAAAAGAGAATAGTCTTCCGGAAGCCCAAAAAGAAAGGTCCATTTTGGAAAAACTGGCCCATGCCAATGGGTTTGAAAATTGGAACAAGGTAGAGCAGCTAAAATTCACTTTCAATGTGGATCGGGATACCAGTCATTTTGAACGGACTTGGATATGGAAGCCAAAAAGCAATGAAGTAACTGCCATATCCAGTACGGACACCTTAACCTATTATCGAAAGGATATGGACAGTATTGCCTATAAAACCAATGGAGGGTTCATCAATGATAAATACTGGCTTATGGCGCCCATTAATATCCTTTGGGACAAAAATAGTATCGAATACGAACACGCCGAGGACGTGGCCGCGCCAATAAGCAAAATCTCCATGCAGAAGCTGACGGTCGTTTATGGCACGGAAGGAGGTTATACCCCGGGCGATGCATACGACTTTTATTTTGGGGACGACTATATGGTGAAGGAATGGGTATTCCGTAAGGGAAATGTCGAGGAACCTTCGCTAATCACCACATGGGAGGATTATGTGGAATTAAGTGGGCTAAAATTCGCAAAAATGCACCAAAAAGAAGATGGCAGTTTTAAACTGTATTTCACGAATTTAGCAGCAGAAACAGTCCAATAGCCTAAATCAGGAGGTAATCCTTCTTTTATTCATGGTCAGGGTAGCCCCCAAGATGAGGACCGCACAGGAAAGTAGTACAATAAAGCAGGCGATCAAGGAAAAGCTATCCGCCAAAAATCCTAAAATGGGCGGGGCTATCAAAAATCCGAGATAGCCGGTCCCGGCAATAAATGAGACCCCTTGAGAGGAGTCCACTCCTTTTACGTTGCCACCGATACGAAAAATTTCCGGTACCATTACCGAAAAGCCTAGGCCACATAATCCAAATCCGATGATGGCCAAATAGGTCTGGGTAGAAAGGACCAAGGCATAGCCGGCCATGACGATCAAGGTACCCAATGAAACCATTTTGACCGAACCAATTTTGGAACTGATGCCATCGCCCAAAAACCTCCCCAGGGTCATCGTGGTCTGGAAGCCTAGAAATCCGACCCCCCACAACGCTTCGGGGGCAATACTGACTTCCTTAAGATAAAGCCCACTCCAGTCTACAATAGCCCCCTCGCTGCCCATGGCAACAAAGGAAATCAACCCCAATAACAATAATGGTTTGAAAAGTTTTAAGCTAAATGCTTCCTTTTCAACGGGGGCAGCGGTCATATTCTTATAACCACCATAGAACATAAGATTGACTACGAGAACCAAGGCCACGGCAAGGCCCATATGCAGCACGGGATTGTCCAATGGTCCGATCAAGAAACTGCCTAATCCTGCAAATACCCCGCCCAAACTAAAAAAGCCATGGGAAGCCGACATGAATTTTTTATTGTCCTCCTTTTCCAGCTCGGTAACCAAGGTATTCATGGAAATGTCCGTAAAACCATTGGAGGCCCCAAAAAAGAACAGGGCGGCCATTAAAGTGTACAGGTTCGGCGCCATAAGCAGGAACATGGCACCAATGGAACTGAGCAGAATACCGTACCAAGTGGATTTGCCCACTCCAATCTTATTAATCAAAGTAGACGCTATGGGAAAGACCACAAAAACGCCCAAAGACAGAAAAAATATGGCGATACCCAATTGTGACTTGTCAATTCCCAAATCTTCCTTTACGGTGGGGATGTAAATGGCCCAAGTTCCAAAAAGGATGTTTAAACTGGCAAATACCCAGGCCGGACCAAAATAACGTGCTTTGGAAAGAATAAGTAAAAGGGATTGCATATTGGGCCGATGGTTGGAAATTCGTGCAAAGCTACTAAAAATGGGACATTATTCACCATCATTTTTTGGAGAGGATTCCTTGTTTCAAAAGTTGTCCAAATTGAAAGATATCCTCAAAGGAAGTATAAAAGGGAACAGGGGCCAAACGGATTACATTGGGCTCTCGCCAGTCCACGATTACTCCGTTTTCCATCAAAAAATCAAAGAGGGACCTCCCCTCCCCATGAAGAAAAACGGATAACTGACAACCCCTATCCTCAGGGGTGATGATTTCGAACTCGCCGCCTACCTCCTCCCCTATTTGTATGAGGACGTGTTCTAGAAAGGCCGTTAAGCGCCTGCTTTTTTCGATCAGTACATCCATCCCCACTTCATCGAACAGGGTTAAGGAAGCCAAATAAGGGGCCAATGATAGTACGGGAGGATTACTTACCTGCCAGGCATCGGCATTGTCCATGGGTTCAAATTGAGGTTTCATCAAAAATCGGGTTTCCTTTTTAGTACCCCACCAGCCTTCAAATCGCTGAATACCCGTTTTTCCCAAATATCTTTCATGGACAAAAATACCCGAAGCGTTCCCTGGGCCGCTGTTCATATATTTGTAACTGCACCAAGCGGCAAAATCGACGCCCCAATCATGCAATTGCAAGGGAACATTGCCCACAGCATGGGCCAAATCCCAACCGACAAGGGCACCTACCGATTTTCCGGCCCGGGTAATACGTTCCATATCAAAGACCTGCCCATTGTAATAATTTACTCCCCCAATAAGTACCAAGGCCAACTCATCGCCTACCTCGCTAATTTTAGCGACGATATCCTCGGTTCGCCAAAAATGTTCACCTTTTCGTTTTTTGACTTCGACGATGGCCGTTTTGGGATCAAGTCCATGGAACCGTACTTGACTTTGCAGCATATATTGGTCCGAAGGAAAAGCCTTTTCTTCGCACAGTATCTTATACCGTTGGGCTGAAGGACGATAAAAGGAAACCATCAAAAAATGAAGGTTTACGGTAAGGGTATTCAGCACACAAACCTCATCCTTACGTGCTCCCACAACCTTGGCGAGCGGTTCGGCCAGCCTTTCGTGATAATCCCACCATGGCTTTTCGGCATGGAAATGACCTTCTACCGCCAATTCCTTCCAATCGGCCATAATCTCATCGATATACGCCTGCGTACGTTTGGGTTGCAGTCCAAGGGAGTTACCCGTAAAATAGATGACCTTCTTACCATTTATTTTCGGGAAATGAAATTGTTCCTTATAAGGCGCAAGGGTATCTTCCGCATCCAATTTCCTGGAAAATTCAAGAGTGTTGTGGAACAGCATATTCTTTTTTTCAAAACTACGATTTCATAAAGGATAATGACCAGGGACCATCAAGAAAACTAGACCAGTCGCATCTCGACAATATGTTTTTTAAAACCAAATTTTTCATAGGCACGCACTGCCCCTGGATTGTCGTCGTAAACGGTCAACCGTATTTCCTGTAAACCTTGGTCAACGGCCCATTGCTTTAAGTCGGCCAGTATTTTTTGATTGATTCCCTTTCCCCTGAATTCCGGCTTCGTGAACATGAAACCCAAATAGGCATAGTATTCATGGTCCAAATAATGCCGTGCCCTTTTGGCAATACCGTAACCGGAGGCCACAATTTGCCCTTGGTGTTCGGCTACCACAACGGCGACCTCCTTCTGGGTTATCATATCCTCCAAATCGTAGTAACTTACGGGATCATCTTTTATGGTGGGGTCAAAGGGCCGTTCCGCCTTAATTATCCCCTGTTCAAATTCCAGAAGAACGGGCAAGTCGTTTAAGGAAGCGGGGCGCGTCTCAATTCCATCCATCATCTTGTGCTTTTTGATTTCAAGGTAATCCATATTTTTGTTAAAACCATCGTATGCATTTTTTATCGGCCATAATGGAAGACTATATCGCGGCACATTCGCAGGATGAACCGGATATATTAAAGGAATTGACCCGGGAAACCCATTTAAAGGTAGTTCGCCCCCGCATGCTCACCGGACATTTTCAGGGTAGGGTTTTGAGTTTATTGTCCAAAATTATCCACCCACAGTACATTTTAGAAATCGGTACTTATACCGGATATTCGGCCCTGTGTTTGGCCGAGGGACTTTCTCCGGACGGAAAACTTCATACCATCGATAAGAACGAGGAATTGCACGACATACAAAGACGATATTTCGATAAAAGTGGGATGGGTCAACAAATTGTACAGCATAGCGGAAATGCCTTGGAAATTATCCCTGGTCTGGAGGTTGTTTTTGATCTGGTATTTATCGATGCCGAAAAAACGGAGTATCCCGCTTATTTTGAAAACGTCCTCGGCAAAACCAAATCCGGCAGTATTATTTTGTCGGACAACGTACTTTGGTCCGGCAAAGTGGTGGAACCTGTACAACCCGGGGATAAGTCCACAAAGGCGGTTATGGATTACAATATGTTATTAAAAGAAGACCCCAGGGTGGAAACCGTACTGCTGCCCATTAGGGATGGCCTAACCTTAAGTAGGGTACGATAAGTCGAACATAGAGGGTATAAAAAAGAAAAGCGGATAGAACGCCCACCACGGCGCCTACCAATATGTCCAAGGGATAATGTACACCTACGTAAATGCGACTGTACGCAAATACAATGGGCCATATATAGAAAAGCCAGCACCATTGGAATCTCTTTCTTAGAAAAAGTACCACTAGCGTGGTAATAGAAAACGAACTCGAAGCGTGACCCGAAAAAAAGCTATAACTCGTAGGGTTCCTCAATATACGTATCAACGAATTGATCTCAGGTTCGTTATTGGGTCGCAAGCGACCTACTATCTCCTTGGTCACATCGGTGGCCAAGGTGATAAAAAAGATAAGTGCTACTATCGAAAGAATAACGTAGGTTACCTCCCTTTTGGGGTATTTCCGATAAATGACAATGAAAAAAATTAGAAACAAAGGAGTCCAGGAAGAAATTTTGGTAGCGGTGGACCAGAAGAAATCGTATTCCGCTACCCCAAGGTCATTTAGATACAAAAACGTCTCCCTATCCCATTGTAGCAGTCGTTCCAGCATAAGCGCAACTATTGTCGCTTAATGGTTCCCGCAACATCGTCCACGCTCTTTTTAACATCGGTCAACTCCTTTTTGATACCATCGCCCAAGTTGGAGCTAACGCTGTCCTTAACCTCATTAATATCCTTTTGAATATCCGAAACCAAACTGGTATCTATACCTTGTTTTTCGGCACTTCTTTGAATTTCCTGTTTGATATCCTCTGTGGCGTCCTTGAGTTGGCGCATGCCCTTTCCCAATCCTTTGGCGATACCCGGAATCTTGTCCGCACCAAAAACCATGACCACTATGAACATGATAAAAAATATCTCCGCTCCGCTGATGAACAAAAAGTGTATGATGTACATAGTACAAATATAGTCAAGTTTGGATTGCCATTATAGCGCGTATGCGGTTTCCTCTCGAAATGCTATCTAACTCAGGGACGGGAAGGGCCAAACCATTTTATTTGCCTTTGATATTGTCCTTGAATTTCTGGAAATCCGACTTTTCCTCTTTCTTTGGCCAAGAATTATTGGTCATATCAATATCGGCAGTTTCCAATTTTGGATCGACGACAACACCTATCAACTCTTTTTCTGATGCGATGACCCGACTCACTTCGGCATCATTTTTTCTCCAAATTTCAGCCGGATAGGTAATGTTTTCGGTGGTGCCATCGGCATAGGTATATTCCACGATCAAGGGCATGGGTATTCCTCCAGGTTTGTCAAATGTAATTTCATAGAAATACTTGGGTTCCTTAACCTCGGCCCGTTCCTCCGCGCTCAGTTTGTCCATCATAAATTCCTTGAGGAACTTGGAGTTGGTGGAGGCCGTCTTACCCTTCAAGTCCGGGTCAAAATCCTCACTGTCTTCCTCGGCCAAGAAAACCTGGGGCAACAGATCCGATTCGGCAATATTGTTTTGTGCCATATATTCCCGCATTTCCTTGGTGGGCTCGTCATTCACGAAATATTTTTTGATTTCCTTTACCCCAATATCTACATAATCCGTGGTATAAAACCACCCCCTCCAGTACCAATCCAAATCTACTGCCGAAGCGTCTTCCATGGTCCGGAAAAAGTCTTCCGGTGTGGGGTGCTTAAACTTCCATCGCTGTGCATAAGTCTTAAAAGCATGATCAAAAAGCTCCCTGCCCATAACGGTCTCCCGAAGTATATTTAATGCCGTGGCCGGTTTACCGTAGGCATTTGGCCCCAATTGATACACATTTTCCGGATTGGACATGATGGGTGCCAAGGTACTTTGATCTCCTGCCATATAGGGCACTATTTTCTCGGGTTCTCCCCTTCTTGAGGGATATTGGGCATGCCCCGCGATGGCCTCGGGATACTTTTCGCCGAACTCCTGTTCCGCCATATATTGCATAAAGGTATCCAAACCTTCGTCCATCCATCCCCATTGTCGCTCATCGGAATTAACGATCATAGGGAAAAAGTTATGGCCTACTTCATGTATGATCACACTGATCATCCCAAACTTGACACGATCTGAATAGGTACCATCCTTTTTAGGGCGCCCATAGTTCCAACAAATCATCGGGTACTCCATTCCCTGATTTTTGGCGTGTACGGATACGGCCTTGGGATAAGGGTAATCAAACGTATGGTCGGAATACGATCGCAGGGTATGGGCCACTGCTTTGGTCGAATATTCTTCCCACAAAGGGTTGCCTTCCTTGGGATAGAGGGATACGGCCATCACATCCTTGGACCCAATTTTTACCGCCTGCATGTCCCAGATAAATTTTCTGGAGGTCGCAAAACCATAGTCCCTTACATTTTTCGCCTTAAATTTCCAGGTTTTCTTTTTTTCGGAAAATCCTTGTTCCGCGGCCACTGCCTCTTCTTGGGTAACGATCAAAACGGGTTTGTCATAGGACTTTTTGGCTTGATCATATCTTTTGAGCATCTCCCGGGAGAAGACCTCCTTGCGGTTTTGTAATGTTCCTGTCGCATCCAGCACATGATCTGCCGGGACGGTTATGTTTACTTCATAGTCACCAAAGGGAAGTGCGAACTCCCCATTGCCCCAAAATTGGTGGTTTTGCCAACCTTCCACATCACTATAAACCGCCATCCTTGGGAAGAACTGGGCAATAACATAGGCCCTATTGCCGTCTTCCGGAAAATACTCGTATCCAGAACGTGAGCGATCAACGATATGATCAACAATATTGTAATTCCATTTTATGGAAAAAGTAATTTGCTCCTTGCTTTTGAGGGATTTTGGGAGATCGATCCGCATCATGGTCTGGTTAATGGTGTAAGGAAGGGCCTTGCCATCGGCATCCTTCACAAACTCAATATTGAAACCGCCGTCAAAAGGTTCTGAAACATATTTCTTTACGAAACTTTCCACTCGTTCCGCCTGGGCTATCCTTGTTTCGTTCCGCAAAGCGGATTTAGTGTCTTTTGTTCTTACATTCTGATCCACCTGCAACCATAGATACTCCAGATCGTCAGGTGAATTATTCGTATAGGTTATCGTCTCTTCACCAAAAATTTTGGCATTTCGGTCATCCAATTCGATGTCCATGACATAATCGGCGCGCTGTTGATAATAATCGGGGCCGGGAGCACCTGAGGCGGAACGATAGGTGTTGGGGGTCGAAAATTCTTCGTACAGTTGCTTAAACTTATTTTGGTTGTAATGGCCCGGTTCACGCTCACGTTCTTGATAATCATATTGTGCCCAAGTGGATGGGGCTACAAGGAAAAGCAGGGATACGAGACAAATGGAAATGTATTTCATGGACAATAAATTTTGAACCGGGAAAAATAATCTTTTTTTAACACTGAGTAGGAAAATGTTACAAGTTTAACATTCCTTTAGTATCGGATTTGGTAAGGACGAAGCTTTTTTTCCTCCCAAAGACCTTAAAATGGACCACGTTCTGCTGTTCATCGAAGAGATCGGTCAAAACCTCGTTCCGAACACGAATGTGCTTTTTGTTCTTTAAATCGATTTGGGCAATCTCCAAATAGCAGATAACCACGTCCCCGTCGTACTTTTTACCTAGAAAATCAAAGGCCATTTCTTGCTTATCCAACTCCACCGAAAATTTGGTCCTCAAATATTTTTCAATGAGATCATGGGCAAAGTCCGTTTCCTCCTCCGTGGCCAAATGGGGCTTTAGGTTATACCGCTCTTGCAATACGTTCTCCAAGTCGTCGATAAATATCCGGCAGGTGATCTGCAAGGCATCTTCCTTTTCAGAATAGGCGATGTTGGTAACACTTAAATAAAATTTATGTGCTCCAACAAAAGCGAATAACGGCAAAGCCAATACAAGCAGTGCCTTTTTATAGTTTTTTATTCCCATCGCGCTAAATTAAGCAAAGTATATGCCAAATTCTTGTTTTAGGTTTGGTCGTACAAAACTTTAATCCATACGGTTATACCTTCGGTAGATACCACTTCTTTGTTTCATATATTCCCAAATCCTGAGTCGATCATGGGTGTCCACCAGGCTCTGAAAAGTAGAATCCACTTCGCAGAAATACATGAAATCCGGTATATTTTCTTCCGGGATCTTCAAGTCTTTTACAAAAAGTGAATCCGCGTAAAAATCGCGTACCCGTTGGGTGCGTTCATAGGTAGCATTTCGTTTTATACGCTGCTTTAACATTTTTGTACGGCCCGAAATTGCGTTTAGAATGGGATTTAAAGGAACTAGGCCTCCCCCGGTAGTAGCTTCATGAAATTTACGTTCCGCTTGCGAAGGAGGCTTTACATAGGCATTGGGCAATCCTAAAGTGGAGGCCGTAACAACCGACTCGGTCTCCAACTCCCCTAAATCGCGGCTCATGTCCCCGGACAGGTTATAGAGGCGCACGACCACCTCGTCCAATTCCGTAACCGCCTCCTCCAAGGGAACCAAGATCAGTATACTTTCCAACAGTTTTGGGCTTACCACGATCTCCTTCCGCTTAAATTGAACCGCCGAAAAAACCAAGGTATCATTAAGTTTTGCGGAAATGGCGAAAAATCCGTTGGCATCGGTTATCGTGGCCTTTTGTGTGCTTATGTTCAAAACATGGGTGCCTGCCACATCCCCATTTCGGCTTTGTACCCGTCCTTCCAACCTTTTGGAAAACAGGGATTGCGCCTCAACGGATGTGAGGAACAACAAAAAGAAAACAAGGATGCTACTACTTCCCTTCATCCAAGGAGTTACGGAATGTCTCGCTATGGGTCACCAAAAATTCGATCAGTTGGAATTCGTTCTCCTTTCGCAATAAGGATTGTGCGGGCATCTGGGTATCACAATAGAGCAAAAATGCATCGATCTTTTCCTGGGGCAGCTTGAGGTCAACTACAAAAAACTCATCATCGTAAATCTGCCGTAAGGCTTCGCTCACTTTTAGGCGGGGCCCTTCCTCCTGCTCCGCCTTTCCCGATTTAAGAAGGGCCCGAAAGATATTGGCGATATTAAGGCCGTCGCGCATTCCTCGATCGGCTTGCGACATGGCAATGTTCTCCACTTCGGTGGAGCGGTCAATTTCATATTCAAACCCCTTGAGTTCCTCATTTTTCAGCTCCAGATAGCGTTCCTGGTTTTCGGGGGAAAGCACCACCTCGTCCAATTCCGTTACCTTTTCATTTACTTCTACTACCAAGCGGTTGCGTCTAAGGATTTCGTCAGTAATCTTTACGATTTCCAGCTGATAGTTTACGGCGGTAAACACCAATTCGTCCCCCTCCTTTACGCGAATGGCAAATTCCCCATTATCATTGGTTATCGTGGCCCGCTCCGTTGTGGTATTGATTACATTCTCGTTAATGACACTACTGTTCCGGTACAGCACCTTTCCTCGAAGAATCGTGCGCTCATCGTCCTGTGCGAATCCGGGTGTAAACAACAAAAGGCAAAGGACCAAGGGGATGAGCTGTCTCATTATCATTTTTTTAAGAAAGATAAAGAAAATATAACTTCCCCTCATAAAAAAGCCGACGCCTCTAAACTTTTGTTAATTTACGGCGAGACGCTATTTTTTTTAGCAATTTTTCCCGGAATATAAGGGTATCCAGGCTTACTCCGGGTGCATTATTTGACCTAGCCTTCGTTTCACCCCAATACCTGCGCATTTTAACCGCTAAAGTTAGGTAAGTGGGGAGATAGTTTTATTTTTGTTTTCCCGCCATTTATGGCATAAAGCAACCTCCTATGAAAGTGAATGTAACGCTCCTTTGCATTGCCCTTTTCCTGGGTAGCATGGCGAATGGACAGATCAAGATTGGTGACAATCCCCAAAATATAGATGGCGCCTCCGTCCTGGAATTGGAAAGCAACTCGCGGGTCTTGGTCATTACCCGGATCACTACCTCGCAAATGGAAAGTATTGTTCCCAATCCAGGGGCTCTGGTGTACAATACCGATACCCAATGTATCCACTATTATGATGGTACCCAATGGCTCAATCTCTGCGAATCGGCGGATTTGAACTTCACCACCGATCCCATTGAGAACGACCTGAGCACGATCGTCATTACCGAAAACAATGGCACCTTTAATTTTGAAGTGGCCCCGAACAGCATCCGCACCGAGCAGATCGTCAACGGAGGCGTAAACGGGGTGGACATCCAGGACAATTCCATAGGCCCGAATAAATTGACCGATGATGCGGTGGGACGGGACGAGATTTCCGAGAATGCCGTAGGGGTGGAGGCTCTGGCCGTGGATGAATTTAGCTTGGCCGACTTTGCTAACACCCCCGGATTCATTACCGGGGCGAATATTGTAAGCGGTGCCCCGAACAATGCCATTACGGATAATGGGGGCGCGTTTTATGATGATAATGTATTGGAAAACAATATCCAGGCCAATACCAATGCCTTGATCTTAAAGGAGGATACGGCAAACAAATCCAATGATCCGGCCTTGGGGAATTCGGCCATACTATTCCCGACCCAAAATGCGGTAAAGACCTATGTGGATGCGGCCGTTGGAGGATCTGCCCAAACCATAGTCAGTGGGAATACTCCCAACTCCATAGTTACGGGAACCGATGGTGGCGCCTTGTTCAATGCGATTCCCTTACAAAATGATATTACAACCAACACCAACAACCTTGCCGCCCATATTGCGACGGATGATACGGATGATACCAATGAATTTACAGATCTGGTTTTTGATAATGCTACCAGTATTTTGACACTAGCAAGACCGGCAACAGTTGGGAATCAGGTTGATTTAAGCGGTTTGTCAGGAGGTGGTGGAACAACAGAACTTGCGGATCAATTGACCATTGTTGGAAACGGACAGGCCGGTGATGAATTTGAAGTTGCCGATAACGCCATAAGTAATGCAAAGTTGGCTTTGAATGCAGTACAAACAGGCAACATACTTAATTCAAATGTAACAGAAGCTAAATTGGCTCCTGGAGGAGCCGATCAAATCCTACGTACAAATGCCGCAGGAACTGCGGTTACTTGGGTCGATTTTCCTGCCACGGTGGGATCGACAGAAGAAGCTGACCAAATAACAATAACCGGTGTGGGTACAAACCTAGATCCGTTTAAAATTGAGCCTGGAGCAAATGGACAATATCTGAGTACTACCGGTGGAAATGTTATTTGGGACAACCTACCTGGAGGTACGGGAGGCACTGTGGAAGTAGACGGCATTACTATTGAGGGAAATGGTGTGACTCCAAACCCATTACAAGTAAGAGATGATGGAATAACAACTGCCAAAATTCTTGATGGTAATGTGACCAATACTAAAATAGCCCCAGGTGGGGCGAATCAAATCCTTCGTACAAATGCAACCGGAACCGCAGTTGCATGGGTTGATTTGACTGGAATCGGAACCACAGAGTTAGCCGACCAAATAACGATTACAGGCGATGGTACGGTTGGAAATGAGTTTCAAGTAGCGGACGACGCCATAACGACAGCGAGGATACTAGACGGGGAGGTCCAGACCGGAGACATAGCGGACGACAACGTCACACCAGCAAAGATAGCCCAGGGGGCCGCCGGGGAGGTGCTCACCACAAACGGGACCGGTGACGTGGTATGGGCCGCGGCAACGGCAGGGGCCGTGGCAACGGACGCCACGCTGGACGGCGACGGGAGCGGTACGCCCCTATCGGTGGCCGACGACGCCATAACGACAGCGAGGATACTAGACGGGGAGGTCCAGACCGGAGACATAGCGGACGACAACGTCACACCAGCAAAGATAGCCCAGGGGGCCGCCGGGGAGGTGCTCACCACAAACGGGACCGGTGACGTGGTATGGGCCGCGGCAACGGCAGGGGCCGTGGCAACGGACGCCACGCTGGACGGCGACGGGAGCGGTACGCCCCTATCGGTGGCCGACGACGCCATAACGACAGCGAGGATACTAGACGGGGAGGTCCAGACCGGAGACATAGCGGACGACAACGTCACACCAGCAAAGATAGCCCAGGGGGCCGCCGGGGAGGTGCTCACCACAAACGGGACCGGTGACGTGGTATGGGCCGCGGCAACGGCAGGGGCCGTGGCAACGGACGCCACGCTGGACGGCGACGGGAGCGGTACGCCCCTATCGGTGGCCGACGACGCCATAACGACAGCGAGGATACTAGACGGGGAGGTCCAGACCGGAGACATAGCGGACGACAACGTCACACCAGCAAAGATAGCCCAGGGGGCCGCCGGGGAGGTGCTCACCACAAACGGGACCGGTGACGTGGTATGGGCCGCGGCAACGGCAGGGGCCGTGGCAACGGACGCCACGCTGGACGGCGACGGGAGCGGTACGCCCCTATCGGTGGCCGACGACGCCATAACGACAGCGAGGATACTAGACGGGGAGGTCCAGACCGGAGACATAGCGGACGACAACGTCACGCCAGCAAAGATAGCCCAGGGGGCCGCCGGGGAGGTGCTCACCACAAACGGGACCGGTGACGTGGTATGGGCCGCGGCAACTGGCGGCGGTGTAAATCTTCAAGACAATGATTTAACACTATTTGAAGATAGAACGGTAGATTTGGTTGGAAATGACTTGAGTTTTGATGGAGCGGGATTCGTTGGTATTGGCACTGACAATCCACAGAATAAGTTACACGTTACGGCGGCGGTTCGCGCAGATGGAGGATTTAGAAGTACTTTTGGAACCCTTCCAAGTAGTGTGGCCTTCAGTTTTGATAATGATTCCGATACTGGAATGTATAGGGCGGCGGCCAATCAACTAGGTTTTGTTACGGCAGGCATTGAAGCTGTTCGAATCAATGCATTGGGCGAAGTTGGGATAAGTGTCAATCCCGCATTTACCATTGCTGCCCGTTTACACGTGGATGGAAACATATTGGCCGAAGGAGACCTCTTAACAAATGGGGATTTGATTGACCAAACTCCGGACTTTGTATTTCAAAAGTATTATAAAGGTTATTCCTCCTTAAACGACCAATATGAATTCAAAAGCTTAGAAGAGATCGAGGCCTTTGTTCGGAAAAACCACCACCTTCCTGGAATCAAATCCGCGGCCCAAGTGAAAGCGGACGGGGTTTGGAACCTAAGTGATTCCAATCTCCAGAACCTCGAGAAAATCGAGGAACTCTTCCTGCATACCATTGCCCAGGAAAAAAAGATCGATCAATTGCAGCACGAAAAGGATACGCTATCCCAAGAGGTACAACGACTTCGAAGGGATTTGGAAGCTATTAAGGCCCTGCTCCAAACCAACGGTACTAAGTGAAAAGATTCCTGTACATAGGGACCTTGTTAAGCTGTATTGGCGTAGGGGCACAGACTGCACTGTACAATAGCGGCAATATCCGTATCCATCCCCAAGGACAATTGGGCTTCCATACGGATCTGATCAATAATTCCGCCTTTGACCAAAATCAGGGTCTGGTCGGATTTTATGGATTCTCCCCCCTGACCGTTTCCGGAGCGTTTATCCCCTTATTTTTTGATATAGAATTGGCCAATGATAACGGGGTCTTCCTCCAAGTAGGGTTGGACAATGTAAACAACACCAATTTTATAACCGGCGATTTTATAACCCCCCGCAACCAAACCGATGTAACCCTGAATTTTTTACCGGACGCTTTTTATGTAGGGGAGGGTAATTTCACCAAGGTCAACGGCTATGCCGAGATCATCGGCCAACAAAACTTTACGTTTCCGATCGGGAATGCCCAACAGCTTCGGCCCTTGATTCTAAATTCGGAAGCCGTTAATCCCTCGGCCAAATGTGCCTATTTTCTGGAAAATCCGAACAATCCGATTTCTTTTGATGCCAGTTTTGACACGGAAAACCGACCGCGTAACATTAGTGCCATTAGCGAAGTGGAGTTTTGGCGTCTGGAAGGTAGTGTTTCGTCCACCATCAGCATTAGCTGGAACGAACGCAGCAATATAGCGGCACTTACGGACGACCCCTCAACCATAATTCCAGTGGGTTGGAATAAGGGAAGTGGACGTTGGGAAACTTTGGGGGAAATTGCAGGAATCGGCGATTTGAATCAGGGATTCGTACTATCTGCTACGTTTATTCCCGACAATTATGAGGTGATTACCTTTGGCACCTTGGGGGAACCTATGGAGATACTCGATCTGGACAATTATTTACTTACTCCCAACGGGGATGGTCTCAACGATTTTTTGGTCATACCAGAATTGGAACAATCCCCCAACAACCTGATCCGGATTTTTGACCGCAATGGGCTTAAAGTATTCGAAAAAAAGAATTACGTAAACGAGTTCAATGGAATTTCCAATAGGGATAACTTGGTGATTGCCCGAGAAAAAGGACTACCTATAGGCATCTACTTTTACGTGGTTACCCTGGAAGATCTCAACCTTGAGTTTCAAGGGTTTCTATACCTGACCCGTTGAATCCCCCAACTCCCTTCGTCGATAAAAGGCGATTTTATGGGTTAATCGGGGGGCACGACCGTATTCACAACATTTTATAGTGGCTACACAACATTTTGCCCACCTCCGTTCGTTTGTCCTTTAATTTTACTGGAAAATTGACGATCGACCCCAAATTATAGCCTAATGAATTTTAAAAAACTTGGATGGATATTCCTTTTTGTAGGAATTAACTTCGCCACGGCCCAGGTAAAAATAGGAGAAAATCCTTACACGATTAACGGAGCCTCTATTATGGAATTGGAAAGCTCGGACAAGGCCCTAGTCCTTACCCGGGTTTCCACATCACAAATGCAAGGTATTGTTCCGCTTCACGGAGCTATGGTCTACAATACGGATACCCGATGCGTTCATTACTTCAATGGGGTACAATGGAACAATCTCTGTGAAGGTTCCGGGGAAGCCGAGAGTTTCGCGTTTGTGGATAATGGCAATGGCACATTCACCATAAATTATTCTGATGGTACCTCCTTTACTTCATCGGACCTCACCGGTCCGCAAGGCATCCAAGGCGAGAAAGGCGACCAGGGTGATCAAGGCCCACAAGGCATACAAGGTGAAAAAGGAGACCAAGGGGACCAAGGTCCGCAAGGGATCCAAGGTGAGAAAGGTGACCAGGGCGATGTAGGTCCCCAGGGTATCCAAGGTGAAAAAGGTGACCAGGGCGACGTAGGTCCACAGGGCATTCAAGGCGAGAAAGGCGACCAGGGCGATGTAGGTCCCCAGGGCATCCAAGGCGAGAAAGGTGACCAGGGCGATATCGGTCCCCAGGGCATACAAGGTGAAAAAGGTGACCAGGGGGACGTAGGTCCGCAAGGTATCCAAGGCGAAAAAGGAGATCAGGGCGACGTAGGTCCCCAGGGCATACAAGGTGAGAAAGGCGACCAGGGGGATGTTGGTCCACAGGGTATCCAAGGTGAAAAAGGAGACCAGGGCGATGTTGGTCCCCAGGGCATACAAGGTGAAAAAGGAGACCAGGGCGATGTAGGTCCGCAAGGGATCCAAGGCGAAAAAGGAGATCAGGGCGATGTTGGTCCACAGGGTATCCAGGGTGAAAAGGGTGATCAGGGGGATGTAGGTCCCCAGGGAATACAAGGCGAAAAGGGCGACCAGGGCGATGTAGGCCCCCAGGGAATACAAGGTGAAAAAGGAGATCAGGGCGATGTTGGTCCACAGGGTATCCAAGGTGAGAAAGGAGATCAGGGCGATGTCGGTCCTCAGGGGATCCAAGGTGAAAAAGGTGACCAAGGGGACGTAGGTCCGCAAGGGATACAAGGCGAGAAAGGAGACCAGGGTGATCAAGGCCCGCAAGGGATCCAAGGTGAAAAAGGCGATCAAGGCCCACAAGGAATCCAAGGCGAGAAAGGTGACCAAGGGGACGTAGGTCCCCAGGGAATACAAGGCGAAAAAGGAGACCAAGGAGATGTTGGTCCCCAGGGAATACAAGGTGAAAAAGGAGATCAGGGCGATGTAGGCCCACAAGGGATACAGGGAGAGAAAGGTGACCAGGGCGACGTAGGTCCACAGGGCATACAAGGTGAAAAAGGCGAGAAAGGTGATCAGGGCATCCAAGGTGAGAAAGGTGATCAGGGCGACGTAGGTCCACAGGGTATCCAAGGTGAGAAGGGAGACCAAGGGGACCAAGGTCCACAGGGTATCCAAGGCGAGAAAGGTGACCAGGGCGATGTTGGTCCTCAGGGAATACAAGGTGAAAAAGGAGATCAGGGAGATCAAGGCCTACAGGGGATCCAGGGTGAAAAAGGCGATCAGGGCGACGTAGGTCCACAAGGGATCCAGGGTGAAAAAGGCGATCAGGGTGATCAAGGCCCACAAGGCATCCAAGGTGAGAAAGGTGACCAGGGCGATGTAGGTCCACAGGGTATCCAAGGTGAGAAAGGTGATCAGGGCGATGTTGGCCCACAAGGTATACAAGGTGAGAAGGGAGACCAAGGGGACCAAGGTCCGCAAGGGATCCAAGGTGAGAAAGGTGACCAGGGCGATGTAGGTCCCCAGGGTATCCAAGGCGAGAAAGGTGATCAGGGGGATGTTGGTCCTCAGGGCATACAAGGTGAAAAAGGAGATCAGGGAGATGTTGGTCCCCAAGGCGTACAAGGTGAGAAAGGCGACCAAGGAGATGTTGGTCCACAGGGTATCCAAGGCGAGAAAGGTGACCAGGGCGATGTTGGCCCACAAGGTATACAAGGTGAAAAAGGAGACCAAGGAGATGTTGGTCCCCAAGGAATACAAGGTGAAAAAGGTGACCAGGGAGATGTTGGTCCCCAAGGCGTACAAGGTGAGAAAGGTGATCAGGGCATCCAAGGCGAGAAAGGTGACCAGGGCGATGTAGGCCCCCAGGGTATCCAAGGCGAGAAAGGCGACCAAGGAGATGTTGGCCCACAGGGCATACAAGGTGAAAAAGGAGACCAAGGGGACCAAGGTCCGCAAGGGATCCAAGGTGAAAAAGG